>Ga0207652_10001589_pt1 | contig 20002 bp, 21 predicted proteins | sample KBSC63BmetaG_FD_184334 | JGI IMG/M metagenome (GOLD analysis project Ga0207652, IMG submission 184334) | Corn rhizosphere microbial communities from Kellogg Biological Station, Michigan, USA - KBS C6-3B metaG (SPAdes) (version 2) | ecosystem: Host-associated > Plants > Roots > Rhizosphere ... | reverse complement strand
CGTCGGGCTGGTGAAGAACGCCTACGTCGGGCGCACGTTCATCCAGCCGTCGCAGACCATCCGCCAGCTCGGCATCCGGCTCAAGCTCAACCCGTTGCGCGATGTCATCGAGGGGCAGCGGCTGGTTGTCGTCGACGACTCGATCGTGCGCGGCAACACCCAGCGGGCGCTGGTGCGGATGCTGCGCGAGGCGGGGGCGCGCGAGGTGCACGTGCGGATCTCCAGCCCGCCCGTCTCGTGGCCGTGCTTCTACGGCATCGACTTCGCCAGCCGCGCGGAGCTCATCGCGGGAGCCCTCAGCGTCGACGAGATCTGCGCGTCGATCGGCGCCGACTCGCTCGGCTACATCTCCCTCGGCGGCCTGACCGAGGCGACGACGTTGCCGGCAGAGAGCCTGTGCCGGGCCTGCTTCGACGGGCACTACCCGATCGAGCTGCCCGCACCCGAGCGCATCGGCAAGCACCTGCTCGAGGGTCTCGAGAGCCTCGAGCGCGGCGTGGCCGCGAGCCGCGGCAGCCTCGACCCGAGTCCCGACCAGTTCGAGACCCTGGCACCCGGCGGCGGCGCTCCCGACGCGCTGACCCGCCCGTGACCGGCGACGGCGCGACCTACGCCGCGGCCGGCGTCGACATCGAGGCGGGCGACCGCGCGGTCGCGCTGATGAAGGAGTCGGTCGCGCGGGCCGGACGCCCGGAGGTGCTCGGCGGCCTCGGCGGTTTCGCCGGGCTGTTCCGGCTCGACCTGCAGCGCTGGAGGCAGCCGGTGCTCGCGACGTCGACCGACGGCGTCGGCACCAAGATCGCGATTGCCCGGGCCCTCGACCGGCACGACACCATCGGCATCGACCTCGTCGGCATGGTCGTCGACGATCTCGTCGTCTGCGGCGCCGAGCCGTTGTTCCTCACCGACTACATCGCGTGCGGCAAGGTCGTGCCCGAGCGGATCGCCGCGATCGTCTCCGGCGTCGCCGAGGGCTGCCGGCAGGCCGGTTGCGCGCTGATCGGCGGCGAGACGGCCGAGCACCCTGGGCTGATGGGCGACGACGACTACGACGTCGCGGGTGCGGGCGTGGGCGTCGTCGAGGCCGACCGCATCCTCGGGCCCGAGCGGGTCCGTGCCGGTGACGCGGTCATCGCGATGGCGTCGTCCGGGTTGCACTCCAACGGCTACTCCCTGGCCCGCCACGTGCTGCTCGACCTGGCCCGGCTGCCGCTCGACGGCCCGGTCGTCGCGCTGGACGGCCAGCGGCTCGGCGACGCGCTGCTCACCCCCACCCGCATCTACGCGCTCGACTGCCTCGCGCTGCTCGACGCGGCGGAGGTGCACGGGTTCGCACACGTCACCGGCGGCGGGCTCGCCGCCAACCTGGCGCGCGTGCTCCCCGACGGGGTCGAGGCGGTCGTCGACCGGTCGACGTGGGAGGTACCGGCGATCTTCCGGCTGATCGCGGAGCACGGCGGTGTGGCCGCCGAGGAGATGGAGCGCACGTTCAACCAGGGTGTCGGGATGCTCGCGCTGGTCGCGCGAGCCGACGCCGACCGGGCGGTCGAGCAGTTGCAGCGGCGCGGGGTGCCCGCCTGGGTGGCCGGAGAGCTGCGTGCCGTCGACGGACCGGCGAGCGCGCGCCTCGAGGGTGCGCAAGCGTCCTAGCGGGCTGCGTCGCCCTCGTCGTAGTCGTCGTCGTACAGGTCGGCGTAGGGGTCGTCGAAGTCGTCGTCGGCGTCCGCCTCCGGCTCGGCCTCGTCGACGGAGGGCGGGCTGCCCGCCAGCTCGGCCTGCAGCCGCTCGAGGTCGGTGCCGCCGGAGCTGTACTTCAGCTTGCGAGCGACCTTGGTCTGCTTCGCCTTGGCCCGGCCGCGCCCCATGGCTCGACCCCCTCGAACGGAGACGGGGCGCGCGGCCCCGGTTAGCGTAAGTAAGCCGACGCGCCGCACGCCGGCCGGCTCGCACAGGGTACAGGCTTCCGCGCCGCCGCGGGACCAGTCCCGGCCCGCGCCGCCGGCCGGGTGCCGGACCGTCGGGCGGAGACGCTCAGCGGCGTCGCCGCCTGGGCGTGCGGATCTGCCCGAGCCGGCCGACCTGCTCCATGCGCCGTTCGGCGAGCCGGTCGGCGGCGAGCGCGGGCGGGATGCCGTCGGCGTCGGCGAGGGCGAACACCCGGCTGGTGGTGGCGAAGATCTCGCCGGCCTTCGCGCGAGCCCGGGGTTCCGAGTAGCCCTCGATCTCGTCGGCGACCTGGATCAGCCCGCCCGCGTTGACCACGTAGTCGGGGGCGTAGAGGATCCCCCGCCCCGCGAGCAGCTTCTCCACGCCGGCATGCGCGAGCTGGTTGTTGGCCGCGCCGCACACGATCTTCGCCCGCAGGGCCGGGACCGTGTCGTCGTCCAGGGCGCCGCCGAGGGCGCACGGGGCGTAGACGTCGATCTCCGCGCCGGGCAGCTCGCCAGGGGCCACGACGTCGACCTGGGGATGACTGCGGCGTACGGCGTCGACCGCCGCCTGCGACACGTCGGCGACCACGACGGAGGCACCGTCGTCGCGCAGGTGGCCGACCAGGTGGCTGCCCACCTTCCCGACCCCCTCGATGCCGACCCGCCGGCCGCGCAGCGTCGGCGTGCCCCACACCCGCTCGGCGGCGGCGCGCATGCCCTGGAAGACGCCGTAGGCCGTGAGGATCGAGGAGTCGCCGGCCCCGCCGTGCGCCGGCGAGCGGCCCGTGACGAAGTCGCACTCGCGGGCCACCACGTCCATGTCGTCGACGTAGGTGCCGACGTCGCAGGCCGTGTAGTAGCGGCCGCCGAGCGACTGCACGAACCGGCCGTAGGCGCGCAGCAGCTGCTCGGTCTTGTCGGTGGCCGGGTCACCGATGATCACGGCCTTGCCGCCACCGAGGTCGAGGCCGGCGCAGGCCGCCTTGTAGGCCATCGCCTTCGACAGGTTGAGCACGTCGGCGAGCGCATCGTCCTCGGACCCGTAGGGGTAGAAGCGGGTGCCGCCGAGCGCCGGACCCAGCCGCGTCGAGTAGATCGCGATGATGGCCCGCAGCCCGCTGCCCGCGTCTTCGCAGTAGACGACCTGCTCGTGGCCGGAGGTGCGGGCGAAGACGCTCACGCCGGTGACGGTACCCGCGTGGCACGATGCAGACATGATCTCGTACGCCGCGCACCTGCGCGTCTACGAGCCGCTGGCCGCCTTCCCGGAGGACGAGCGGCGCCGGTGGGCGGACTACGCCGCCTCGGGTCGTGCCCTCGACCGCCGGGAGGGCGTCGCCGCCGAGCATGCCGCCGCGATGACCGCGCTGCTGTCGGTGCCGCCGCGGCCGGCGCCGGCGGAGGAGAGCGAGCAGGCCTTCGTCCGCCAGCAGGACGGCCTCACCTACGTGTGCCCCTGGCGCACTCGGCTGCGCTGCTGGTCGGCGCTGCTCGACTTCCGGCGTGGGCTGCCCGACGCGCTGGCCGACGCGTTCATCCCGCGCCCGGTGGCGGAGGCGGCGGAGGCGGCCTACGCCCGCTGGCAGACCCGCCACCCCGACGTACGCCCCGCGATCATCACCAGCACCTGGCAGGTGCCGATCCCGTGGTTCCTGCTCTTCGAGCAGAGCGAGCGCCACCTCGTGCTCGCGGACCGGCGCAGCAGCGGGACGCCGCAGGCAGAGGGACCGGAGCGTCAGGTCGTCTTCCTGACCGCGATGTCGCGGGCGCGCCAGCGGGTCGCGCGGGCGCTGCACGTGCTGCGCCGCACGTTCGAGGACGGCCCGGCGGTCATGGGCGTCGAGGACCTCGGCCGGTGGCTCGAGGAGTTCCATCCGCACGCCCTGGTCGAGCTCGACTACGGCGGCATCGTCCACCTGATCGACGACGACGACCTCACCGGCGACGACTCGGCCGAGGCGCTCGCGGGCGCGCTCGCGGCGTTGGCACGCGGCGACGTGCTGACCGCTCAACAGCTGTACCAGGAGGTGGCCGGCCGGTGGCGGCGCGTCGCCACGCTCGAGTCGGCTAACTAAGGCACCGTTAGCCCTTTAGGGCTAGTACGCCGATGGTCGAAAGATGGCCCGGACGGGCCATTTCGGACATCACGGTGCAAGGCGCATGATGCCCGTAACCGGGGAGTTGTCGCCGGTCAACCGTCGAAGGGACACAACATGAGCGCGCGTACGCCGGACGCAGAGCCGCTGCTCACGCCCGCCGAGGTCGCCACCATGTTCCGCGTCGACCCGAAGACGGTGACGCGTTGGGCCAAGGCCGGCAAGCTCACCTCGATCCGCACGCTGGGCGGTCACCGCCGTTACCGCGAGAGCGAGGTGCGGGCGTTGCTGGCCGGCATCCCGTCGCAGTCGCGGGCCGACTGACAGCACCGAAGCCGCGGCGCCGTTCCCTCCGGGGCCGGCGCCGTTTCCACATCGTGACCCGCCCGGCATCGACGCCGGCGGCGTTCTTCCTCGCTTGTGTGCCCTCCGGGCATCGACGCCGGCGGCGTAGTCCCGCCGGTCAGCCGCTCGTGACCCGTTCGACGAACGCCACGACCTCGCCGATGACCTCGTCCTTGTTGGTCTCGTTGAAGACCTCGTGGCGCGCGCCGTCGTAGATCCGTTCGGTGACGTCGCTCCCCGCCAGCCGCTGCACGGTCGGTCGGGTCGCGTCGAGCGGGACCAGCTGGTCGTCGCCGCCGTGGACGTAGAGCAGCGGCAGGTCGCCGAAGCCGGGACCCTCGTCGATCCGCTGCTTGGCCGCCAGCATCGCCTCGACCGTCGGACGCTTGAACGCGCCGTGCCACACCAGCGGGTCGGCGGCGTAGTCGGCGCCCACCTTGGGGTCGCGGGACAGCGTGTCGACGTCGATCGCGATCTCCGGGATCGGGTCGAAGTCGAGCAGCGCGGCCACGGCCATCTCCCCGATCGCCGGGCCGGACAGGACGAGGCCGGCCAGCTCGTCGCCGTAGCGCTGCGCGTAGCGGGCGGCGATCATCCCGCCCATCGAGTGGCCGACGAGGACGACCGGTAGGCCGGGGTGCTCGCTCTGCGCCAGCTCGGCCACCTGGTGCAGGTCGTCGACCACGCGCTCGAAGTCGTGAACCACGACGCGGTCGCCGGCGGACCGGCCGTGCCCGACGTGGTCGGGTCCGTAGACGGCCGACCCACCGGCGACCAGGGCATCGGCGACGTGCTGGTAGCGGGCGATGTGCTCGCCGTAGCCGTGCGCGAGCAGCACCACGCGGTCGGCGTCGGGGTTGTCCCAGACACTGACGTGAAGTGTGCCGGCATGTCCCTGCAGCTGCTCCTCGCGTGCCTGCACCATCACTGCCTCCTGCTCGCCGGCGTCGTTGCGCAGCAGTATCTCGGGTGCCGCTCGGCGCACCGTGCCGGAGGTGTTCGCTCCTGCCGGCTTCGGCGACCTTCCGTGAATTGCCGCACGGCGAATTTCCGCACCTACAGTGCCGACTGTGGGTGTGCAGCACCGGAGCAGGCGGCCCGGCGGGCGGCGTACGGCCGCGGTGACCACCGGAGTGCTGCTCGCCACTGCGGTGTCCGGCTGCTCGTTGTTCGGCGGCGGCAGCGGTCCCGGCCGCGACGTCTCGGTGTTCAAGCTCAAGCCGGGTGACTGCCTGCTGCCCCAGACCGCGGTGAAGGAGCAGCTGTCCGACGTGCAGGTCGTGCCGTGCAACGAGCCGCACACGCAGGAGGCCTACGCGATCGTGCGCTACGACCGGCCGGCCAGCGCGACCAGCAGCGGCGCGACCGCGGCGGACCCCAACGCCTATCCGGGTGCCGGCGTGCTCAAGCAGTTCGCCGACGGCGCTTGCGCGCAGCACTACGGGTCCTACGTCGGGATCGACTACCCCGACTCGTCACTGTTCTTCGCCTACCTGCTGCCGTCGGCCCGCGGCTGGCAGCAGAAGGACGACCGCAGCGTCGTCTGCTTCGTCACGACCGCCGGCGCGTCGCTGACGTCGTCGGTCAAGGGGTCGCGGCGCTAGCGCATCAGGTGGGGCCGCGACCGCTGACCGTCGCACCCGGATCGTCGACCGTTGGCAACACCGCGATGCCGCCTTGAGAGCGATCGCGCCGCGGGACTACGACCGGGCGGCTGAGTGAAAAGCTCTCGACGGTAGTTTCGGCGCGTGATTCTCGCCGCCGTCGACGCGGATCGTCTGCGCGCCTGGCTGCTCGATGCGCTCGATGTCAGCGGCGATTCCTTTGCCGTCGAGGTCATTTCCGGCGGACGGTCCAACCTCACGTTGGGCGTGCAGGTCGGCGGCCGTCATCTCGTCGTACGCCGTCCGCCGTTGGGTCACTTCTTGCCGACCGCGCACGACATGTCGCGGGAGTACCGCGTCTACCGCGCACTGCATGCGACGCCGGTGCCCGTGCCGGAGGCGTTCGCAATGTGCGAGGACCCGTCGGTGATCGGTGCGCCGTTCTACGTGATGCAGCGGATGTACGGCGTCGTGCCGCACGAGCCCGCCGCCCTTGCCCACGTCGATCCTGACGCGAATGCGCGAACCGCCGCGCATTTCGTCGAGGTGCTTGCAGCCGTTCACGGCACCGACGTCGACGCCGTGGGGCTGGGCGACCTGGGTCGCAGGTCGGGCTACCTCGAGCGGCAGGTGCGCCGCTGGGTCGAGCAGTGGCAGCGGGCCAAGGACCGCGACGAGCCGGTGATCGACGCGCTCGCGGAATCGCTGCAGCACGCGATGCCCGTGCAGGGCGAGACCACCTTGGTGCACGGTGACTACCGCCTCGGCAACGTCATGTTGGATGCCGCGGACACGGGCCGCGTCGTCGCGGTGTTCGACTGGGAGATGGCGACGCTCGGCGACCCGATGAGTGATCTCGGCTACACACTGCTCTGGTGGGGCACGGTCGACCGCGCAGCGATCCACCCCAGCCAGCAGATCGCCGACCTGCCTGGGTTTCCGTCTGCGCAAGAGCTCGCCGCTCGTTACGCGACGGTGTCCGGGCGCGACGTGACGGACGTGCCGTGGCACATGGCGCTGGCGGCGTTCAAGCTCGCGGTGATCGGTGAGGGCCAGCGGGCCACGATGCGTCGCGCCGGACAGGAGGTCCCGGCGACGTCGGGCCAGCCGTTGGCGGAGTGGGCGCTGGATCTGCTGGTCAAGCAGGGATCGCGCCGGTGAGCGGTGCCGGCAGCGGTTCGCTGTGCACGACGACCAGGCGCGAGACCGCGCGGGTGAGCACGACGTAGAGCAGCTGGTGAGGCTTCGGACCGTCGGCGATCTGCGCGGGTTCCGCGACGACGACGGTGTCGAACTCCAGCCCCTTGACCGCGCTTGCCGGCACCAGCGTCACGCGCGCGGCGTCGAGACCCTCGTCGACGTGCGCGTGGTCGATCTCAGCCCGGCGGAGCGTCCTCGTCGCCGTGCGGACTGCGGGATCCGCCACCACCAGGCCGATCGAGCCGGAGCCTGCGAGCGCGGTGGCAATCTCCTCGACGACCGCCGGCCACAGCCCGCCGACCCGGCGTACGAGGAGCGAGCCGCGCTGATGGCGCAGTGAGGTGGGCGGTTGCAGGGTCGGCGCGATGGTGGGCAGCAGCCGGCTGGCGAACTCGAGCACCTCGCTGGGTACCCGGTAGCCGGTCGTCAGCTCGTGCACGGTGCCGTCTGCCTTGCCGAGAGCGGTGAGAGTCGTCGTCCAGTCGCTGGTGGCGCCAGGAGCAGTCCCCTGTGCTACGTCGCCGAGCACGGTCGCGGACCCGGTGCTGCAGCGGCGACCGACCGCACGGCACTGCATGGGTGACAGATCCTGCGCTTCGTCGAGGATGACGTGCCCGACGCTCGGGGTGCGCTCGATCAGGTCGCGGACCTCGTCCACCAGCACCGCGTCGGCCAGGGTCCACCGCGCGGACGAGGGTCGGCTCGGGACCGACGCCCACAGCAGCAGCCGCTGCTCGTCGCGATCGAGCAGGTCGGCGGCGGTAGCGGCGAGAAATGCGGCATCGCTCAGCAACCGGAAGACCAGGCGCGCGGGCTCGACTGCAGGCCAGGTGGCATCCACGGCGTCCCGCACGGCCTTGCTGCGGGCGATGGCGTCGACCTGCCGGTCCGACGGTGCGTCGCCCTGCTCCTCGAGCCGGCGGGCGACCAGGTCGGCACAGCGCCGGTGCAGCGCCTGCCGCCCGGCGTTGTAGCGCAGCTCACTCGCCAGCAGCCGGTGCACCGCCTCCGCCAGATCTGCGGCGGAGATGCGCAGCCGCCGCGAGCCGACGATGACGACGAGCGGCTCGGCCGGTCGCGAGATCTGGGCCCGGACGGCGCGACGCAGCACCTCCGCGAGTCGCAGGTCGCCCTTCAGTCGCGCGACGTCGTCCGGGTCGTCGCCGCGGATGCGGATGTGGCCGACCAGCTCGGCGACGGTCGCGTGCTGCGCGTCGTACTCACCGAGGGCCGGCAGCACGTTTCCGATGTAGCGCAGGAACGCGCGGTTCGGCCCGACGACGAGGACACCGGCGCGCGAGAGTCGTTCGCGGTGCGTGTAGAGCAGGTACGCCGCGCGGTGCAGGCCCACGGCGGTCTTGCCGGTGCCGGGCGCGCCCTGCACGCAGACGGTGCGGTCGAGGTCGGCGCGCACGATCTCGTCCTGCTCCGGCTGGATCGTCGCGACGATGTCGCGCATGGGGCCCTCGCGCGGTCGCTCGATCTCGTCCAGCAGGATCCGGCTGGTGTCGAGGTGTGCGGTGCCCAGCAGGTGCTCGTCCTCGTAGGCCGTCAGGTCGCCGCGCGAGAAGCCGAACCGCCGGCGCAGCCGGATCCCCATCGGTTCACGAGGGCTGGCCCGGTAGAAGGCGCGGGCGAGGTCCGCGCGCCAGTCGATGACGACCGGGTCGCCGACGTCGTCGAGCACGTGCCGGCGCCCGACGTAGAACGTCTCCTCGGGGTGCGGCGGTTCGGGCGCGCGGTCGAGGCGGCCGAAGAACAGCGGCGTCTCGGGGTCCTCGGCGAGGCTCTTCACCCGGCGGTGCAGCGTCATGGCGAGGTACTCCGACGACACCCGGTCACCGCCGTCGGCGCGAAGCTCTCGGGCCCGGTCGCGCATGGCGGCCAGGCAGGTGCGGGCGTGCTGGAGCCGGCTTCGTTCGCGGGCCAGCTCGCCGCTATCAGGAGGGTGGTCGGTGGTCGTCATCGCGCCTCCGGGCAGGCCTCGACCGCCGCGCGCGGCGGCTGGGTCGGACGGACGGGAAGGCGGGCACGATAGACGTCGCGTTGCCACGGTGCAACCGATTTTAGGCCGCCGCCGACCGTCTTTGCGTTTCCTTGACACCCGCACTGGTACCAACGAGCTGTGCCGCGCTCCCTCCGTCCTGCCGCATGGCTCGTGGCGCTCTGTGCGTTGTCCCTGGTCGCGTGCGGCACCAGCAGTCCGGCGCGCACGCACCTGGCGGCGGGATCGGCGACACCGGCAATGGCGCGCAGCGCTATCCCGTCGACGTCTCCGACACCGGCCGGGCCGCCGCCGGTCTTCCAGGGCCGGTTGCTGATCGCGGACCGCGGCAACAACCGGCTGCTCCTCGTCAATGCGGACAAGCAGCTGCTCTGGACCTTTCCGAATGCCCACGCGCCTGCCCCGCCGACCGGCTTCTACTTTCCGGACGACGCGTTCTTCATCCACCACGGCACGGGGATCATCTCGAACCAGGAGGGCAACGACACCGTCGTCGAGATCGGGTTCCCGTCGGGCAAGCCGCTGTGGGCCTACGGGCACCCACACGTCGCGAGCTCGGCGGCCGGTTACCTGCACGAGCCCGACGACGCCTACCTGCTCGAGGACGGCAGAGTCGTCGTCGCGGACGCGAACAACTGCCGCGTCGTCATCATCACCGGCGAGCAGCAGTCGGGTCAGATCGGAAAGCCTGGCAGCTGCGTGCACGCCCCGCCGGGCAGCCTCGGCTACCCCAACGGCGACACCCCGCTGCGTGACGGCAACATCCTGATCTCCGAGGTGCACGGCTCCTGGATCAGCGAGTACACGCTGGCCGGCAGGCTGGTCTGGACGGTGCAGCTTCCGCAGATCAGCTACGTGTCCGACCCGCAGCAGATCGGGCCGGATCTCTATCTCGTCGCCGACTACGCCCGGCCCGGGGGGTTGTTCGAGTTCACCCGCGCGGGCCGCATCGTGTGGAGCTACCGGCCGACGTCGGGACCGGGCATGCTCGACCATCCGAGCCTGGCCGAGGTGCTGCCCGGCGGTCTGATCTGCACCAACGACGACTACCGCGACCGGGTCGTCATCATCGACCCGCACACGAACCAGATCGTGTGGCAGTACGGCGCGACCGACCACCCCGGGACGCAGCCCGGATACCTGAACACCCCCGACGGTTTCGACCTGCTGGCGCCGGACAACACCACGCCGACGCACCCGTTCACCGGCTGATCTCGGGCCGACTCGTTCAGCCCGTCGCGCGGCCGTAGGTGACGGCGTGGACGGGGCTGAGGTCGACGTGCCCGATGTCGCTGAAGCCGTGCCGGTGGAGCAGGTCGTCGTACGCCGTGCGCGGAAGCAGCTGGTCGTCGATCTGTGCCTCGAAGAACTGGATGCCGCTCATGACGCGGCCGGGGACGGTGCGCAGCGCATCTATCGTCTCGGGGAACGGGAAGTCCGAGATGACGAACCAGCCACCCGGCTCGAGGGCTGCACGGATGTTGGCGGTGGCGCCGTCGATGTCGCGGCACTCGTGCATCGAGATGTTGTTGATGATGCACGTCGCGGGTTGATCGAGCTCAAGGTGCTCGAGAGGGCTGTGCACCACGCGGCAGCGGTCCAGAAGGCCGGCGTCGTGAAGCCGCTGCTCCGCGAGCTCCACCGAGTGATGGTCACCGTCGACTCCGACGATCTCGCAGTGGGGAAAGGCCTCGGCCAGCCTCACCATGCCCAGTCCGGACCCACATGCGGTGTCGACTATGCGGCAGCCGTGCTGGATGCGGTCGAGCAACCCCGGTATCTGGGCGAGTCCACCGGGGACGAGTCGTGCGTAGAACGGTGCACCGGTCCCGGCGACACCGGTGATCCAGTCCGGGCTGCACGCGTCCCACCACAGCCGCTCGCCGGTCCGCAGAACCGACTCGAAGCGGTCGAACACCTCTTGCTGCTCCAGCACGGTGAACACCCCGCCGACGTAGGCGGGGTGTGACGCGTCGAGCAGCAGCGTTCCGACGTGCGCTGCGAGCCGGTAGCGCGTCTCCAGGGTCACCGATGGCGCCGCGTCGTCGACGTCGCACACGCCGCTCGCCGCCGCACCCCGGCACCACACGGCCACGTAGAAGGGGTCCAGACCAAGCTGTGCGGCCAGCTGGTCTGCCGACAGACCCGTCTGCTCGTCGGTGTCAGCCAGCGCGCGGACGAGCCCCTGCCGGAGCCCGATCGCGATGATGCGGTGCCCGACGAATCCGGCGATGTGGGCGAGCAGGCGGGGCGCCTGCTCCTGCAGCGTGACGGTCGTCGGTTGCCCTAGCACTGTGGTCATGGCCATTCCTTCGTCGGTGGGAGCCGAGCGGCCACGCCAGCGTCTACGGGGAGGAGGGGAGCGACTAGTTCTACGTCTGTAGCGCTCCGATTCACGATCTGTACTAGCCGCCAGCGCCGGATGGGCCTAGCGTTCGGCGGCGCGACGAGAGGGGCCGGCGATGAGTGCGTATGGGCAGTTCTGCCCGGTGGCCAAGGCGATGGAGCTGCTCGACGAACGATGGACGCTGCTCGTCGTCCGGGAGCTGCTCATGGGCAGCCGGCACTTCAACGACCTACGCCGGGGCGTCCCGCGCATGTCGCCGGCGCTGCTCTCGAAACGCTTGCGCACGTTGACCAGCGCCGGGGTGGTGCAGCGCCAGGCGCACGGCGGTCGGATCGCCTACACCCTGACCGAGGCCGGCAAGGAGCTGTATCCCGTGGTGGAGGCGCTCGGCACCTGGGGGGCGCGCTGGATCCCGCAGCTCGGTGACGAGGATCTCGATCCGCACTTGCTCCTGTGGGACATTCACCGCAACCTCGAGCTCGGTGCGATGCCGGACGGCCGCACGGTCCTGCACTTCCGGTTCACCGACGTCCGGCGCGAGTCCGCGCGCTGGTGGATCGTCGTCGCCTCCGAGGGTGTCGACCTCTGTGACAGTGACCCCGGCCACGCCGTGACGGTGTCGGTGGTGACGTCCCTCAAGACGCTCACGTCCCTCTGGCGCGGTGACATCACCTGGGCCGAAGCGCTGCGCAGCGACTTGGAGACCGAAGGAGCGCAGTGGGCGCGTCGGGCGCTCCCTCGCTGGCTCAGCCTGTCGGCATTCGCCGGCGTCCCCCGGCCCGCCCGTCGCTGACCAGCGGGGGGTTGGCTCAGGACCTCGCCACGGGGAACCGCCCCCAGCCGCTGGGCAACTCGACGGCGTACGCCAGCTTCGTCCCGTCGAGCCCGGCGGCGGTCAGGCGGTACTACCGTCGACGCCTCACGCCGTAGGAGAGAGGGGCGGCGGCATGGGCGATCCGATCCGGGTCATGCTCGAGCACGGCAAGAAGAAGCGTGTCGTCGCCTGTGCGTTCGACTGGCCGGGATGGGACCGCAGCGCCAAGAAGAGCGACGACGTGCTCGCGGTTCTCGAGGCCTACCGCCCGCGCTACGCCGAGGTCGCCGCACTCGCGGGGTTCGGTGCGGAGTTCGATGCGGCGGACGGCTTCGCCGTGGTCGAGCAGCTCGACGGGATCGGCATGACCGACTACTACGGGCTGTCTGGCCGCCCGGCGACGCCGGAGACCGGCCCGATGACCGCGGCTGAGGCCGAGCGCAAGATCGCGCTGCTCGAAGCCTGCTGGCGCACTTTCGACGAGACGGCCGCACGCGTGTCGCACGAGCTGCGCACGGGGCCGCGCGGCGGTGGTTGGGAGAAGGAACGCATCATCCGTCACGTCAACGGCGCAGAGATCGTCGAGTTCGCACCGAAGGTCGGCGTCAAAGTCCCGCTGGAGACCAGGGACGACCCGCATGCGCTGCGCGACTACCGAGCGACCTTCCTCGAGGCGATCCGGGAACACCACATCCGTGGCGAGCCGGCCCGGTCCTGGGCGCTGCAGTTCCTCATTCGACGTTGCGCGTGGCACATGCTCGACCATGCGTGGGAGCTGGCAGACCGCGACCTGACGGCAGCGGCCGACCAGTGAGGGCCGAAGTCGGACGCTTGATCCGTTGAACGTTTCGACCTGTCATCGATACCGTTCGGTGCGTGCGCGCGACCGGTGTCGACCACGTGGTGATCGTCTGTACCGACGTGGCCGCCACGCTGGACTGGTGGCAACGTGAGCTCGGTCTCGAGCCGGTGCGGGTGGCGGAGTGGCGCGCCGGATCCGCGCCCTTTCCCTCCCTGCGGCTCAACGACGGTTCGATCGTCGATTTCCTGCACGGCGAGCGCACCGGCGAGAACGTCGCGCACGTCGCCTTGACGGTCGACGTCGGCGCGGACGCGCTCGAGTCCCTGGTCGGCGAGCGTGGCTGGGTGGTGGCTGCACCGCTCAACCGAAAGCTGTACGGCGCCCGCGGCATCGGAGCGGGCGTCTACATCCGTGACCCGGAAGGCAACGTCATCGAGCTGCGCACCTACGCGGTTTGAGGCTGCCGCGACGGCCGCTTGCGGGTGCGCGCGTGGGTCGGCCAGCATGGCCCGGTGATCCCTAGAGAGCCTCTCTCCGTAGCGACGGCGCTGTTCCGTGCGATCGAGTCCGCGGACATCGATGCCGTCGCCGCGCTCTACCACGATGACGTCGAGGTCTGGCACAACACCGATGGCGTCGTACAGAACAAGCAGGAGAACCTGCGGGTGCTCGGCTGGGTGGTGCGCAATCTCGCCGACCTTCGCTACGAGGTCGTACGACGGGACGCACTGCCCGACGGATTCGTGCAGCAGCACGTGCTGCACGCCACCGCGCCGTCCGGACGATCGGTGGCCATCCCGGCCTGCCTGGTGGTGACCATTCGCGACGGGTTGATCAGCCGGCTCGACGAGTACCTCGACTCCGCGCAGATCGTCGCGCTCACGCAGCCAGCCGTGACGGGGTGAGCCGCTGACCTGCGCAGGTGGTGGGCGCGAACGAGCGGCAGGATGGGTCGCCGCGCGACGGCGCGATAATCCGCGTCAGTCTTGGGCTCTCGCCTTTACCAGCCGCGAGCTTCTTGGCGTCGTACGCCGCTCCGCGTTGGTCGTACCGCTTATGCTCAGGGCGATGACGTGCAGCGCGTGGTTGCGCTTTCGGTTGTCGGCCCGCGACAGCCGTTGCTTGTCGACACCGGCGGAGGACACGTCGCGGGGTGCGGTGCCGGTGTAGGTGGCGAAGTGGTTGCGGCTGGGGAAGCGGCGTACGTCCCCGACCTCGCCGAGGATCATCGCGGCCGCCGCGACCCCGACACCCTTGATCTCGGTGATGGTCGTGCCGGTCGCCTCGACCGCGGCGTGCAGTCGCTTGTCCAGGTCCTTGAGCTTGCGGTCGAGCGTGGCGACGTAGCCGATCAGGTCGGCGGCGAGCTGCCGGCGGGTGCGGCGGGCGACATCCCGAGGGCGGACCCTGGCCAACAGTGCCTTGGCCTTGGGCGCCGTCAGATTCCGTTCTGCACCAGCAGGAATGAGTTCCATCAGCAGCTGGTGCAGCTGGTTCACCGTCACGGTCCGGGACTGCACCTGGTCGCTGCGGCGATCGCCCATCAGCCGGATCGCGATCATCTCGTCATCGACCACGACCCGGCGCAGGTTCTTGGTGCGCAGCGCCACGACTGCCACCGTGCGCGCGTCGGTCGGGTCGTTCTTGCGACCGTGGCCGACGTCGAAGATCCGCGCTCGGGTCGAGAGTTTCGGCGGCACGTCGATGACGGTCTCGCCGTCGGCGACCAGGTGCTGCGCGAGCTGCACGCCGACACCGCCGGCACCTTCGATCGCCCAGGTCCGCTGCGGCCACCGCTTCGCCAGCCGGAGCATGTCGCGGTAGCCGGCGCTGTCGTTGACGACCTGCAGAGCTGCGAGCTGCTCCTCCTGCCCGTCGAGCACGGCCATCGCGTGCGAGCGCTTGGCTGGGTCGACGCCGATCATCACCGCTGTCACTGCCTGCCTCCGTCACCTCGATGGATGGCGAGGCCGGGCAGTCCTACCTCGAGCGAAGCAGATCCCTCTTGAACCACGACCCGCCGGGACAGCAGCCGGCGAGGACGCAAACCGTTCCCGAGCCACACAGGATCGTGGGCATGCACTTAGAGAGCGACTCGCCGGCCACCTGACCCGGATCCTTGGCCAGGCTCCGGGCTGCCGTCGAGTGAACAGGTAGGCACTTATGCCGACCTGTTTCGCGCCGCGCCATCGCGCAATGTCCGCGCTACGCAGCCAGTTGCGTTCAGTAACGGAGGCGGCGCATCGGCCGCGCATCGCCCGGTCCTCGCTCGCCGCGACTACCGGGGGCAGCGGCACTCCCGAGTATTTCTTGCGGAACGTACTTGTATCCGATACAAGCCTGTTCTAGGATGCGCCGTGCAGTCATTGATCTAGTGAGGGGGGACGTCCGATGATGGTCGAAGCTGAGGGGCCCGCTGACACACGCATCATGGGTGTAGTGCATGCGGCGCTGAGGCGCGATCTGGATCGCACCGGGCGCGAGCTCACCACCGCTCCGTATCCAGCAGCGAGGCAGCGGCGGGCGCTGGGTGGGCACGTGCTGTGGATGATGAGTTTTCTGCACGATCACCACACGAACGAGGACACTGGGTTGTGGCCGCTGGTTCGTGAACGCAACCCGGAGGCAGCCGCGCTGCTCGACCGCCTGGAGGCGGACCACCAGCGGATCGCGCCGCGTATCAAGGACCTGGAGGCAGCGGCGTCGTCCTACGCGGAATCCACCGACGACCGGGCCCGGCTGCGGCTGGTCGATGCGCTCGATGCGCTGACCGATGTGCTGGTCCCACATCTTGACCGTGAGGTGGAGGAGGCGATGCCGGTTGTGGCGCGGAGCATCACTGCCCGGGAGTGGGAGGAGTGGGATCAGCGCTACAACGTGAAGGGCAGATCAGCCCGGCAGCTCGGCCTGGTCGGGCACTTCCTCATCGACGGTGTCGCTGAGGAAAGTAGGCGGCTCGTCGTCAGCTTGGTTCCGCCGGTCCCGCGCTTCGTGCTGCTGCACGGCTTCGCGCATACCTACCGGCGCGCAGCGGCCGCGCGCTGGCGCACAGAAACCGCCGTGCGAACCTCGACCGTCGTGGCAGGACGCGGGTGAGCGAAGCCGGACTTCGGCGGAAGCGGTCGTACAACTCGACGCGACGCGCTGAGCAGGCGGCGCAGACCAGGTCTGCTGTCGTCAGCGCGGCGACGGAGTTGTTCGCTCGCTCGGGATGGGCCGCGACCGGGATGCGGGACATCGCGGCGGCTGCGGGCGTGGCCGTCGAGACCGTCTACAGCCACTTCGGGTCGAAGAGCGAACTGCTGGCGGCGGCCATCGACGCCGCCGTCGTCGGAGATCTCGCCGAGGTGCCGCTCGCCCAGCGGCCGGAGTTCGCCTCCCTCGCCGAGGGGACGCCGGCGCAGCGCGTTGCCGCGGGCGCCTTCCTGCAAACGCAGATCCTGCTGCGTTCCGCGGCGCTGAACCTTGCCTTCCGCCAAGCGGCTGGGGGCGACGCCGATCTCGAGCGGCGGCTAGCGGAGAGCGAGGAGCGGCGGCGCGAATCCGTCGAACAGGCGCTCGTGCTGATCGCCGGCCGGCCGGTGAGCGCGGAGGAGCGCGACGGCCTGTGGGCAGTGTTGTCTGTCGAGGTCTGGCAGCTGCTGACGGAGCGGTCTGGCTGGACACCGGAGGAGTACCAGGCGTGGGCCGGGAGCATCACGGCGCGGCTGCTCGGCCTCGACACCGGCGCGCCGTCACCTAGACGACGAACCACGAGGCAGGGGGGAAGCACATCATGACCAGTACGCGCAGGATTCCTCGATCCGGTGAGGTTGGCGTCACGGTCCCCGCACCGGCGGATGCGGTCTGGCGGGTGCTGTCCGACGTCACCCGCACCGGCGAGTGGAGCCACGAGTGCCACCAGGTGCGATGGCTCGGCGCCGCGACCGCCGCTCGTCCCGGGACCCGTTTCCGCGGGCGCAACCGGAGCGGCTGGATGCGGTGGAGCCGGGTCTGCGAAATCCTCGCCGTCGACCCACCACGCGAGCTCGTGTGGCGGACCCTCGCGACTCCCACGCTCCCGGACAGCACCGAATGGCGGATCCGCCTGGAACCCGACGCCAGCGGGACGCGCATCGTGCAGAGCTACCAGGTGACCAAGCTGCCCCGCTGGCTGGAGCTACTGCTCGCCATGGTGAACCCTTCGCACCGCGACCGGACACAGGCGTTGGCACAGGACCTGCAGCGACTCGGCGAGATCGCAGCCCCCAGCGCCAGTCGACATCGTTGAGCTCGTAGACGACCACGTGGCCCGGGCCAGCTGGGACAACCGCCGCAGCAAATGAGGGCTTCGGGACGTAGGCGGCGGTAACGCCGGTGACCCTGCGGGCACGTCAGACTTACCGATCGCTCACAACGGCACTTCTCCGGCGACATTCAACCCCGCGCATCTCGCTCCGCGCTCGGCGAATCTAGGCTGGAGCTACGCGCGACTGGCGGACAAGAGTGGGTCACCACAGGGAAGCGGACGCGGTTGGGTCGACCGCCTGGGCCCAGCGGGAGTTGCCGATGTCCGCGTTTTCCGATCTGGACGCCAGCGACAATGTAAGCGAGCTGCTCGCTTACCTCGATGACACCGATCGCAGCCTGTCCGCGATGAAGGCCTACGTGGCTGCACTCGCGACGCACTACGCCCACAGCGAGCCGGTGCTGGACCTCGGTTGCGGCGTCGGACACGACCTCGCGCGGCTGGCCGGTGCCGGCGCCCGCCCAGTCGGCGTGGACATCAGCGCTCAGGCTTTGTCTCGGGCACGGGTGTTCGGGTTCCCAGTCGTCATCGGCGACGGCAGTCGGTTGCCCTTCGCGAACGGTGCCTTCGCCGGGTGTCGTGTCGAGCGGGTGCTGCAGCACGTCACCGATCCGGCCGTCGTGCTTGATGAGGTCGTCCGGGTGACACGACCCAGTGGATTCATCGCTGTGTTCGAGCCGGATCACACGTCCTTCCGGGTGGACAGCGACCTCGTTCCCGACGGGACGCTGCCGGGCCGATTCGTCAGCGTGCGCCATCCGGGGATCGGCGCGCAGGTCGCCGATCTGCTCCGAGCACGCGGGTGCGTAGTGGTCGACGTCATCACCGAAACCTCTTTCGGCTACCGGCTCGACGCATTGCCTTTCGATGCAGCCAAGCTGACCCAGCGTGGCGTCGACACCGGAGCTCTCGACCCCGGTCTCCGAGCGGCGTGGCTCGACGAGCAACAAGTCCGCGTCCAGGACGGCCGCTTTCAGGCCCTCTGGTCGAAGATCCTCACCGTCGCCCGCACGCACCCCGCTACGGCCCGGATGGACTGACGGCCGCCATCCGCTCCCACCAGGCGGCGGCGAGAGCGGCGCGTACATGACTCGGCGCCGGGCTCCGCCGCAGCCGCTCGGACCGGTCCGCAGTGGCGTGGGCGCCCTCTGTGTGTAGATGATGTGCGAATGTCCGACCCGGCCACCTGCTGGCGCGTGCACCCCACTGGGCCGCTGCATGGCGAGGTGCGAATCCCTGGATCGAAGAACGCGATCACCAAGCACATGGTCGCCGCGATCCTCGCGGATAGCCCGTCTGTGATCGACAACGCCCCAGACGTGGGCGACGTTGCGCTGACAGCCGAGATGCTCCATGCGATCGGTGCCGAGGTCATGAGCGAAGGCTCCCGAGTCATCGTCGACCCTGGACCCATTGCGTCGGGAAGTGTGCCCGAAGCCTTCACAGGCAGGAACCGCATCCCGATCTTGATGCTCGGTCCGCTTCTGCATCGGCACGGGGAGGCGTTCGTCCCGATGGTGGGCGGTGACGACATCGGGGGCCGGCCGATCGACTTCCACGTGAACGCATTGCGCGCATTCGGCGCGGAGGTGGAGGTCGGGACAGGCGGCGTGTCTGCGAAAGCCGCTCGGCTGCACGGGGCGCGCGTCTCCCTCCCATACCCGAGCGTAGGAGCGACTGAGTCCGCTCTCCTGACCGCCGTGCTTGCCGAAGGTCGCACCGTCATCGAAAACGCCGCCATTGAACCCGAGGTGGTCGAGATGGCGTTGTTCCTTCAGCGCATGGGGGCGCGGCTTGAGCTTCAGCCAAATCGCCGCTGGGTCATCGAGGGCGTCGACCGGTTGCACGGCGCGACCCGCCGGCTAGCGGGAGACAGGCTGGAGGGGTTCTCCTATCTTGCCGCCGGGCTCGCGACGGGCGGCGCCGTCACGATCCGCGGCGTCGATCAGGCGAACCTCGTGACGGGCCTGTCAGCGTTGCGGCGGATGGGCGCGACGTTGGAGATCGACGAGGAAGGCATCACCGCCCGCGCGCCGAGCGGCCTGCAGGCGATTGCTGTGCATACGGACACCCACCCGGGCTTCATGACGGACTGGCAGCAACCTCTAGCCGTCCTCTGCACGCAAGCGGCGGGGCTGTCCGTCATCCACGAGACCGTCTTCGATGGCAGGTTCGGTTACGTCTCGTGCTTATCTGAGATGGGCGCGGCCATCGAGCTGTACGACCAGTGCCTCGGCGGCCCGGCGTGCCGCTTCCATGAATCCAACTACCGACATTCAGCAGTGATCAGCGGCCCCTCCGCGCTGCACGGCGCCGCGATCGACGTCCCAGACGTTCGCGGCGGATTCGCCTACCTTCTCGCTGCCGCGTCCGCTGACTCAGAGTCAATCCTCACCGGCGTTCACCACATCGAACGCGGGTACCACCGGCCGTTACGGCAGTTCGCGGTCCTTGGCTTAGACATCACACCCGACTCCCTGCCGACGCGCGAATAACGCCGGTTACGGTCGTCCAGGCCTTTGCCGGTCGGGGCGCGAATGGGTCACTACCGATCGCGCCCATAGTGGCGA
>Ga0207652_10001588_pt1 | contig 20009 bp, 17 predicted proteins | sample KBSC63BmetaG_FD_184334 | JGI IMG/M metagenome (GOLD analysis project Ga0207652, IMG submission 184334) | Corn rhizosphere microbial communities from Kellogg Biological Station, Michigan, USA - KBS C6-3B metaG (SPAdes) (version 2) | ecosystem: Host-associated > Plants > Roots > Rhizosphere ... | reverse complement strand
CGCTTGCCGGACTTGCGATTTTCGCGGTGATGATTGTGGCAAATCGGTTCGACTTGCAGCGGCAACGCCGCCTCGAAAGGCGCTGATGTTCTCCAAAATCCTCATCGCCAACCGCGGAGAAATCGCCTGCCGCGTCATCCGCACCGCGCGGCGCATGGGGATCGCCACGGTTGCGGTCTATTCCGATGCCGACGCGCGTGCGCCGTTCGTCAGGCTGGCGGACGAGGCGGTGCATATCGGCCCGGCGCCGGCGGCCGAGAGCTATCTGGTGCCGGAGAAGATCATCGCCGCGTGCAAGGCGACCGGGGCCGAGGCGGTGCATCCGGGCTACGGCTTCCTCTCCGAGCGGGCGAGCTTCGTCGAGGCGCTGGAGGCCGAAGGCATCGCCTTCATCGGTCCCCCGGCGAGCGCCATCGCGGCGATGGGCGACAAGATCGAGAGCAAGAAGCTGGCGCAGGCCGCCGGGGTCAACGTCGTCCCCGGCTTCCTCGGCGAGATCGCCGACACCGAGCACGCCGTGAAAATCGCCGGCGAGATTGGCTATCCGGTGATGATGAAGGCCAGCGCCGGCGGCGGCGGCAAGGGCATGCGCCTCGCGTGGTCCGAGCTGGACGTGCGCGAGGGCTTCGAGGCGACCAAGCGCGAGGGGCTCAACTCGTTCGGCGACGACCGGGTATTCATCGAGAAGTTCATCGAGGACCCGCGCCACATCGAGATCCAGCTGCTCGGCGACAAGCACGGCACGGTGCTCTACCTCAACGAGCGCGAATGCAGCATCCAGCGGCGCCACCAGAAGGTGGTCGAGGAAGCGCCGAGCCCGTTCGTGACACCCAAGATGCGCAAGGCGATGGGCGAGCAGTGCGTCGCCTTGGCGCAGGCGGTCGGGTACCACTCGGCGGGCACGGTCGAGCTGATCGTTTCGGGCGCGGACCCGAGCGGGGAGAGCTTCTACTTCCTCGAAATGAACACCCGCCTCCAGGTCGAGCACCCGGTGACCGAGGCGATCACCGGCATCGACCTGGTCGAGCAGATGATCCGCGTCGCGGCGGGGGAGAAGCTGGGGTTCGGGCAGGACGACATTGGCATCGACGGCTGGGCGATCGAGACGCGGGTCTATGCCGAGGATCCCTATCGCGGGTTCCTGCCGAGCACGGGGCGGCTGGTAAGATACGATCCTCCCCACTCGTGGGGAGGTGGCAGCCGCGCAGCGGCTGACGGAGGGGGCTCTCCTCCCAACACAGCGCTTGCGGAGAGCCCCCTCCACCGTCCTGCGGACGGTCCCCCTCCCCGTCCCGGGGAGGATCAAGGGTACATCCGCCTGGACGACGGCGTCGCCGAAGGCGGCGAGGTGTCGATGTTCTACGACCCGATGATCGCCAAGCTGATCACCTGGGCGCCGACCCGCACTGAAGCCGCCGCCTTGCAGGTCGAAGCGCTCGACCGGTTCCGCATCGCAGGTCTCGGCCACAACGTCGATTTCCTCAGCGCGATCATGCAGCACCCGCGCTTCCTTGCCGGCGAACTCACCACCGGTTTCATCGCCGAGGAATGGCCCGAAGGCTTCCACGGCGCGCCGGCGAGCGAGGACTTGCTGGCGACCGTCGCCGCGATAGCCGCGGGCATCGAATGCACCCACCGCGCGCGCGCCGGGCGGACCAGCGGAAAGCTCAACGGCGCGCCGGTCAACATGTCCGACTGGGTGGTCAAGATGCACGGCCGCGATTTCCGGGTTACGCTGGGCCAAGGCCACGCGCTGGTCGAGGGCAACCGCGTCGAGGGCACCTGCGACTGGCAGCCGGGCGCCGCGACCGCGACGGCCGTCGCTAACGGCCGCACCCTGGGCCTGATCGTCAAGCGCGACGGCGTCCACTGGCGCGTGACCACCCACGGCGCCATGCATCGCGTGTTGGTCCTTCCCGCGGCGATCGCCCCGCTCGCGCGGCACATGATCGAGAAAGTCCCGCCCGACCTGTCGAAATTCCTCCTCGCGCCGATGCCCGGGCTGCTCACGCAATTGCTGGTCGAACCGGGCGACAAGGTCGAGGCGGGCCAGCCGTTAGCGGTGGTTGAGGCGATGAAGATGGAGAACATCCTGCGGGCCGAGCGCGCCGCGACGGTCAGAGCGGCGAACTTTTCTGCCGGGGACAGCCTGGCAGTCGATGCGGCGATCCTCGAGTTCGACTAGCGCCGAAAACGCTTTCCTACACGCGCCGGTTTTGCTCATGCTCGCGCCATGCTTTCGCCGTTCCGTCTCGCTTCATCGGGGTCGCCGCCAGAACTCCGCGAAGCCGCTCGCACGCGAGACCATGATCACGATTCCCGGAAAAGCGTGACTTTGCGAATCTGTGACCTTTCAGGACTTAACATTTTGAAAAAACGATATAATCCATCGTCACGCTCAAAGTCACAGGGTGTGACTTTAGTGACTTTGGAAGCCGTGCTGTGACGCACCGCGAGCACCTCGAAGGACTCGCGTCGGCGAACCGCCTGCGCAGCCTGAAGCCGCGCTCGGGGAGCGACTTCTCGTCAAACGATTACCTCGGCCTCGCCAATTCGGCCCGGCTGCGCGACGCGGTGCTCGACGCGCTGCTGGGCGGTGTGGCAATCGGCTCGGGCGGCTCCCGCCTGCTGCGCGGCAACGATCTCGAGCACGAGCGGCTGGAGGCGGAGGCCGCGGCGTTCTTCGGCTCGGAAAGCGCGCTTTACCTGTCGAGCGGGTTCGCCGCCAACGAGACGCTGTTCGCGACGCTGCCGCAACGCGGCGACCTGGTGGTCCACGACGAGTTGATCCACGCCAGCGCGCACGAAGGCTTGCGCTGCGGCCGCGCGGAGCGGCTTTCCGCCCAACACAACGATGTCGATGCCTTTGCCGATGCGATCAAGCGGTGGCGCGCGGGCGGCGGGAGCGGGCGGCCGTGGATTGCGGTCGAGAGCCTGTACTCGATGGACGGCGACCGAGCTCCGCTCGACGGCCTGGCAGCGTTGGCGGATGAGCAGGACGCGTTCCTGGTCATCGACGAGGCCCATGCGGTCGGGGTGTTCGGCCCGGACGGGCGGGGCCTCGCAGCGCATCTCGACGGGCGCGAGAACGTCATCGTCCTGCGCACCTGTGGCAAAGCGCTCGGCGTCGAAGGCGCGCTGCTGTGCCTGCCGCGCGTGTTCCGCGATTTCCTGGTCAACCGCGGCCGTGGGTTCATCTTCTCGACCGCGCCTTCGCCGCTGATGGCGCGCGCCGTGGGTGAGGCGCTGCGCATTTGCGCAGAGGAGCCGCAGCGGCGCGAGGCGTTGCAGCAGCGTGTGAGATTGGCCGAGCAAGCGCTTGGTGGCCTTGGTATTTCTGCCAGCGGTTCGCAGATCATCCCGGTCATCCTCGGCGAAGACGCGCGCGCGATGCGTGTCGCCGGCACGCTGCAGGAAGCAGGCTACGACGTGCGCGGCATCCGCCCGCCGACGGTCCCCGCCGGTACCTCGCGCTTGCGCATCTCGGTCACGCTCAACGCCTCCGACGCGGACATCCGCGGCCTCGGCGAAGCGCTGCAAATGGCGATGCGCGCGGCATGAGGCTGGTCGTCACGGGGACCGACACCGGGATCGGCAAGACGGTGCTCGCCGGCGCCATCGCGCTGTGCACCGGGGCGCCATACTGGAAGCCGATCCAGGCCGGGCTCGACGAAGAGACCGACAGCGAACGCGTCGCCGCGCTCGGCGTGCGGACTTTGCCGGAAGCCTATCGGTTGACCACGCCCTGCTCGCCGCACTGGGCGGCTCAGATCGACGGCGTGACCATCGACGATGCGGCGCTTGCCTTGCCGGACGGGGACGGCCTCATCGTCGAAGGGGCCGGCGGGGTGCTGGTGCCGATCCGCGACGACTTGCTGTTCGCCGACTTGTTCGCCCGCTGGGGCCTGCCGGTGGTGCTGGCGGCGCGCACCGCGCTCGGCACGATCAACCACACGCTGCTGTCGATCGAGGCGCTGCGCTCGCGCGGGGTGCCGATCCTCGGCGCGGCGTTCATCGGCGATGCGATCGAGAACACCGAGGCGACCATCGCGCGGCTCGGCCGGGTAAAGCGGCTGGGGCGGTTGCCGATCCTGCCCGAGATCGACCGGGCCGCGCTGCTCGAAACGTTCGGCGCCGCGTTCGAGCCGGACGACTTTCGGTGAGCGGCTCGCCGATCTGGCATCCGTTTACCCAGCACGGGCTGGGCGAGCCAATCCCGCTCGTCACCCGCAGCGAAGGCGCGGCGCTTTTCACCGCCGACGGACAGCGGGTGATCGATGCGATCTCGTCGTGGTGGGTGACCACCCACGGCCACTGCCATCCGCGGATCATGGCGGCGATCGCCGAGCAGGCCGGCAAGCTCGACCAGATCATCTTCGCGGGCTGGACGCACGAACCGGCGGAGGCCGTAGCGCGCGGCCTTCTGGCGATCATGCCGCCGGAGCTGACGCGGGTATTCTTCTCGGACTCCGGCTCCACCAGCGTCGAGGTGGCGCTGAAGATGGCGCTCGGCTTCTGGCGCAACCGGGGGGAGGAGCGCCACCGCATCCTCGTGCTCGAGCACGGCTATCACGGAGACACCATCGGCGGCATGTCGGTCGGCGAACGCGGAGTGTTCAACCAGGCTTACGCCCCGCTGCTGTTCGATGTCGGCACGGTGCCGTTCCCGGCGGCCGATCCGCAGCCGAGCTACGACGCGCTGGAGGCCGAGTGCGCCGCCGGGGCCGCCGCGTTCATCGTCGAGCCGCTGGTGCTCGGCGCCGGCGGGATGCTGATGTATCCGCCCGCCGTGCTGGCCGAATTCGCCGCGATCTGCCGCCGCCACGGCGTGCTGTTCATCGCCGACGAAGTGATGACCGGCTGGGGCCGCACCGGCACTTTGCTGGCGTGCGAGCAGGCGGGGGTGGTGCCGGACATCCTGTGCCTGTCCAAAGGCCTGACCGGCGGCGCGGTGCCGCTGGCGGTGACGCTGGCGCGCGAGCCGATCTACGCGGCGCATCTGTCGGACGACCGGGCGACAATGTTCTTCCACTCGTCGAGCTACACCGCCAACCCGCTCGCCTGCGCCGCCGCCGTCGCCAACCTGGCGATCTGGCGCGAGGAGCCGGTGCTGGGCCGGATCGCGCGGCTGGCGGAGCGGCAAGCGGAGCGCGTCGCGAGGATCGCCGCGAACCCGGCGGTCGAGAACGCGCGCCAGCTCGGCACGATAGCCGCGTTCGAGATCCGCGTGCCCCAGGGGGGCTATCTCTCGGCCATCGGCCCGCGCCTCCTGGCCTTCTTCCGTGAGCGGGGCGTGCTGCTGCGCCCGCTCGGCAACACGGTCTATGTGATGCCCCCCTATTGCATCGACGAGGGAGACCTCGATGCCGTCTACGCCGCGATCGAAGCCGGGATCGCCGGGCTCTCGGCCTGATGCGGTGATCCGTACATTTCCCAATCCCCGGCAGCGGCCGGAAGGCCCACTGTGCGCGGGAATCGGTGGGTCACTTCATGGAACGGTGGAATCTCGTGCGTCTGGAGCTTGCAGAAACCCCGCAATTCCCGCGGGGCTCGGCCAGTCGCGCCTACATGCTGCGGGTGCCGCTGGACGAGCGGGGCCTGATCGACGCCGCCGCGCTGGCCCGGCGGCCGGCGCTGGCAACGGTCCGGCGCTTCTGGCCGAACGAGCCGGACCAGACCGGCCACCTGATGCGCAACGGCACCGGCTGGCTGTTCTCCTACGCCTTGGGCGAGGGCGATGACGAGAGGGTCTATCACCTCGAAGACCACCCGCTGCGCGCCGGTGACTACGTGACGTTGACCGAGCCCGATGGTTCGCGCTTTCCGTTTCGCGTCGTGCAGTCGCGGATCGACGGGGTAAGCGGCGCCTAGCCGACGGCACCCTCCGCGGCCGCGTCGGGCACGGTGAAATGGAACGAGGTTCCGCCGTAAGGCGAGGCGTCGGCCCAGATGCGCCCCTCGTGCGCTTCGACGATGGTGCGGCTGATCGACAGGCCGACGCCCATGCCGGTGGCTTTGGTGCTGTGGAACGGCGTGAACAGATTGGCGGCGATTTCCGGCGCCAGACCGGGCCCGCTGTCCGACACGACTACTTCGATGAAGCCGTTCTCGCGCGGCACGGCGCTTATCGTCAGCCGGCCGTGCGGCTGGTCCTGCATCGCCTCGATCGCGTTGCGGATCAGGTTGAGCAGCACTTGCTGGATCTGCACCCGGTCGACCAGGACACGGTCCTCCGCGCCAATCCGGATCGTCAGGTCGACCGATTGGGTGCCCGCGCCGACGAACGCCAGCGCGCTGGCTTCGTTGACCAGCCGGGCGAGCGAGACGATCTGTCGCTCGGTCTCGCCGCGCGAGATGTAGTCGCGCAGGCGGCGCACGATCTGCCCGGCGCGTACCGCTTCCTTGGCGCATTCTTCGAGCGCTTCGCGGATCAGCGCGATGGTCGGTTCGCTCGGATCGACGGCCAGCATTTCGCTCGCCGTCTCGACGTAATTGGCAATCGCGGTCAGCGGCTGGTTGAGCTCGTGCGCGATCGAGGTCGCCAGCGTGCCCATCGCGGTCACGCGTGACACGTGCGCCAGCTCGGATTGCACGGTGTGCAGCCGCTTCTCGTAATCCTGCCGTTCGGTCAGGTCGCGAATGAAGCCGGTGAACACGCGCTCGTCGCCGAGCTCCGCTTCACCGACCGAAAGCTCCATCGGGAACGTGGTCCCGTCACGGCGGCGCCCGGTCACCAGACGGCCGATGCCGATGATGCGCTTCTCGCCGGTAGTCAGGTAGCGCTCGAGGTAGCCGTCGTGGCGCTCGCGGTCGGGCGAGGGCATCAGCGTGCTGACGTTTTCGCCCAGCAGCTCTGCCTCGGCGAAGCCGAACAGGCGTTCGGCCGCCTTGCTAAACGAGAGGATGCGGCCGCGCTCGTCGATCACCACCATCGCGTCCGGCACGGTCTCGAGGATCGAGCGCAGATGATTGGCGCTGCCGAGTTCGCGCAGTTCGGAAGCATGTTGGGCGGGCATCGGCTGCGCTTAGCCGATGTGATCGAGACTTGAAAATCCCGGGGCACCTGTGGAGAGATCGCCGAAGAACAGGCGGAGCGTGGAATGGCGGTCGAAAAGCTGGTGCATATCGTCGACGACGAGGATTCGATTCGCCGGTCGCTCGATTTCCTGCTCCGTTCGGCCGGCTACCGCACCGAGCGGTGGGAGGACGGCGAAGCGTTCCTCAAGGGAGCGGACAGGACCGCGCCCGCCTGCGTTTTGCTCGACGTGCGCATGCCGGGAATGGACGGGCTGCAAGTCCAGGCGGAGATGGTCGCGCGGGGCTATAACATGCCGGTGATCGTGCTGACCGGCCACGGCGACATCTCGACCGCTGTAAGGGCCATGCAGGGCGGGGCGATCGATTTTCTCGAGAAGCCCTTCAACCGCGAGCGTCTGCTCGATTCCCTCGTCACGGGCTTCGCCAAGATCGAAGACCGCGAGGGCGCCCGCAGGCGCGAGGACTGGGCGAAAACCGAAGTCGGCAAGCTGACCGAGCGCGAAAAGGAAGTGCTTGAAGGCCTCGCCTGCGGCTATCCCAACAAGACCATCGCCTACGATCTCGGCATCAGCGCGCGCACGGTTGAGGTCTATCGCGCCAACGTGATGAGCAAGTTCGAGGTCGGCAACTTCGCCGACGCGCTGCGCGTGGCTTTCGCCGCGGGAATGGGCTCGGAAAAGCGCTGGCGCGAGACTTACAATGTCGGCGCCGCGAAGCCGCCCGCCACGCCGGAGTAATCCGCGTTCAGCGCCCGACCGGCGGCTCGCCCGCGTTCGGATGATCCGCGCGTTCGCCCGGCCCCGAAGACACGGTCGATGTAGCCTTTGATCATCGCCGGCGGAGCCCCGAACCAGATCGGATAGACCAGCACGAACACGTCGATTTCGCCCAGCGTCTCCCATTCTGCGAGCACGTCCGCGCCGGGCTCGCCGTTACGCTCTTCGAGATTGAGAACCGGATCGAAGCCGCGCTGGTAGAGATCGCGCACGATGGCTTCGTGACCGTGCGAGCGCACCGCCTCGGCATAATCCCGGGCGATCGCCAGCGTGAAGCTGTTCGCGTCCGGATGGCTAGCGATGATCGCATGTCTCAAAGGTTTCGGCATGGCCGGTCTTCCGCGTGGCGATGTGGCCGCATGATGCCGGCATGGCGGCGCCGGCTAACTCCGGTTTTACCCGGAGCCCTATCGCATCGTCAGGCTTTGCGCCGAGCCATCGTAAGTCAGTGTCGCATCGGGCGGCGCATCCCAGTCGAGTGCCCGCCCCGGCCCCATCCAGCGCACCAGGATCGTGCGCTGCCGCTGCATTCCCGGGAATGCGCCCTCGCGCGCTCCGATCGTCAGCGTGTGCGAGCCGTCGTTCCAGCCGAGCGGAATGCGCGACCACGCGCCTTTCAGGTACTGCTGACTGACCCCGTCGTCTTCGTAAAGCGAGAACTGCCCGTCGGCACCGGGATAGACCAGCAAGGTCACCGGCGCGCCGGGTTGGTCGGCGGCGAACTGGCGCACCGGGCCGGTCGGCAGGATTGAGCCCGCGCGGACGAACAGCGGCAGGTCGGAGAGGGGGGCGGCTGCCTCGATCGTCTGGCCACCGGGATGGAGCGCGCCGGTTTTCCATTCGTACCAGTTCGCCCCGGCCGGCAGGTAAACCTTGCGGTCGCGGGCCTTGTACTCAGTCACCGGCGCGACGAGGAACGCCGGGCCGAACATGTACTCGTCGTCGATCGTCCAGGTGCGTTTGTCGGCCGCGAAATCCATCACCAGCCCGCGCATGATCGTGCCGTCCTTGAAATAGGTGTCGGCGCCGAGTGTGTAGATGTACGGCAGCAGGCGATAGCGCTGGCGGTCGTAGGCGGCGAGGGTATCGTACGTCGTCCGGTCGTTCTTGCCGAGGTTGTAGATCTCGCGCAGCGGGAACTCGCCGTGGCTGCGGAACAGCGGGCTGAACGCGCCGAACTCGAACCAGCGCACTTGCAGCTCGCGCCATTCGTCCTGCGCAGCCGGGTCCTGCTTCGAATAGCGGTCCTCGACCGAGAAGCCGCCAATGTCGTGGGTCCAGTTGGGGATGCCCGACATGGAGAGGTTTACGCCCGCGCTGATCTGGTCGCGCAAGTTGCTCCACCGCGCGGCGACATCGCCCGACCACACTGCGGCCGAAGCGCGCTGGGTACCGCCGAAGCCGCTGCGGGTCAGGATGAACGGCCGCTTGTCCGGCTGAGCCGCGCGCAAGCCCTCGGCCATGCCGAGCGCGTGGACCAGCGGATACGAGTTGAAGATCGCCGCACCCCGCAGGCCGGCGGCGGGCGACTGCATCTGATAAGCGCGCTCCTGGACCGAGAGGTTCGAGTGCCAGTCGGGCTCGGTCGCATCCATCCACCACGCGTCGAAGCCTTTGCTGACCAGGCCTTCCCGTATCTGGCGGAAGTAGATCGCCCGCGCTTCGGGCGAATAGGCATCGTAGTAAGTGTTCGCGTAGCCCGGCCCGACCCAGTCCCGCTGATCGGTGTGCAGCGGGCGCTGGTACAGATAGCCTTTCGCCGCCAGCTCCTTGCCGTTGGCGGTCCACGGATAGAACTTGGGCCAGACCGAGATCATGACGTGGCCCTTCAGGGCGTGGACCTTGTCGACCAGGCCCCGCGGATCGGGGAAGCGCTTGGGGTCGAAGCACTGGCAGCCCCACTGGTTCTCGGGCCAATAGAACCAGTCCTGCACAATGTTGTCGATCGGCAGCCGGCGCTTGCGGTATTCCGCGAGCACGCCGGTCAGCTGCTTCTGCGTCTCGTACCGCTGGCGCGATTGCCAGAAGCCGTACGCCCATTGCGGCATGATCGGCGCCTTGCCCGTCAGCCGACGGTAACCCGCGACGAGCGCGTCCATGCTGGCGCCGGGGACGACGTAGTAATCGATTGCCTTGCTCGCCTCCGACGCGAAGCTCACCGAATGGCGGTCGAGCGGCGGCAGCGGATCGGCGTGAAAGAGCGCGATGTAGCCCTGGTTCGGCTGCCACTCGACCCGCAGTTCGACCGGCTTGCCCTTGGTCAGGGTGAGCTCGAAGTTGTGATACCAGGGGTTCCAGTTCTGCCGCCAGCGGTTGAGGACCTCCTTGCCGTCGGCGAAGACCTTGGCGTAGCTAGAGGAATAGAGCCGGAACTTGTGCGCGCCCGAGGCTTGCGGAGTGTAAGTGCCGGTCCAGACGACTGCACCGGCCTTGCCTGCCGGAACCCCGTTCGGCCAGTTCTTCTGATCCCGGATGTACTGGTAATCGATCGTGGCTTCGCGCCGCGAGACCGGCGGTTCCTTGCCGACGGTGTAGGTAGCCATCCATCCGGATTGCGGCGCAAGGAGCGCGTAAGGCTTCGGATCGCCAACGCGGGTGATCGAATTGTTGTCCCACAAGATGCCGTACCCGCGCGTCGAGAGCAGGTACGGGACGGCGATGTCCATGTTGTGCTGGGCGAGCTCGACGTCTTCGCCGTTGTAATCCATCTGCCGGTTCTGGTGCTGGCCGAGCCCGAACAGGCCCTCGTCCGTGCCTCGGTTGAACTGCGCGCGCGTGGCGACGAACGGATGGCCCTCGATCGTCACCGAGTCGAGCCGCCGCGCCGGAGCGTATTCGTCAAGCAGTAGCTTGCCGCCTGCGTCGAACACCCGCACGCGGCCGTCGGCGAGGCGCACTTCGGCGCGGGATTCCGGCGTGGTCAAAGTCGCCGCTTCGGCGGCCACGGCAAACTGCGGGCTACCCTCCGGCTCGTCGACGACCATCAAGCTCTTCGGTGCCCGCTCTGGGTCCGAGCCTACCGTCACTCGAAAGATGCCGTCGTGGTAGGCGAGGACACGGACTTTCAGGCCCGCCGCGGTCGTCACCACCATTCCGTGCGCCACCGGCATTGCGCTCTGGGCCTCGGCCGGCGATCCGGCGAAGAGCGACACGCACGCGGCGGCCAGCGCGATGGCTTTTCCGACCTCTCCCATGGTAGCGGTACCATAGGCGGCAGCGGGCACTTCCCACAAGCTCGATTCGCTGCTTAGAGAGGGCCCGATGACGCGACCGCTGATGCTCGATCCCGACCGCCTGTTTCCCGCGGATCCCGGCACGCGCGCGGTGGCGCGCGAACTATACGAGGCGATCAAGGGCCTGCCCATCGTCAGCCCGCACGGGCATACGGACCCGGCATGGTTCGCGAACAATGAGCCGTGGAGCAACGCCACCGAGCTCCTTCTCGCCCCCGACCATTATCTTTTCCGCATGCTTTACAGCCAAGGGGTCTCGCTCGACCAACTCGGCGTACCGAGCCGCGCGGGTTCCTCAGCAGCCGACCCGCGCCAAGCCTGGCGGCTATTCGCGCAGAACTACCGACTGTTCCGCGGCACCCCTTCCCGAATGTGGCTGGATCACGTGTTCGCCGATGTGTTCGGGATCGATATCGCGCTCGAGGCGGAGACCGCGGACCTTTACTTCGACCGCATTGGCGAAGCGCTGGCAACGCCGGCGTTCCGCCCGCGCGCGCTGTTCGAACGCTTCGGCATCGAATTGCTGGCAACGACGGAGGGCCCGAACGACGACCTGGCCCACCATGCGGCTATCCGGGCCTCGGGATGGGGAGGACGGGTCATCACCACGTACCGACCTGATCCCGTGATCGATCCCGAGCACGAGGATTTCCGCGCCGCGCTGGCCCGCTTCGGCGAGCTGACGGGCGAGGACATCGAAAGCTGGACTGGCTATCTCGCCGCGCACCGCAAGCGCCGCGCTTTCTTCCGCGAGGCAGGTGCCACCGCCACCGATCACGGCCACCCGAGCGCGGCGACAGCCAACCTCGCGCCGGCGGAAGCGGAGGCGCTGTTCCGCCGCATCGTGGGCGGCACCTGGTCGCCCGAGGATGCCGAGCTGTTCCGCGCGCAGATGCTCACCGAGATGGCGGCGATGAGCCTCGAAGATGGGATGGTCATGCAAATCCACCCCGGCTCGTTTCGCAACCACAACCGCGGCCTCTTCCAAAGCCACGGCCGCGACAAGGGCGCCGACATCCCGCTACCGACCGATTATGTCCGCGCGCTCAAGCCCCTGCTCGATCGCTTCGGCAACGAGGCGGCCTTGTCGATCATCCTCTTCACGCTCGACGAGACCGCGTACTCGCGCGAGCTGGCGCCGCTGGCCGGGCATTATCCGTGCCTCAATCTCGGCCCGGCATGGTGGTTCCACGACAGCCCCGAAGGCATGCGCCGTTTCCGCGAAATGACCACCGAGACGGCCGGGTTCTACAACACCGTCGGCTTCAATGACGACACCCGCGCGTTCCTGTCGATCCCCGCGCGGCATGACGTCGCCCGCCGCTGCGACTGCGCGTTCCTCGCCCGGTTAGTCGCCGAAGGGCGCTTGGAGGACTGGGAAGCTGAAAAGCTGGCTGGCGAGCTGGCGTACGGCCTCGTCAAGCGCGCCTACAAGCTGTGAGGCTTTCGTCGGCGACGCTCGGCTCCCTGGCGCCGGAAGTGGCCCGGCCTGGCTACGACCGTGAGGCTCAAGCCGTGGGCATCGTCCACTTGGGGCTGGGCGCTTTCCATCGCGCGCATCAGGCGGTTTATACCGACGACGCCATGGCGGCCGGAGATCGCGATTGGGCCGTCGCCGGCGTGTCGCTGCGCAACCCGGACGCGCGCGACAAGCTGGCGCCGCAGGACGGGCTTTACACGGTCACGGCGCGATCCAGTGATGACGAGGACGTGCGCTTGATCGGCTCGGTAAGGGAAGCGCTCCTCGCGTCGCGGGCGGCCGAGCGGATCGCCGCCTTGCTCGCCGCACCGGCAACTCGGGTCGTGAGCTTTACAGTGACCGAGAAAGGCTATTGCCGCGCACCCAACGGATCGCTCGATGCCACCGTTGCCACCGCGGATTCGATCTACGGCTGGCTCCATCGCGGGTTAGTCGCTCGTCGCGACGCCGGTCTGCCCGGCCTGACGCTGCTGAGTTGCGACAACCTGCCGGAGAACGGCCGTGTACTGGAACGCCTGGTGAGCGAGTATCTGGACCGAGCCGATCCCGCCCTGGGCCGCTGGGTAGCGTCGGAGTGCGCGTTCCCGTCGACGATGGTCGATCGCATCGTTCCGGCGACGACGCCCGCCGACCTCGACCGGGTCGAGCAGCGGATCGGCTTGCGCGACGAAGGCGCGGTCATCACCGAACCGTTCAGCCAGTGGGTGATCGAGGACCGGTTCGCGGGGCCGCGCCCGCGCTGGGAAGCGGGCGGCGCGGAGCTGGTCGCCGATGTGCGGCTTTACGAGACGGCCAAGCTCCGCATGCTCAACGGCGCGCATTCCGCGCTCGCTTACCTCGGCCTGCTGCGCGGCCATCGCTTCGTCCACGAGGCGATCGCCGATCCGGCGATCCGCGCAACCGTCAAGCGGCTGATGCGTGAGGAGGCCGCGCCCACGCTCGATCCCGCCTTCGATGCGCAGGCTTATGCCGACGCGCTGCTCGCCCGTTTCGCCAACCCGGCCTTGCCGCACCGCCTGCAGCAAATCGCCATGGACGGGTCGCAGAAGATCCCACAGCGGTGGCTGGCCACGCTTACTTGGCACCAGCAGCAGGGCCGGCAGTGCCCGGCCATCCTCGAGGCGCTGGCGGCGTGGATAGTCCACGTCCGCGGAGAAGGCGCGCCGGTCGACGACCCGTTGGCTAACCGCCTGGCGGAACTTTGGCGCGAGGCGGGCGAGGGCGGCATTGTCGACGCGCTGTTCGGGCCGGACGGTCTGTTCGCGGCCGATTGGCAGGCCAGTGGAGCCGACCGCCAAGTTCTCGCCGCGGCCCTCGCCAAAGCCTGATATTGCCGGAAACGAAAACGGCCGGCCGCCGCAGCGACCGGCCGTCCGTTTTTCAGACCGGCTTACTGAGCGGTCGAGGTCGACGTCGCCGTGGTGGTGTCGGTGGTCGTCGCCGCGGCGTCGGCCGAAGCAGCCGAAGTGGCGTCGGCCGGAGCCGTGCTGGCGTCGGTGGTGGCCATCGCCGGAGCAGCTTCGGTGGTTTCGGTGGTGGCGGTCGTTTCGTCGCTCTTGTTGCAAGCGGCGAGGCCGCTGATCAGCATGGCAGCCGAAAGTCCGATAACGAGCTTACGCATAGTAACTCCCCTAAGGAACCCTGTTACGCCACAGCGGCGCGGCCGGACAATTAGACCAAACTGTGGCGGGCTCAAAGCAATTTGATGGCAACCATGATTTCAGGCGGTTTTCACCCGCGCGCGGCGTCGGGTTGCAGGTCGGGATGCGCGCGTCGGACGGGATCCTGCTCCATCGCCCGCGCCGCCGACTCGACGAGGCGAGGGTAAGCCGAGCAGTCGACCGAATAGCGCTGGGCCGCGTAGAACTGCGGCACGAGGTGGCAATCGGCGAGTGTCAGCGTGTCGCCGAACGCGAAGCGCCCGCCGTGCGCCGCGATCATCGTTTCGAGCGCGGCGAAGCCCTCCGAAATCCAGTGCCCGATCCACGCATCGATCGCCTCCTGGTCGTGCCCCAGCGGATGCTTCAGGTACTTGAGTACGCGCAAGTTGCCGAGCGGATGGATGTCGCAGGCGACGGCCATTCCCATCGCCCGGACGACCGCCCGATCGCCGGCGCCGCCCGGCAGCAGCGGGGGATCGGGATAACGTTCCTCCAGCCATTCGATGATCGCCGAGGACTGGGTCAGCACGCCGTCGGCGGTCTCGAGCGCCGGAACCAGGCCTTGCGGATTGAGGGCGTGGAACGCAGCCCGCTGTTGGTCTCCGGCGCGCAAGTCGACCGCGACCTGCTCGTAGGCCACGCCTTTGATGTTGAGCGCGATGCGCGTGCGATAGCTGGTGCCGGAACGCCAGTAGTTGTGGAGGATCAGCGGCTCGCTCATGCGACGATCGTTCCGCGGCATTCGCCAAAGCCGATGGTCCGAAATCCGTCGCGCGCCGCGTGGGCGGTCATGATCACCTCGTCGCCATCTTCCAGGAAGCTGCGGGTCTCGCCGTTGGAAAGTGCCAGGGGGTTCTTGCCGCCTTCGCTGAGCTCGAGCAAGCTGCCGAACGTCTCGCGCGCTTCGCCCGAGAGCGTTCCCGTGCCGAGCAGGTCGCCAGCCCGCAAGTTGCAGCCGTTGACCGTGTGATGCGCGACAAGTTGCGCGGCGGTCCAGTACATCGCCGTCATCGGGCCCTTGCTGAGACGCTGCGGCGGCAAGCCGGCAGCCCGCATCTTCGCTGTGAGCAGGCGCACCTCCATCTCGATGGCGTAAGCGCCGTGGGCCTGATCGGCGGGGTCGAGAAGATAGGGCAACGGGGCCGGGTCGCCCGCCGGCCGGGCCGGCTGGGCGATGCGAAAGGGCGCGAGGGCGGCGCTGGTCACCACCCACGGCGAAACAGTCGAATGAAAGTTCTTCGCCAGGAACGGGCCCAGCGGCTGGTATTCCCAGGCCTGCAAATCGCGCGCCGACCAGTCGTTGAGCAGGCCCAGGCCGGCGATATGGCGGGCGGCGTCCTCGATCCCAATGGGGCTGCCCAGTTCGTTCGAGCCGCTGGTCCACAGGCCCATTTCCATTTCGTAATCGACCCGCTGCGAAGGGCCCAACGTCGGCGTGTCGCTGTCGGGGCTTTTGCGCTGCCCGTGCGGCCGGCGCACTTCCCCGCCGCTCGGGCGGATCGAGCTGGCGCGGCCGTGATAGCCGATGGGCACATGCTTGTAGTTGGGCAGCAGCGGGTTGTCGGGGCGGAACTGTCGCCCGGCGTTCGTCGCGTGATGGATGCCGGTGTAGAAGTCGGTGTAGTCGCCCACCGCGAACGGCAAATGCAACGTGCAGGCGGCCGCCGTGACAAGCAAAGGCTCGACCTCAAGTTTACTTGAGGTGTCAGTCAACATGGTAAAGATGGCCTTTCGAAGGGCGTCGGCCGCATCGTTGCCATCGGCGAACAACGCATTCAGCGTTTCGCCTGAAGCCAGTTGCGCTACCTTGGCCGCGTCGCCTTGTAGTCGCGACGAAACCGCCGCCAGATCTAACACGAAATCGCCAATCGCGACCCCGCCGCGTTTTTTGCCTCCGGGCGTGGAAAACACCCCCAGCGGAAGGTTCTGCACGGGGAATTCCGGATGCGCGTCGGCGCCGTCGACCCAGCTCGACGCGTTCGGATCGTGGGTCTCGTCGAGAGTGATCATCCGGGTAGCTGCGCTTTCTCGAAGCCGTGCCAGCTCCGATCGTAATCCGTTTGAAGTCCCGGCAATTCCATCGCGGCTTTCGTCGGTCGGATCACCCAACGGCTTTCGAACATGAAGGCGAGGGTGTTTTCCAGCTTGACCGGCTCGAGCTTGGCGGCGCTCGCCCGGCGGTGGCTTTCGGCGTCGGGGCCGTGGCCGTTCATCTGGTTGTGGAGGCTGGCCCCGCCCGGCTCGAAGCCGCCCGCTTCCTTGGCGTCGTAAACCCCGCGGATCAAGCCCATGAATTCGCTCATCGTGTTGCGGTGGAACCACGGCGGGCGGAAGGTAACTTCCGCGACCATCCAGCGTGGCGGAAAGATCACGAAGTCGCAGTTCGCCGTTCCGGGAAGCTCGCTAGGGGAGGTCAACACGGTGAAGATCGAGGGATCAGGGTGATCGAAGCTGACCGTGTTGATGGTGTTGAAGCGAGCGAGATCGTACCGGAACGGCGCCGAGTTGCCGTGCCAGGCTACGACGTCGAACGGCGAATGATCCAGTGTGGTCCTCCACATCCCACCCTGGAATTTCTGCACGATCTCGTGGTCGCCTTCGACATCCTCGAACCACGCGACCGGGGTTTCGAAATCGCGCGGGTTGGCGAGGCCGTTGGCGCCGATCGGGCCGAGTTCGGGAAGCTGGAACGGTGCTCCGTAGTTCTCGCAAACGTAGCCGCGGCTCGGCCCGTGGAGCGCGATCGAAAAACGCAGGCCGCGCGGGATCAGCGCGATGTGGCCGGGCGGGACGTCGAGCTTGCCGAGCTCGGTCGCGATGCGCAGATCGCCTTGCTGCGGCACGATCAGCAGTTCGCCGTCGCTGTTCTGGAACACGCGACGGCCCATCGAGCGGCTCGCCGAATAGAGGTGAATGCCAATCCCCGCACCGGTGCCTACATCGCCGTTGCCGCCGTAAGTGACCAAGCCGTCGAGCCAGTCGCCGTCGGTCAAGGGCAGCGGGTCCCAGCGCAGGCGGTTGGGAGTGACTGGATCGGCGAACGGAGCGGTCTTCAACTTCTCGAAGCCGGCCAGCGGCTGGTACGGCGCATGTTCGGCCAGCGGCCGCATGCGGTAGAGCCAGGTGCGCCGGTTAACCCCGCGCGGCGCGGTGAAGGCGGTGGTCGAGAACTGCTCGGCATAAAGCCCGAACGGCGGCTTCTGCGGGCTGTTGCGCCCGATCGGCAAAGCTCCCGGCACCGCTTCGCTCGCGAAATGGTTGCCGAAGCCCGTGTGATAGTTAGACATGAAACTATCTCCTGGGACCCCGATATGGGTCTTGGCCTCGCAAATCAATCAGCGTTGGCGTGTTGAAATTGCCTTTTCGCCTCGTTTCCGCGAAGCCGGCAGACATGACCAGGCTCCCCCTTACCGGCGATCACGCCGCGCTGTACCGCGCGGCCGAGGGCGACGCTGCCCTGTGCACGATCATCGGCATCGACGGCAGCTTCTCGCGCCGGGTCGGTACTCAGTTCGCTGTCGCGGCGGATGGCAACCGCGTGGGCGACATGGCCGACCGCTGCCTCGACGAGGAACTGGCGAGCCAGGCGCTCGCCGCGATGGCCGAGGGCGTGGCGAGGACGCTGCGATACGGCCAAGGCTCGCCGTTCGTCGACTTTCGCCTGCCTTGCGGTTCTGGGCTGGACATATGGATCGATCCTTCACCCGACCTCGCCAAACTGCGCAACTGCACCGCGGAGCTGGACGCGCGGCGCGAGGCGGTGTTGCCGCTCGGGGGCGGTCTCCTCGCCGAACGGCGCTACATCCCCCGCCTCCGGATCGTGCTGCTCGGCGCGGGCGCGGAATGCGCGGCGCTGGTGCGGCTGGCGGCCGCGCAAGGCGTCGAAGTGGAGTGGCGCGAGGCGGGGCATGGGCTTTCGCTCGGGCGCCCACCGACGGACCTCAGGGCCGACGCGTGGACCGCCGTGCTGCTGCTGTTTCACGATCACGAATGGGAGGTTCCCCTGCTCGACTGGGCGCTGGCAGCCCCGGCGTTCTACATCGGCGCGCAAGGCGGAGCTCCGGCACGCGAGGACCGGCTCGAGCGGTTGCGCGCGGCCGGCCACAGCGAGACCGATCTCGCCCGGGTCGTGAGCCCGGTCGGCTTGATTCCCGCGGCGCGCGATCCCCACGTGCTGGCGCTGTCGGTTTTGGCGGACGTCGTCGGCGCTTACGAAGCGCTGCACCCGCACCGGTGAGCCTCGCCATCGCCTTGCTGGCCGCCGGCGGTGCAAAGCGCTTCGGCGGCGGCAAGCTCGATGCCGATTGCGCGGGCAAGCCGCTGGGGCGGTGGGCGCTCGACGCCGCGCTGGGACTGCCGCACGAGCGGCTGGCGATCGTTGTGGGCAACCCAGTGCCGAAGTTTGCGCAGGGGTGCGAGGTGCTGGTCAACGCGCGCGCGACCGAAGGTCTCGGTACTTCCGCCGCGCTCGCGGCCCAATGGGCCACCGGGAGCGACGCGCTGCTGATCCTGCTGGCCGATATGCCGCTGGTCTCGACCGCCACGTTGGAAAAGCTGGTGCAGGCAGGCGGCCCGGCAGCCGTTCGCTACCCTGGCGACAAGCCCGGCGCGCCGGCCTGCTTTCCGGCTGAGCTGTTCGCCGCGCTCGAAGCGCTGACCGGCGACAGCGGTGCGGCGCACGTCCTGCGCGGCGCGCCGAGCCTCATGCTGATTCAAACGCTGCCGGAGGAGCTGCGCGACGTCGACCGGTTCGAGGACTTGGCCGACGTCGCTGCAATCATGAGCGCAAGCTAAGCCGTCGCCAGGAAGGCGCGATCCATCGGCAGGGTGCGCACGCGCTTGCCGGTGGCGGCGAACACGGCGTTGGTCACTGCCGGGATGACCGGCGGCAAGGCCGGCTCGCCGAGGCCGGTGGGGGCGTTGTCGCTCGGCACGAACTCCACGTGGATCGCCGGGACGACGGGCATCCGCGGCACGGGGTAGTTGTGGAAATTCGAGTTCACCACGGCGCCCTTGTCGAGCTCGACCGCCAGCGACAGCGCCTGGCCGATCCCGTCGATCACCGCGCCGTTGACCTGGTTGAGCGCGCCGAACGGGTTGATGATCGTGCTGCCGACATCGCCCGCGACCCACACGTTGTGCACCGAGGCCTGCCCGCTCTTGCTGACGCTGACTTCGGCGACTTCGGCGAAATGGCCCAAGTGGCTGTAGTAATAGCCGAAGCCGAGCGCGTGGCCTTGCGGCAGCGAAGCATGGCTCCAATTGGACATCGCCACCGCCTTGGTGATCACGTTGCGCATGCGGTCGGGATCGAAGCCCGGCTGCTTGCCGAAGAAGCCCTGCTGGGCAGGTTCCGCCTTGGCCCCGTCGATCAGGGCCAGCAGAAGCGTCGGCAGGTCGGTGCCCGCCTCATGCGCGACTTCATCGAGGAACGACTGGAACACGAAGCTGAGCGCGTTCGAGGTCGGCGCCCGGAGCGCGCCCATCGGCACGGCGGTCTTCATCATCGTCTGGCCGTAGGACGCGTTCGGCACGAAGGCGTAAGGGAAGTGGTCCTTCGGCATCGTCGCCGGGTTGAACGCGTTGCTGCCGAGATCGAAGGTCACGAAGTGATCCTCGATGCCGGTGAGCTTGCCGTTGGCGTCGAGCGCCGCGCGCAGGCGGTGCCAGCCGGCCGGCCGGTAATGGTCGCTGCGGATATCGTCCTCGCGGCTCCACACGAGCTGGACCGGGGTGTCGGGCATCTTCTTCGCGATCGCCGCGGCCTGATGCATGAAGTCGTTGATCAGCCGGCGGCCGAAGCCGCCGCCCGAGCGGGTGA
>Ga0207652_10001587_pt1 | contig 20010 bp, 14 predicted proteins | sample KBSC63BmetaG_FD_184334 | JGI IMG/M metagenome (GOLD analysis project Ga0207652, IMG submission 184334) | Corn rhizosphere microbial communities from Kellogg Biological Station, Michigan, USA - KBS C6-3B metaG (SPAdes) (version 2) | ecosystem: Host-associated > Plants > Roots > Rhizosphere ... | reverse complement strand
TTTATACCCTGATGACTCAAATATTTCAGCAAACACCTCCGGAGCCTGCAGAAGATAAAGATAATGATGTTAAAAATTAAACCAAATATTTTCGCATAGCCGCCATAGTTATGATAATTAATTCCGTCAAATTTTATAAGATAAGTACAAAAGTTCCTGCAATAATAAGTAAGGCTCCGATCACTAATTTAGGAGTTAATACTTCACCGAGAAATATTGCTGATAAAACAATTGCGAGGGCAACGCTCAATTTATCTACAGGAGCTACCTGCGAAACCTCGCCAAGTTGCAGCGCTTTAAAATAAAATATCCACGAGAGGCCGGTAGCAATGCCTGACAAACAAAGAAATATAATATTTTGCTTTGTGAGGGAATGAATAGTTGTAATACCTCCTCTGAAAAATGCGATGCCCCATGCAACAATTAAAATAACAACCGTACGGATAGCAGTTGCAAGATCTGTATTCACGCCTTTAATGCCAACCTTTGCAAAGATGGCTGTAAGTGCCGCAAATAACGCAGAAAGTAAAGCATATATCCACCACATAAGAATTTATTTTGAAACATCAAATTAGGATAAAAATCCAGCTAAACAAGAAGGAAATTTATGGTTCATCATTAATTAAATTGAAATACCACTTTATATTTATATTGCTGATACAATTTTTAATTTTTAATACAACAACGGCAATCAACCTAAATCTTTCTAAAACTTTGTGGCAAGATTTTAGTATATTATATAACATTCAAACGAAATTTCTTGTTCAAACCATTTTTAATTTTTTTACAATTACTTTTTGTTATACCAGTAACAAAAACATTTGCACAAAAAATCAATAAAGAAGATACAACTTCTAAGGTTAAAGTTGCTGCGGGCCCGCAATACAAGCGTTCCAAATGGCATAATTATTTTTGGGGAACTAATTATCGTAAAGAATGGAGCATACCCGTAACGCTTCCTGTATTTTTATTGCCTGATGAAAAAGGAGGCCTTACTGTAAGTAAGGAAGGTGGTGGCCATCAAACAACGTCCTTACACCTTGAAACAAAAGATGGAAAAGAATACACATTGCGCTCGGTTGATAAAAAACTCGGCAAAGTTTTACCAGAGATATTTCTTGGAACATGGATAGAGAGGCAGGTGAATGACGAAGTTTCTATGTCTAATCCTTATGCTGCTGTTACGGTGCCGGAAATGGCTCAAAGTGCAGGAATATATCACACAAACCCTCGTTTTGTTTATCTTCCTAAGCAGCAGGCATTAGATACTTTTAATAAGTTGGGAAATAAAATATATCTCTTTGAGCAAAGAGCAAAAGGAGACTGGAGTGATGCCGATAATCTTGGAAACTTCAAAAAATTTTATAGTACTGATGATGTTATAAAAAAGATAAAGGAAGAAACTGAAACCAGTGTTGACCAAAAAGCATTCGTAAAAGCAAGACTTTTTGATATGCTTATTGGAGATTGGGACCGACATGAAGATCAGTGGGCATGGGGCAAAAAAGAAGTAAGTGATCAAAATATTTTTGAGCCGGTGCCTGTCGACAGAGACCAGGCTTATTTTAAACATAACGGTTTAATACTCGATGCTGCTATTTATGCCTCTGGTATGAGTTATTTTCAAAGCTTTAAAAAGCGCATAACAAATGTGAAAACATTGAATTATGAAGAGCGTGGAATTGACAGGCTTTTCACTAATGAACTTACCAAAGATGACTGGATAAACATTGCGAAAAAATTGCAGCAATCACTTTCGAATAATGTTATAGAAAATGCGTTAAAAAAATTACCGCCAGAAGTTTATGCTATATCCGGCAAGCCCATAGCTTCTAACTTAAAATCGAGACGTAATCTTTTAGTTAAATATGCAATAAAGTATTATTTATTCTTATCAAAACAAGTTGAGATACTTGGTTCAGAAGGTTCAGATTATTTTTCATTAAAAAAATTAAACGATAGCGCAACACAGGTAAGTGTTTTTAATATTACCAAGAAAGGAAATATAGAAGATAATGCCTATTACTCAAGAACATTTTTTAACAGTGAAACCAAAGAAATAAGAATATATGGCTTATCAGGAAAAGATTTTTACTCTACAGGGGGGAATGCAGAGAACGGAATAATATTACGCATTATAGGTGGATTCGATAAAGATTCAATTATTATTGATAAAGACAATAAAGAAAAGATTTATGTGTATGATGGCCCTGATGATTATGTAAAGGGCTCAAATATAAAACGCCATATTTCCGGCGATAGCGCTATACATGAATATGTATATAAAAATTATATGTACGACCGGAAAGGCACCTATTCCCGCTTTTTATATAGTGATGAAGACCGTTTCTATTTTGGCTTTGGCTATTTTTGGAAACATTATAGCTGGCGAAAAAATCCATTCGCATTCAACCAAAATATAAGTGCGCATTATTCTGTTTCACAAAAAGCTATGAGCTTTAATTACTTTGGAATCTTTCCAAATGCTATTGGTAAATGGAATCTTTCATTACTTGCCAACTATGACTTTATAAGATGGACAAATTTTTACGGCCTTGGCAACGAAACTATACTTACAACAGAAGATCATGATTATAACAGGATGCGTACCCGGGAACTTACCACAGGTATAAGTTTGTATAAAACTGCAGGCAATAATTCTTTCAGGTTTAACGGAATTTATAAAAGAATAAAGATTGTCAATGACATCGATAGATATGTATCTAAAAAAGTTGCGCCTTTAGACGATGATGTTTTCAATAATAAGAACTTTTTGAGCGTTGGCGGAATATATAGCTTTTCAAAATTGAATGATAAAATTGTTCCTACAAATGGCATTAATTTTTCAGTAAATGGTTCGTACACACAAAATATAAATACGAGAAGCCAGTCATTTTGGAAGTATGGGAGTAATCTCCAATTATATGTTCCTTTAGTAAATAAATTTTCTTTAGCAATATCAGGCGGTATCGAAACTGTGGATGGCAACCCGGAGTTTTATCAATATCCTGAAATTGGCGGAGGCCAGGACCTGCGTGGCTTTCAAAAGCAACGGTTTTATGGAAAGACTGCTTTTTATAACAGCAATGAATTGCGCTTCATCAGCAACGTTAAAAGCTATTTGTATAATGGAAAAGCAGGGCTGCTTGCTTTTATTGACGATGGAAGAGTTTGGAATCCCGGCGAAAAATCTTCAATCTTACATACTGGTTATGGTGCAGGTATATTGGTAGCGCCTTTCAATTTTATTTTTGCTGAGGCTACCTACAGCTTCTCTAATGAAGATCAGTTAATACAGCTTAGGCTAAATGTAGCGCTATAATTAATTTATGGAGAGCTAATAGTACCATGTTAACTCTGACGGGTTCCTGAATAGCGATTGTTCATTATGATAATATTTACGCAAAACAAATTATTCCGGAATAGAATAAGTAGCTGAAGAAGGCTGAACCTGGAAATGTGAATGATTTCCTATGCCGGTTTCTGAAAACGCATGGCCGGTAAAATAAAGGATTAAAATTATTAAGGAAAAAACAAATAAAATAATTGCCCATATTTTCCAGGATGATTTTTTTTCAAATATTTCGGCGTTCAAATATTCATTCATCGCCCCGGAAGTAGTCTCCCTGTCTCCTACCAATACTGCGTGCTGTTCATTTTCATGAATAACCCTGTTGGCATAAACAGGTTCATAAAAGCTAAATCGTTTTTCTCTTTCAAATAAGATCGTTCCTTCCTCATCTTTCTGAAGATTTCCAATCAAATTAAAAATTAATTTATTACCCTCATCTATTTGCGCCCGTGCAGCCAGGCACCAGTTATTTAATCTTTCTTCAGCCTCTTGCAACGAAATTTCTTCAAGGCTTGAAATATAATTGGTAAGCCCTTCAACATTGTAAGTTTCGTGTTCGTTGTAAATAATCTTCTCTGCCGGAGGCTGCATTTTTTTATCGGCAATATCAAGATAGGAATGTGAAGTTATAATTCTAAAGTTTCCTAATAGTGGAAGTGTGCATTCCCTTTTCTGAATTAAATATGACGCAATTATATCCTCCATAGTTCTTGCAAATATCTACAATAAAAGTACACTGATTTACCTGCACTAAAAATGAATTATTATCCCTCCAATAACCTGCAAGCCGTACACAGGATAATTGTTCCAGCGTTCATATTTACTGTTGAGCACATTATCAAAATCAAGCCAGGCGCTAAATTGTTTATTAATTTTAAACTCTGCACCGGCGCTTAGGTCTGTTCCTCCTTTCAAGTCTTTTTCCGAGCCATCACTCAATAAAGCCTTGGCTCCTGAAAAGGCTAAAATATCGCCTTTAATTAAAACCTGTTTAAATGCATTCCATCGAAGCGAGCCCGTAAGTTTAAGCGGAATTAATTCCCACGCTTTGGCATTATCAAGCAATCCCGTATAAGTGTTTAAATCAAGCCCGGCAGTAAAGGTAAATTTGTCCTGGCTTATAAAATTCATATCGCCATGAATCTGGAGATTATCTACTCTTCTTTCGTTTTTTGTATAAAAGCTTTTCCCATCTAAGCTATCATTTACAAATAAAGGAACATCATTATAATTTACAAATGCAGCTTTTGCATTAAAATTAAAATGCTTGCCTACAGTTGCTTTTATTCCACCATAATACTGAATTTCTTTAGTGTTATTTAAAAATGAAGGATCCTGCATATATGGATTTTCACCGCTCAAGGTGCGGAAGCTGTTAGGAATATATTTACCAACCCAACCTGCCTGAACAATTAAAACATTTTGTTGCAACTGCGCTTCTGCATATATGTTAGGAAGCAGGTTCACTTCATTATTATTCCATGCCGGCGTTACGCCGCCATGGAAAGTAAATCGGTCGCTGTAGTAAACAAATTCGGGTGATAACTCAAATAAATTATTGGTCACCTGCAATGGAGAATTCTTTATTTGATATTTATTGAAGTTGCCAATTGCGCTTAGCTTTATAGAAACGGCATCACTAAATTTTTTTTCAACAGGAATATTAAGCTCTAAAGTTGTTTCTGTTGCTTTATTTTCTCTTGAAAAATTGTGAAGTACCAGGTGCGGATTATAAATAAAATTCAAATCGTTTTTTGCCGTATTTCTAAATCCAACCCCCGCGGAAAAATCCTGGTAGCTTCTTCTTATATCAGATTTAGCAAAGCTATCAAGGCTGTGATCATATCCATATAAATAATTTTCATGCTCTGAAAATGCAGCGTTGGCGTATACTTCATTCTTAGGCGTAAAAATACTTCCTGCAGCTTTTATGTTAAGCTCACTGAAATCCTGGTTCTCTATTTTCCCTCTTGATGAAATATAATCGCCATAAACATTTAAAAGATTTTTCTTGCCATCACCAAAACTAAACGCACCATTTACATAAGGTGTTGTAAAACTTCCAAAGCCTACCTTCAATTGATTCCTGTCGCCCAAATGCAGAGCTGTATCAGCGGTAAGCGCCAACGGTTTCAAAGAAACGGGCTGATAAACAAAAAATAAATTCTGCGGCGGAATATTATAAGCGAGCCTTGGCCGTGTTGTATCTGCAGTAAGGGGTGAAGCGTATAAGTTTATCTTTACTGTGTTTCGCAATACAGGTTTGTAAGAGGAAGTAATTTCAATAGTCTGCCTTCTTGAAGTATCGTTCTGTGCATGCACTACACAAAATGAAAAACAATACAACACAGCCAGAAAAAAGATTTTGAAAAAATATTTTTGAAAAAATTTCATAGTCGATAAATTTCATTAGTTTAAAAAAACTTGAGCTTTATTTCGTTGTTGAAGGCGGCGTTTCTACTTTTGAATTTTGTTGTTCCTGGCTGGTGGCAATATTTAATTTATCCTGCGCTTCTTTTTTTAATTCAGGAATGGTTGCATTATTTGCCACGCTTTGATAAGTTGCTTTCGCATTAAAATAATCTTTCTCCTGCAGGTATACATCGCCCAAAAGAATATACGCTTTCGCCACCCAATAATCATAAGAGCCGGTAACTTTAATTACTTCAAGCCCCGCCTTTTCCGCAGCAGGAAGCTGATTAAGGGCTAAATAGCAACTGGCAATTTCATATCGTGCCTGTGCACCCCATTCGGATTTATTTATGGCTGCAACTTGCTTAAATGCTGCAATCGCCTGTTCGCATTGGTTGCCTGTTTGCAAAGATTTTCCGAGAACAAGATTAGCGATTGCTTTATCGTCTGTGCTTAATCCTTTCTTGGTTAACAATTCTTTCGCTGCGTCATTGGCCTGAGTGTAGTCTTTAGTTTGGTAAAAACTTCTTACTAGCCCACGTAAAGCTTCCAATTGATTTTCTGGGGTAGTGGCGAGCTCCTGCAATTTTGCAAAATAAACTTTCGATTTTGCATAATCTTTCAGCTCAAAATAATAAATACGGGCCGCTGCATAAGCTGCTCTTTCTGCATACTTACTGCTTCCGAGGTTTACAACTGCTTCATAGCCCTGAACTGCATTCTGCCAATCCTTATTTTTCGAATAGCATTCGCTTTTATAAAAATCAGCCTCCAAAATATAAGCGCCTTGTGGATATTTAGAAAGATAATTTAAAAATGCGTTGATAGCACCTGCGCAATCATTATTAGAGTATTTCAGCTCTGCGGAAGCGTACGTTAAAGAATCTGCTTCAGATATACTGATTACTTTTCCGGCCTTCTGCACGTAATCAACATATTCATTCGGTCGTCCAACTTCCACATAAATATTTTTCATATTATCCAAAGCTTCTTCAGCTTCTCCAGATTGCGGATATAAAGTCACAAGTTTCTGGTAATCTTTTAAAGCCTCTTCATTGTTATTAAGATTATAGTTTGCAAGGCCGAGCTTCAGGTATACTTTCGGATATTGGCCGGTAGCATTTTTTAAATCCAAAATTTTATTGAGATAAGGAATGGCATCCCTGAATTTTTCCTGAACCATGTATGCATTGGCAATCTGCATGTATGATTCAGCAATGAGGTCGCTTTTCGGATAGCGCTGCACCAATGTATTAAACGTATTTATTTTTGCACTAGGGTTATTAATTCCATTTATCAGCGCAATTTGATAAAGAGAATAATCGCTTTGCGATAAACCGTTATCAATTACATTCTGGTACATATTTTTTGCCGTACTGTAATTCTTTTGCATAAAATAACAGTCGGCAGCTCTTACATAAGCGTCCTGTTGCAAAGCTGTAGACTGCGAATTTATGACTGGTGCAATTTGTTTAAAATTAGAAAGTGCCAACGCATAGCTTTCATTTTTGAGATATGCGTATCCTAACACATATCGCCCCGCATCAGGAGTTGCCTCTCCTTGTATTCCTCCAAACTGCAAATAAGCATTTATATATTTAATTACTTCATCATAACGGTTAAGCCTATACGCAACTTCGCCTTTCCAGAAATTAGCAAAAGGTAATACAGCGCCAGCATCCGGGTCATTTATAATCTTTGTAAGCAAATCATCCGCTTCAGCAAGTTTCCCATCATTAATATATTCGGTAGCTCTGCCAAATAAAAGTTTGGGATATACTTTTTGCATATTAGGAGTTGGCTTTCCAAAAGAAGCATACATTGCAAGGGCATCATTATAATTGTTAGTATTTGCAAGAAGACTTATAAGAATTTCCTTCGCCTCAGTTGCATATTCCGAAGTGGGATATAAATCAAGGAATTTATTCATTTCGTTCAACGCAATATCCTGGTAGCCCAATTCGTAAGAAAGCTTTGCATAATTAAATCTTGAAATTTCCTGTTGTTTCCTGTTACTGTTATTATTGGCGCTATACAGGAAAGCATTTCTTGCGTTTTGCTTTTGATTAGTTCTTAAATAAAGATCACCAAGCAAATACATCGAATTTTGTCCCATCGAATCCTTTTCATTACTTAATTGTTTAAAACCTTCAATCGCTTTCTCCAGCTGGTTTCCATCATAATAACAATAGCTAAGCTCATACATAACTTCTTTAGAAACCTTGTCGCTGTTATTTACATATTCCTGCAATAAGGGAAGTGCCTTTGCAAATTCTTTTTTCTCAAAATATAATTGCCCGGATAAAAGATTGATATCATTGCGGTAATAAACATCATTACGGGTGAGTGCTTCTTCACTATACCTAAGAGCCTCATCTTTTTTACCCTCAAAATAATATATCTGCGCAATGTAATAAGGAACTATTCCTTTATACTTTTCCTTATCTTCTACCTTTTTTAGCGAGCTTAATGCCTCATCGTAGTTGCGGTCGCGGTAACTTATAAAACCATAATAGTAATTAGCATCATAATAATATTTATTATCAGGCAACTGATGAATCTCATTAAATAAAGGCTTGGCTTTCTCAAATTGTTTCATGTTAAAATAAGAATAAGCCAATTCAAATTTTGCATCAGCAATTTCATCATTACTTAAATTATCATAACCGGCTCTTTCATAAAAAACAGCGGCACGTGCATAATCATTCTTTGTAAAATAATATTGCGCAAGATGATAGCTCATCATTTGCTGGCGGGGTTCATTATTAGCAGCATCAACAAAACGTGTTGCTTCATCTTCCGCAACTTCCTGGCTAAGCTTTAAGCCACACACAATATAATAATAGGCGATATCCTGGTTTAAGTAAGCATGGCTACTTTGTGTATTCTCAGGATATTTATCCTTCAGATTCTTTAATAAAGGATAAGCAAGACTGTATTGATCTTTAATAAAAAATTCTTTTGCTTCTTTAAAGTCCCTTTCTGGATCGGTTACATTATAATTGGCCTGGGCAAAAGAAGAAAGTGACGGAAGAAGAATGGCAACAGCAAAAAGAAATTGCTTCATGAATTATATTTTAAATTTATTAAGACGCTTACTGCATCATACGACATCCTAAACAAGGTCTTCAAAGAAATCTCAAATTGGCGCAAAAGTACAAACACCATTCCAGTAATTTTTTCAATGCTAATTATATTGATGAAAATAAAACACTTTAAATTGCATTAATCTTTGTTAATACAATTGTAAAAAATTATGAGTAAAATTCTTTCGACAAAATATTCTACAGGTGCTTTCAATTTTGCCATGTTGATTCTTCGGGTGGGCGTGGGCGTTTTAGTAGCCAGCCATGGTTATAATAAGCTTATTCATTTCAGCACAATGAAGAGCCATTTTTTGAATTTTATGGGAATGGGTTCTACATTGTCATTAACGCTCGACATCTTTGCCGAATTTTTTTGTTCAATTTTTTTAATTCTTGGTTTGTTTACAAGATTTTCAGTTATACCAATAATTATTGCCATGAGTGTCGCTTTATTTAAGACTCATCACGGTGACATTTTTGGCGCCGGCGAAAGGGCTGCTATGTATCTTATCGCATCAATCGCTATCATTTTTTGTGGCCCCGGAAAAATAAGTATTGATGGAGCGGTAGGGAAGTAGAAATCTCATCCCACTTTCTTCAAAGGAGAAGAAACCAACTTACCAAAGGATTAACAACCTGTTTCATTATTCACTTTACAAAAGTTGTTTACACACAATACGCAAATAAGAGTTCATTATGCATTAACCGATCAAATGGGTGTAGTGTATCATGGGCATTATGCAGAGTTTTATGAAATAGGAAGAACTGAAGCTTTGCGAAGCCTGGGAATTACTTATAAAGAAGTAGAAGCAGCGGGAGTTATAATGCCGGTTATTGAAATTCATACAAGATTTTTACGGCCCGCACGCTATGATGATTTATTGACAGTTACTACTAATCTTAAAGATTTACCGACACATCATAAAATTATTTTTTATTCTGAAATTTTTAATGAAGCGGGGGAGTTATTAAACGCTGGTACTGTATCGTTATATTTCATGGAAAAAAGAACAATGAAGCGCTGTGTAATGCCTGAAATGATGAAAGAAAAATTAAAAGAATTCTTTTAATAGTTGAAGATGCGAAACATTTAACGGATAATTAAATTATCTCTTTTTTATAGGAACATACTTTTTATAGTGATGATCCAACTAAACGATCGTTTCTATATAAATCCATACATATTGCACCTAACTATGTTTGGCATTAACACCTTATCTAATAACACTTATCACATATTTAAGAATTTCAATATTGCATTCGCTCCATCCTTTCCTGCCTGTACTGCATCCACTACTTCTTTGCCACCGTTAACCGCATCGCCGCCGGCAAATACTCCTGTTATATTTGTTGAGCTATTATCTTTTAAAATAATTCTTCCCCGATTATTTTCAATTCCATTTTTATTTATTAAATCAACAAAAGGACTTTGACCCGTAGCTTTTATAATCATATCACAATCTATGGCTATAGTCTCACCTGTTGGCTCTGGCGCCGGTTTTCCCCAGAAGTCTGGGGCACTTAATTTCATCACATCACAAACTAATGATGTCACTTTACCATCCACACCCATAATTTCCTTTGGCGACGCAAGCCATTGCATCTTACAACCATCAAGTAAAGCAACATCCAATTCAGTTTGTGTACAATTTTTTTCTTTTTCAGTTCGTCTATACGCCATCGTTACTTCCCTGGCCCCAAGGCGCTTTGCCTGTGTAGCTGCATCTATTGCTGTCATGCCCATTCCGATAACAACAACTTTATCACCTACCGCAACATCAGAAAAACTTTTTGTTCGTATATCATAAATAAATTTTATGGCATCTTCTACTCCCTGTAAATCTTCTCCAGGAATATTTAATTTATTGGCCAGTCCTACTCCAATACCTAAATAAACCGCATCAAAATCTTTTTGCAATTGTTCAAGCGTAATACCTTGCCCGCCGGCAGACAGGTCTTCTCCTAATTCGTGATTGTATTTAATTTCTATTCCACCAAGTGAAGTAATGAAATCAACTTCCTCTTCACAAAAAGCCGGTGTTACTTTATAAGCTGCAATTCCATAAGTCATTAGCCCGCCGCCTTTACTTTCTTTTTCAAATACAGTTACGTCTATGCCTTCCCGTGAAAGCACATGAGCACATGAAAGCCCTGCAGGGCCTGCACCTACAATTGCGACTCTTTTCCCGTTATTCTCTTTTCGCTCAAATAATTTTATTTTTTCTTCTATTATTTTGTCTGTTGACCATCGCTGCAACCTTGCAATTTCTATTGGCTTTTCATCTAATAAATTATACACACAATTTCCTTCGCATAATTTTTCTACCGGGCATACTCTTGAGCAACCGCCGCCAAAAATGTTTGAAATAAAAATTGTGTGTGCAGAACCTTTTATATTATCTGTAGTTATCTGCTTAATGAATTTCGGAATATTTATACTGGTAGGACATCCTTTAATACAAGGTGCATCATAACAAAACAGGCAACGGTTTGCTTCAACCAAAGCCGCTTCTTTGTTTTCAAACGGTGGATGAATATCACTAAAATTCTTCGTGTATTCCTCTGCCGTTAGCCTGTTACTTTTTATTGACATGAATTATTTTTTTGCCACGGATTATACATATTTACACGAATGATTTTTTAGACCAAACAAAAGTAAAATAAGTTTTGTCCTTCTCCTTCGGAGAAGGGTTGGGATGAGGCTTTTTCTTACAACTCAACCAGCTTCCCATAAGTTTCGGGCCTTCTGTCTCTGAAGAACTGCCATGTATTTCTAACTTCCTCAATTATATCCAAATCAAATTCTGCAACAAGCAATTCATCTTTATCTTCGGAAGCCTGTGCAAATATTTGTCCGCGTGGGTCAACAAAATATGATGAGCCATAAAACTTTCCAAGGTTCCATGGTTTCTCTTCTCCCACTCTATTAATGCATCCCATAAAATATCCATTGGCCGCAGCATGTGCAGGCTGTTCAAGTTTCCATAAATATTGAGAAAGTCCTGCGACAGTTGCTGAAGGATTATAAACTATTTCAGCTCCATTCAAACCTAAAATTCTTGCACCGTCAGGGAAGTGACGGTCGTAGCAAATGTACACACCGATTTTTGCATACCTTGTTTCAAATACAGGATAGCCAAGGTTTCCCGGCTTAAAGAAAAATTTTTCCCAAAATCCTGTTGTATGCGGAATATGATTTTTTCTATACTTTCCCAAATAAGTTCCATCTGCGTCTATAACTGCAGCGGTGTTATATAAAACGCCTGCTTGTTCCTTTTCATAAACAGGAACAATCATTACCATATTATATTTTTTCGCATGCTCACACATGCGCTCAGTTGTAGGACCAGGAACACTTTCAGCTGACTCATACCATTTCTTATCTTGTCCCGGACAGAAGTATGGCGTATTAAAAATTTCCTGCAGGCAAAGAATTTGCACACCTCGTTTTCCAGCATCTTCAATAAAAGGCAAATGTTTTTGCACCATCGCTTCTTTAATTTCTTCAATGGTTCCCTCGCCTTCTGTTTTCGGCAAACTCATTTGTATTAATCCCGATTTAATAATTCTTGGCATTTCTTTTATTTTTTGTTACGAGCTATAGTTTTTCATGGCATCCCAGTTGTGTCACTCACTTGTACTGTTAGTTCTATGGGCGTCTTTTTTATTTCTCGCAAAGAAGCAAAGGAGCAAAGGGGCAAAGAAACTTAACACCTTATTTTCTTTGCGTCTCTGCGTGAAATCATATTATTGAAGATACTTTCTTCCTCTTCACAAATTTACCATATCCTTTTTCCACTTTACATTCATTATCTTCAATTGCTACTTTACCTCTTAATAGAACTGTCTTTACTTTTCCTGTTACTTCCCATCCTTCGTAAGCTGAATAATCAACATTCATGTGATGTGTTTTTACAGAAAGTTTATGTTTCTCATTCGGGTCAAAAATTACAATGTCTGCATCGCTTCCAACTGCAATAGTTCCCTTACGTGGAAATATTCCAAATATCTTTGCAGGATTAGTACAGGTAACTTCAACATATTTATTCAAAGTGATTTTATCTTTTGCAACACCTTCACTGTACAATAATTCCATCCTGTTTTCGAGTGCGGGGTGACCGTTAGGTATCTTTGAAAAATCTTTTTCACCCATTTTCTTTTGTTCCCACATAAAAGGACAATGGTCTGTTGCAACAACATTTACGAGCCCTTGATTAATACCTGCCCATAATGTTTGCTGGTCTTTCTTTTCACGAAGTGGAGGGCTCATTACCCATTTCGCCCCTTCAAAATCTTTTTCATACAATGATGCATCTAACAATAAATATTGAATGCATGTTTCCACAAATAATTTTTGATTTCTTTTTGTTGCATTGCGAACTGCGTTTAACGCTCCTTCACAAGTAAGATGAACAATGTAACCGGGACAACCTGTATAATTCAACATGTCAACAAATCTTTCTGAAGCTTCTGCTTCGGTAACTTCCGGTTGTGACAGATAATGATACAATGGAGAAAGATTTCCTGCTTCCCTGTTTTTTTGAACTAAGTAATCAATCATGTCACCATTTGTTGCATGCACTGTTACCATGCCTCCCTGCTTTTTTACTTCCTCCATCAGGCCAATCATTTGTCGGTCATCTATCATTAATGCACCTTTATAAGCCATGAAAGTTTTGAACGAAGTGATACCTTCCTCCTCAATAAATTCTTTTATTTCCTTCTTGGTGTTCTCATTAAAATCTGTAACGGCAATATGATAACTATAATCGCTAAATGTTGTTCCCTGGGCCCTGCTGTTCCATTCATTCAAAGCCTCATGCAGCGAGTGGCCTTGCTTTTGCAAAACAAAATCTATAACGGTTGTGGTTCCTCCAAACAATGCAGCTCTTGTTCCGGTAGCATGTGTATCGCTTGAAAATGTTCCCATAAAAGGCATTTCCAAATGCACATGCGGATCAATTCCGCCTGGGAAAACTAACATACCGGATGCATCAATTTCTTTATCAGCTTTTACATTCAATTTCTTTCCAATAGAAGAAATTGTTTCGCCTTCAATAAAAATATCAGCAACATAATTATCAGTTGCTGTAATAATATTTCCGTTTTTTATTAATAGAGACATCTAAAAAATTTTCGTCTTCTCAATCTATGAAAATTGCTCAACAATTTCAAGAGGCTTAACATTTCTTAAAGCGATTTTATGCTTTTTCATCATCAGGTAATAAACAAATCCTGAAACGAAAAATCCCACAAACCATGCGTAATTGTATAAATGCGAAATCCACTGTGGCACAGCATCCTGTGGCAGTGCTTTTATAGTAGTAAGAAAGCCCGGCAGGTTAGGGAGTATACCTAAAAGTAATGCAATAACAGCGGCTATATTGAAACCTTTTGTAAATTCATATCTTCCTGAATATTGATATAGCTCGGCAGTAATTAGCTGTTGTTTTCTTATAAAATAATAATCAACAATCATGATACCACCAACCGGACCTAACAGGCTCGAGTACCCGACAAGCCATGTAAAAATATAACCGGATGGGTCTGCAATTAATTTCCATGGAAAAATTAAAATGCCAATGATACCGGTGATATAACCTCCTTTTCTAAAATTAATTTTTGACGGAGCAAGATTTGCAAAATCATTTGCAGGGCTTACAATATTTGCTGCAATATTTGTTGCCAATGTTGAAATAGCAACAGCAATCATTGCAATGCTGATAATAAATTTACTGCTGAATTTCCCTGCGAGCACCAAAGGATCCCAAATGGTTTCACCATATAAAATAACTGTTGCCGATGTTACTACAACACCGATAAACGAAAATAAAGTCATTGATGTTGGTAAACCAATTGCCTGTCCTTTTATTTGCGCCCTTTGGTTTTTTGCGTATCGTGTAAAGTCTGGAATGTTTAATGAAAGTGTGGCCCAGTAACCAACCATACCTGTTAATGCCGGAAAAAAGAAATTCCAGAATTCTGTATTGGTTTCAAATTTTGACGGTTCTTTTAAAATTGGTCCAAGGCCATGTACCGCATAAATGGCCCAAAATAATAAAGCCAATGCAGCAACTGGCAAAAAGAAAGCTTTAAACACTAATAATTTTTTTATGCTCTCCACACCGAGATAAACAACCCACATATTTATCAACCAAAAAATAAAAAATGTTATAGCAGGACCAGTTTGTAATCCAAAAGATGCAGGAAATATTTGCGGCAAGCTTTCAATTTCGGGTAGCCATAACCGTAACATTTGATACAAAGCAAATCCGCCAATCCATGTTTGAATGCCAAACCAGCCACAGGCAACTATTGCACGAAGGATTGCGGCAATGTTTGCACCTCTTACACCAAAGCTTGCTCTTGCAAATACCGGGAATGGAATTCCATATTTTGCACCCGCATGACCATTTAAAATCATTGGAATTAATACAATTGCATTTCCTAAAAAGATAGTGAGAATGGCTTCCCACCAATTCATACCGCCACCAATTAAAGAACTTGCAAGCATGTAAGTGGGAATACACAAACTCATGCTAATCCAAAGCGCTGCATAGTTCCATGTGTTCCATGTTCTTTTGTCACTGGGAACAGGCGCCAAATCCTCGCTATATAAAGAAGTGTGTTGACTAACAAATGGCTCTTCCAAAGCAGTTGCAATATTATCTGTACTTTCATTCATGGAATCAATTTACATATTCATCTGCTATAGAAATTGCTTTTGAAATTATTTCCAGTCCATCATCAATTTGTTTCTCGTTTATGCATAATGGTGGTGCGATAAAAACATAATTCCACCTGACAAAAGTGTACATACCAAGCTCTCTTATTTTAGCAGCAACTTTATTCATAACAACCATTTCATCAGGCTTTGCATTGAAAGGAGCCATTGGTTCTTTGGTTTCTTTGTTCTTCACTAATTCGATACAACCAAGCAATCCTGTATTTCGCCAATCGCCAATGCCTGGGTGTTTTGCTTTTACTTCTTCCATTTTTTTATCAAGATATCTTCCCATTGCTACGCAATTTTCAATAAGATTGTCTTCTTCGTAAATTTTTAAAACTTCCAATGCGGCAGCGCAACAAACCGGATGTGTAGAATAAGTAAGGCCAATGGAAAGATATGCGTCGTCAAACTTTGAAGCTATTTTATCAGACACCATCAAACAACCGAACGGAAGATAGCCGCAGGTTAGGCCTTTCGCCATTGCAATCATATCCGGAACAATATCGTGATTTTGAAAACCAAACCATTTACCGGTTCTTCCAAAACCGCTCATCACTTCATCCATAATTAAAAGAATTCCATTCTTATTACAGAGTTCTCTTACTTTTTTCAAATAACCTTTTGGATATTGCAAACAACCTGAAGAACCGGATTCACCCTCCAATAAAATTGCTGCAATATTATTCGGACCTTCAAAAGCGATTAGGCGTTCCAGTTGGGCTACACTTTCTTTTAATAAATTTTCTTCGCCATATTCCCAGCGATATAGATAAGGCAAATCGAAATGAACAAAATTAGTTGCCTGCTGCGAATCAACAGCAAGCTTCCGCGGATCGCCACTGGCCGTCATGGCTACATTTGTAGAGCCATGATACGATTGATAACGGCTCAAAATTTTATGCCTGCCTGTATAAAGCCTTGCAAGCTTGATGGCATTTTCAATGGAGTCTGCACCGCCAAGTGTGAAGAATGCTTTGTTTAAATCGCCAGGGCAAATTTCAGCTAATTTTTTTCCCAGTTCTCCTCTTGCTTTCGTAACGCATGCAGGCGTTACATAACTTACCTGTTGCATCTGCTTCATAACGGCATTGGTCACACGCTGATCGCCATGGCCGATATTTACATTCATCAACCCTGATGAAAAGTCAAGGTATTTTTTCCCCTCGTAATCATAGAGATAAACGCCTTCTGCACGCTCAACTGCAATTGGGTTTGTACCTTTTTGTTTGCTCCAGGAAAATATCGTGTAGTCCTGGCTGTTATGAATTATTTCAGAGACTTGTGATTTAGACGGAATAGTTTTTTCAAGAGTAGCCATGAGATATTTTTTTTATTTATTTATTAAATTATTTATCAGATTTGAAACCAATTCTTTTCCTGTTAATCCATTTTTCTTTTTCCAATTCCTTATCAACTTTATCATCCAACAAATTTTCAATCGCTTCATAAATTGAATTTAACTGAACATCATGTCCATCAATTTTCTCACTTAAGAGTTGAAGTTTGTTTGCAATGGAATTATTATTAATAATTATCTTTCTTATCTCCACAAAAGCACGCATAATTGCAATGTTCATAGTAATTGCTTTTGGTGAGCTAATAATACCACTAAGCATGGCGACACCTTGTTCTGTAAAAGCAAAGGGAAGATATTTTGAATGCCCGCCTCTTTTTAAGATGCCAAATTGGCTTCTTAAAGAATTATACTCTTTCAGGGTTAATTCAAATAAAAAATCTTCGGGAAAGCGCTCTATATTGCGTCGCACCTGTCTTTTCAGATAACCTGTTTCCACCTCATACAATGCTGCCAAATCAAAATCCAGCATTACTTTTTGCTCACGAATAACATAAACTTTCCTGATGATTTTTTCATCAGCTTTAGTTGCCTGGATATTTATTTTTTGTTTAGCCATAAATCTTTGTAAAACGCATTTTCAAATTGAGCAATTTTTCAAATTTTCTTATTTTGAATTCCTCAACTCATCCAATTCACTCCAGCTTCCGGATTCCATTTAATTGTTGATTTCTTTAACTTCGTCCAAAATTCAATAGAGCTTTTTCCTGTAATATCTCCTACTCCAAATTTACTTTCATTCCACCCGCCGAAAGAAAATGGCTCACGAGGAACAGGAACGCCAACATTTACACCAATCATTCCTGCGCTTGCTTTATCAATAATATATCTTGCCATTCCGCCATTTTGCGTAAACACACTTGCCGCATTTCCATAAGGATTTGCATTTTCAATCGCCAATGCTTCATCAACATTTTTTGCACGCATAATACTTATAACCGGGCCAAAGATTTCTTCTTTTGCAACAGACATATCCGGCGTTACATAATCAATTACGGTTGGCCCAACATACGTTCCATTTTCTTTTCCTTCCACTTTAGTATTCCTTCCATCAACTAAAATTTTTGCTCCTTGTTGTTGCGCTTCTGTTATATATTTTTCAATTCTTTCTTTTGATTCTTTCGTGATGACTGAACCAAGATTCTCACCCGGGATTATTTTTTTTGACTCCTCAATGATCTTATTAATGATCTCATCAATCTTTTTACCTTCGGCAGATGGAATTGCGATCAGAACGCACCTCACGCCGTGCTTTGCTACTAATGTGGTGATGTCGTTGGTCGTGCCCAGTACTCGCTTTCCATGGATTCTGATGCCCTGCTTGGTTATGTCATCATCTACGAATCCAATCGGCTTGTAATCCAGATCTGGATTTTGCTTCAATTCCCGCATGATAGTAGCGCCGGCGACGCCGGCTCCAACCACGAGGGTTTCCTTTTGGGCAACACAGGTTTGAACGGTTTCAGTATAGGCACGAACAAGAAATCTGGCTCCGCCAATGCAGAAAATTGTAAGTATGAGATCAATGATAACCACCGATCTTGGATATCCCGGCCGGGGCCATAGCCCAATCCACAGAGCAGCGTATATCAACACACCGCTAATCGCGCTTGCTTTGGTTATGTCCACAAGATCGCTCATTCCTGCATATCTCCACCATCCTTGCAGGAGTCCATGGCTGCGAAAAACCACCAACTTGATAGCTAGTACCCATGGGAGCGATAAAAAGAACACCGTTCGTGATCGTGGGCCGATAGGGAAATCCAGTCTCAATACAAAGGCGGCATAGTACGTCACTATCACCAGCAGGGCTTGTAAGGCGACAATCAGGATTTTGCGCTGATATAGGAAAAGCCGCATGAGGTGCGTTTTATTGTCCATTGTGGCGTTCATCTATATACCGGAGGAAGGGATATGAAAAGATTAACTGCGTTTATAGGGATAGTAGTAGTAGTCCTGATTGGGAAAGTTATAGGCATTGAGTATGACCTTGACGATTCGTGGTGATTTGAGCTCGCATAGCAATTCCATGCTGTGAGCCATTGCGGGCCCCGGTGTTATTCCCGAGCGGGTGACAAAAATGATGCCGTCGGTCAGAGTGGACAATGCACGTCCCTCCGCGTAAGGAATAATGGGCGACGAGTCGAGGACGATGAAGTCAAACTGAGCGCGTAGCGATTCCATTACTGGCTTCATTACCATGCTGGCGATCAGGTGTGCGCTCTCGTCACTCGCCTTCCCTCCCGGCAGGATGACGAGGTTTGGAGAATCCTGCATGGCGACCAACGCCTGCTCCAATGCGACAGATCCAAGCAGGACGTCTGCAAGACCTCTATTGGAACGTACGCTGCAAGCGGCAGCCACGCATGGGCGGCGCAGATCGGCATCTACCAGGCAGGTTCTATGGTTTTGAGCTAATGCCAGGGCCAAATTCACCGCCACCGTTGTCTTTCCCTCACCGGGCAGCGAGGACGTAACTAACACAGCCTGCGGCTGCTGCTCTTTGGCTAGGACTATGTTTGCGTGGAGTGCACGCACCGCTTCCGATTCAGGTGAATGCGGACGCTCAAACAGGAATTTCGTGGGCCTCTCGGCTGAATCACGGGTGAACTTTAGCCCCATGATCCCCCGGTGGAACCCGTTACCGGCAAATTCAGGAATTAAGGCAACAGAAGGGATACCTGTCCAATCGCGGACGTCCTGTGGAGTGCGTAACGGGCGATCTAACTTCTCCCGCAGGAACGCGAGCACGATTCCACCCATGAGCCCAACCACAAGACCAAACCCAAGATAACGGACACGATGAGGGCGCGTGGGTTGGTCCAGGACACGGGCCGAATCTACTATATGAATGTTGCTCGATTGTGACGCCGCCGCGATACCTGCTTCTTCGATCCTGCCCAGCAGGGTGTTGTACAACGAAGCCTGGGCCTGCGCCTGTTTCTTGAGGATGTTATATTCGGCCATGTCACTGGCTGTTTTGCTGGCTTCTTTTTTCTGTGCCGCCATCAACCTTTCACGGGCGCGTGCCGCGTCATAGGTAATGCGAAGCTGGTCGAGCGCTTCCTTCCTCTGT
>Ga0207652_10001586_pt1 | contig 20015 bp, 18 predicted proteins | sample KBSC63BmetaG_FD_184334 | JGI IMG/M metagenome (GOLD analysis project Ga0207652, IMG submission 184334) | Corn rhizosphere microbial communities from Kellogg Biological Station, Michigan, USA - KBS C6-3B metaG (SPAdes) (version 2) | ecosystem: Host-associated > Plants > Roots > Rhizosphere ... | reverse complement strand
CGAATAGCGACCCTCAGAGCGACGAAGCCAGCCATAGTCCAGCCCCCGAGGAACAGCCGGAAGCGCGCTGATCCCACCATCATCCACTCTGCCCCGGATCGAACCAGTGTCCACTGACAAACCTCGACGCCTGGGACGAGGACTCGATGCGCTCCTCGCCGCTCGGGTCACAGCCCCGACGCCCGCAGTCGCCCCGGAATCGGGTGAAGCGCTCCGACCCCTGCCCATCGCGGACATCCGTCCCAACCCCTTCCAGCCTCGAAAGGAGTTTCGGCCGGAGGAGCTCGCAGAGCTGGAATCCTCCCTCCGAACCAACGGCTTGCTCCAGGCCATCACCGTGCGACCCGCCGCGTCCGGACGTGGATACGAGTTGATCGCCGGCGAACGACGTCTTCGCGCCGCCACTCGCCTGGGATGGAAGGAAATCCCCGCCGTCATCAAGGAGATCGATGACCGGGCACTCCTGACCATGGCCCTCGTCGAGAATCTGCAGCGCGCAGATCTCAATCCCATCGAGGAAGGAGAGGGCTACCAGCGCCTCGTCGTCGAATTCTCGTTGACGCAGGCCGAGGTGGCCGAGATCGTCGGCAAGGACCGCTCGACGGTAGCTAACACGTTGCGGCTCTTGAACTTACCAGTCTCCATCAGGGGCATGGTGCGGGACGGGCAACTCACCGTCGGACACGCCCGCGCACTCCTGGCCATCTCGAGCGAACGCGACATGCTCGAGCTCGCACGTGAAATCGTTGCCAAAGGGCTCACCGTGCGTGATGTGGAACAGCGCGCTCGCAGCACCGCACCGCCATCCTCCACCCGCACCACCAAAAAGAAGAGCGGGGAACGAGATTCGGGACTGAATGCAGAGCTCAAGCGTCTACAGGACGAGCTGCGTCGCCACCTCCAAACCGACGTCACCATCACGGTCGGTGAGCACGAGCGCGGCAAGATCGAGATTGCATTCTACTCGAGCGATGATCTGGACCGCGTGCTCGATCTGGTCCTCGCATCACGCGAGCGCATCTGAAGAAGGTTCGACGTACATCCGACACACGCCTGAACGTATCCGTCGCGCAGATTCGATGATCGAGGATGATGGCTGAGAGTAACGACGCTACCCGAGAGCGAGGCTACGGGAATATCTACACGCCGCACGCCGGCGCGATGATCATCCACGTACAGCGCGAGAGCGGACTCGCGAATCGCACGCTCATCCTGACGCAGCGCCAGGTGCGACTCTTTCGCATGGGCGCGATCGTGCTCGGATCACTCATCGCCGTCGGCGCCGTGAGCTGGTTCTTCCTCGCCGCGCAGGCCGCGCGCGTTCCATATCTCACGCGACGCGTGAGTCAATTGCAACACGACGTCTCGCGACTCGACACACTGCAGCATTCGCTGAACGAGCTCGATGCCCGATTTCAACAGGTACAACACATGATGGGAAGCTCGTCGATGTCGGCAGTCGGCGCAGCAGCCGTCACCGCAGCCGCCGGAGCACCCGCACGCGATACCTCCTCGAAATCGAAGGCGGCCGTCGCAATTGCTCCCGTTGCTCCCGCTGCCGATTCGATCCCGCTCCCCGATCAGTGGCCGCTCCCGATGGCCGGAACCCTCCTCCCTTCGAGTCCGCCCACGCTCGAGATTGCAGTGCCGCTCGGTACTCCCGTGCGTGCCGCCGGCGCAGGATTGGTCGTCGAAGTTGCAGACGACTCCACGCTCGGCAAAATTATTCGCATCGATCATCGCTCCGGATACGAAACCGTCTACGGCGGCGCGAGCGAGGTTCGCGTATCCAAGGGACAGCGCGTCGCGGCGGGCACCGTCATCGCACTCTCCGGAGGTGCACCAGCTTCTCTCGAGCCGCATCTGCATTTCGAGATGCGACGACACGGCGTCGCCATCGACGCATCATCAGTCATCAAAAAGGGACCGGCTCATGGCGATCTTCAATAAGGACTCGAAAGGGATCGACGACATCAAGAATCTTCCAGCCAACAGCAACGCACTCTCCATCATCGCCGCCGGAACCAAGATCCTCGGCGACATCGACACCGATGGCGTCGTGAAGATCGAGGGCCGTGTCGAAGGCGGCATCCGCGCCGCACGTCAGGTGCTCGTCGGCAGACAGGGCGAAGTACTCGGCGACATCAACACGCGCGAAGCCGTCATCGGCGGACACGTGCAGGGCACCGTGAACGCATCCGATCGCGTCGAGATACAGGGCACCTCGGTCATCATCGGCGATATCAACACGCGCGCTCTCGCCGTGATCGAAGGTGGCCGCATCAACGGCAGCGTGCGTATCGCCGATGCAAAGGAGCCCGGCTCCGACGAGCAGATTCACCCGTCGCCAGTCGCCGTCCTGCGGTAGGCGAGGCCTCCGCACGAACGCACCGATCGCTCTGCGAAAGGCCCCGGGCCGGCTGACGATTTCGTCAGCCGGCTTTCTTGTGCACAAACCACTAATTTGTTGCCGCGTAATGCCTTAGCGACGATATTCACATACATTCCGCCACGTTGTCCACAGTTGTCCACACGCAGCATCCCCCTCTGGTGAGCACTCCGTGACCTCCCTCTCGCAAATCGCCCACGAGCTCGACGCGTTTCTGCGCACGGACGGGTTCCCGGATTACTCCCAGGCCCTGAATGGCGTGCAGGTCGAGAACCACGCCGACATCGTCAAGGTGGCGGCGGCGGTCGATCTGCGCGAGCGCACGATCGCGAGCGCCGCAGCACAGGGAGCGAACCTGCTCCTCGTGCATCACGGACTCTTCTGGGGCGGTCTTCAGCCACTGCGAGGGCCGCACTTTCGACGCATTCACGCGCTCCTCAGCTCGGGGATCGCACTCTACTCGTCGCACCTGCCGCTCGACGCGCACCCCGAGGTCGGCAACAACGCGCTGCTCGCGCGCGAGCTCGGACTGACGCCTGCTGCGGGATTCGCGCGATACCAGACGATCGACATCGGCGTGCGCGGCGAATCCGACATCGCCACCGCGGATTTGATCGCCGCGGCGGATGTGGTCTCGCGGCGCTGGGGCGGAGCCGTTCGCAGCTCGCCCTCCGCGCCGCACCGCGTCACCAGGCGCTGGGCGATCTGCACGGGTGCCGGTGCGTCCGCAGACACGTTGCGCGAAGCAGTCGAGAATCGCGTCGATACCCTCATCGTCGGCGAAGGCCCGCACTGGACTGCCGTCGATGCGGATGAGCTGGGGATCGTGATCATCTACGCGGGCCACTACGCCACCGAGACGTTCGGCGTGCGTGCGCTCGCCGATCACGTCGCGCGCACCTTCGATCTCCCCACGGTGTTCATCGACGTTCCAACCGGTCTGTGACTCGGCGGTGTGCTCCCCATCGCGCGTGAGCGACGTTCCGTGAGCGCGTCACCGCCATGGCGTTGTCCGTGACACTGGCCGTGCACGTGATGCTGCCGATCGCGATCGCAGTCATCGCGATCGCGTACGCAACGCTGGTCACCCCGGTCGCGCTCAGACGTACCACCATCGATGTGCCGATCGAGAGCCTCGCGCCCGATCTCGAAGGCTACACGATCGCGGTGCTCAGCGATCTGCACTATGGCGGTACCATCACGCCGGCGCGCCTCGTACGTCGCGCCGTCGATCTCGCGAACGAGGTCTCGCCGAATCTCATCGTGCTCCTCGGCGATTACGCACTGTCACACTCGATGTTCCGGACGTTCTCGCGCTGGCTCTACGAATGGGCTCTTCCGCGCATGACCGGCGCGTTGCGCGCGCTGCATGCGCCCGATGGAATGCTCGCCATCCTCGGCAATCACGATTACGACTACGATGCCGGGAAGACGGCGGCGTGGCTGCGATCGGTTGGCGCACGAGTGCTCGTCAACGAATGCGCCGTCATCGAGAAAGGTGATGCACGCCTGGCCGTCGGCGGAGTCGATGACTGGACGCACGGAAAGATCGATCCGTACGGCGGATGCGCATCGGTCGCGGCTGATGTTCCTCGCATCGTGCTGTCCCACAACCCCGATGGCGCGCTGGAGCTCGCGCCGGATGCCCGCATCGATCTCGTGCTCGCTGGCCACACGCACGGCGGACAGCTCGTGTTGCCGTGGATCGGTGCTCCTGCGCGCCACTGCACCGTGTGCGGTGCACACTCTGCGAGCGGATGGGTTCCGCAGGCGCCCGTGCCGCTCTACGTCACGACTGGCGTCGGCGTTCTGCTTCCGCTTCGCATCAACTGTCCCGCTGAAGTGCTGATCGTTCGACTCGTGCGTGCGTAGGCGCCACGCCGGCTGCGGGGCGCAGCGCTCAACATCCCGTGTGAGCGCTCGTCCATCGCAGGCGCCACTTGCCATCGGGCTGGCGCTCGAGCAGTGCATACGCATTGGACTCGTAGCCGTCGCGCGCGAGCACCAGGTCGACGTGCGGCGGCGATCCGATCGCGACTGCAGCGAGTACGTCCGAGCTCTCGAGCGTTTCGTCCGAACCGGCAGTGACCTCGCGATAGGCGAGCCGATAGGGAGCGTTCGACCCCGCCGGGCGCTCGCCTACGATCAGCGTGTGCTCCTCGAGCGGATTCGCCTCCTGATTCAGCTTGCGCACGACGTCCGCGACCACGGCTTCGACTCCAGGCGCGGGCGTGAAGCGATACGCAGTCCGGACGGAGAACGGAATGCCGCGGAAGGTGCGCGCCGTGTCGTTCGGCACCGTGGACACGAGCCGGGTGATGTCGGCGGCGAGCTTCGCGGAATCTGCGTGCGGCATCGTTTCGATGCTATCGAGCGGAAGCGCCTTCGCGCGCCCCTTCAGAAATGCGACCGTCCACCCACCGGTGGAATCAGCAGGCGTCGGCGTCTGCACTTTGGCTGCCGGCCACTCGATGCACTGGTTGGCGTCCCACTCGCCGCCTCCGAGCGCGCCGAGGTGCGCGATCTCGCCGCCGCCCGAGTGCTGGAAGAGCTCGACGGTTGCGTTGCGGGACAGCGCGGAATCGAAATGGACATCCGCCGCAGGCGTGCTGTCCGTGATCGAAGGAAAGATCACGTACGCTTCGGCAGTCGAGTTGCCGCGCACGAACATCACGGGCCCTGCACTGGTGTCCCACGTCGACGGTGCGGTGACCGGTTTTCTCGTCGGAGCAGCAGCGACCGTCTCTGGCGCAGTCGACGCGGTCTCGGCGGGCTTCGCGCTCGGCTGGCGCTCGCATGCGCTCACCGACGCGACAACGATAATGCATGCGATCACTGTCTGGCCGGTCATGCGCTCAATCTTTCCCAATGAGAGGCACCCGTCAACGTGCGAACCGGTTCAGCGCGGTGGTACGAGATCGCCCACGAGATCCCAATGCCACGCGTCACAGCGAACGCCCGTGCGTGGGTCCTTCAGAGGTTTGTATTGAAGACGGGCGACTGGAAGACCGACGGAGCGGCCGTACTCGATCAATCGCTCTCGGTTGGTGGAGACGAGGTGAGCCATCGCTCGGCCTTTCCAGACATGGCGGTGGAGCCAGAGACCGCCTTCCATCGCGTGGATCATCCCTTGGCGGCGAAGCGCAAACTCACGGTAGGGACGATCCCCGAGCGAGCTGTCACGGTTGATCGAAGCGCTGCTCACTCTCGAGGCACGTCCATAACAGATCAGTCACAGGTGATCCGCCCTTCCAGCGTCGATGGCGCAATCGCGGTCGCGGTCCCGAAGTATACCGTGCACTTCTCGGCGCCCAGCGACGCGTGAGTCGCCGAGGCGGACCAGCCGCCGGTGGTGGCTTCCGGAACGGAGATCGTGACGCCGGTAGAGGTCAGGAAGTTGAGTTGCGACAGGTTGTTGCTGTAGGCGCTGTTCGAGTAGTAATAGCCTTCCTCGGCCGTCGCCAGATTGCGCAGATCGCTGCGCATGGCCGCGAGGAATGCCTGCCCCTTGGTGTTCGAGAATTTCGGGATCGCGATCGCGGCGAGGATGCCGATGATCACGACGACGATGAGCAGCTCGATGAGCGTGAAACCCGACTGGCGCGATTGGTGTGACCTGGCCATATGCTCCACCGTGAGTTGCAGTTACCTGCTGCGATGTACAAGGCAATCCGAATGCCCGTTGAGCTCGCAAGCATAACTATATGTCACGTGGCCATTTACACAGTGCCGACCAAAGTCGATCGGGTGATCTGACCGGTCGATATGCCAGTCGTTCCGGCAATCTGCAAGTGGCGACTCGGGCGCCTACTTGCTGCAGCCGATGAAGTTCTTGACGGTTGCCGGGGGAAGCGGGGGCGCGTTCCCGTAGTAGATCGCACAGTGCGACGTGTCGTCGTCGTGCGTCGCGCTAGCCGACCAACCCGTGCTGTCCGCCTGGACGAACGTCACCCAAACGCCCGGGGTGAGGTTGAATCGCAGGGCGCTAAGATCGGATGTATAGGAGTCGACCGAGCTCCAGTATCCCTCTTCCGTCGCCGCGAGATTCCGAAGGTCGGAGACCATCGTGGTGATATAGAACTGGTGCTTGAAGCTGTGCATTCGCGGCACGGCGAGCCCCACGAGAATGCCGATGACGACCAGCACCACGAAGAGCTCGATCAGCGAGAACCCGGAACGACGACGCGGTGACATTCGTTCGCAGTGTGCTCGAAAGAGGGTCGATCAGGGGTGGCCGGGGACCACGCTATGCGCGATGTGGATGCCGCACAATAGCAAAGTCCTTGCTATGGACGACCAAACGTTTCTAACGTCTCGATGTCTGCTCAGAACGTTCCACCTACTGTTTCGTTTCGAGCCAGTTGCTTCCGATACCCAGATCGACGACGAGCGGCACCGACAGCTGGGCCGCGCCCTGCATCTCCTGTTTGACCAGCGACGAGATGTAGTCGAGCTCACCGGGTGGTGCCTCGAACACGAGCTCGTCGTGCACCTGCAGCAGCATCCGTGAAGCGACCCGCTCGCGCGCGAACAGGCTGTGGATGCGGATCATCGCGATCTTGATGAGATCGGCCGCCGAGCCCTGAATCGGCGAGTTGGTTGCCGTACGCTCGCCGAACGCTCGCACGTTGAAGTTGCGGTCCCTGAGCTCCGGGATGTAGCGGCGGCGTCCGAAGATGGTCTGCACGTATCCGTGCTCGCGCGCGAATGCGACCATCGAATCGAGATAGGCCCGGATTCCCTGGAATCGCTCGAAGTACTCGTCGATGAATCGCCGCGCATCCGCGTGATCGATCCTGAGCTGCCTCGAGAGCGCATTCGCCCCTTGCCCATAGATCGTCGCGAAGTTGATCGTCTTCGCGCGCGCGCGCATCTCCGATGTGACGTCGGCCACGGGCACATCGAAGATGATCGACGCGGTCTGTCGATGGATGTCTCCGCCCGCACGGAATGCGGACACGAATGCGGGATCGCGCGAGAGGTGCGCGAGAAGACGGAGCTCGATCTGCGAGTAATCCGCGGCGATGAGCGACCATCCTTCGCGTGGCACGAAGCCACGCCGGATGTCGCGACCCAGCTCGCGGCGAATGGGAATGTTCTGGAGATTCGGATCGCTCGAGGAGAGCCGCCCTGTCGTTGCGACGGTCTGGTTGAACGACGTGTGGATGCGCTGCGTGTGAGGATGGACGAGCGCGGGGAGTGCATCCAGATACGTATTCTCCAGCTTCGAGAGCTCGCGATATTCCATGAGCTGCTCGGGGAGCTCGTGGCCCATCTCCGCGAGCTCCTGCAGCACACTCGCATCGGTTGACGGCCCGGTGGCAGTGCGCTTGAGCATCGGCAGTTGCAGTCGCTCGAACAGAATCTGGCGAAGCTGGAGATTGGAATTGATGTTGAACTCCGTCCCCGCCGATGCGTAGATCTCCTGCTCGACGCGCTGCCGCTCACGGGCGAAGCGTTCCTTGAGCGAGGCAAACCATTCACGATTGATGGCGATCCCCGCCCATTCCATGTCCGCCAGCACATCGATCAGCGGTATCTCGATGTCGTTGAACAGCGGAAGCAGCTCGTAGGTCTCGAGCTGCGGCTCGAACACGGCTCGGAGCTGCAGCGTCATGTCCGCGTCTTCGCACGAATAGTCGCGCGCGGCCTCTATCGGACATTCGTCGAAGGGCACGGAGCCCTTGCCTTTTCCGCACAGATCCTCGTACGAGGTCATCGTGTGCTCGAGAAATTCCAGTGCGAGTACGTCGAGCCCGTGCGAGCGCCGGCCCGGATCGAGCACGTAACTGGCGATCATGGTATCGAAATCGAGGCCGCGAAGGGTGATCCCCGCACGTCGAAGCGCGAGCAGATCGTACTTCGCGTTCTGCCCCGTCTTCCGGATGGTCGGGTCCTCCAGCATCGCGCGGAGTGGCTCCATCTCGTCCGACATGAGCGGCGGAAGATTTCTCACCACGTGTGCACGTTCGGCCAGCATCCGTGCGGCGATTCCGGAAGGCTCGCTCGCCGCCGCCGCCGCCTTCTTTCGCGCGGTTTTCTTCTTCGGTTCGGGTGGCTCGTCGCCGCCACGGGTGAGGCCGCGGTCTTCAGGAGCGTCGGTCGGAGATCTGTCACCGGATACGTCGCGAAGCAGCTCTCCCTGATCGCCCTGCCGCTCGCGATGTCTGAGCGGCAGGTAGTACGCCTCTCCCGGCGCCACCGCGATCGAGATCGACACGAGCGTCGACCGGAGTGGATCGACGATCTGAGGACTACCGAGCTCGATCACCGTTTCCGTGTCGACGGCGATGTGGGGAGCGGTGCGGATGCGCTCGAGCAGCGCATGGAGCGCTTCCATCGTGTCGACGGTGACGTAGTTCGTCTCGCGCGCGACGACGGGCGCACTGACTGCGTGGTCCTTCGCGAGTGCGTGAAACTCGAGCTCGACGAAGAGATCGCGGAGACGGGCATGGTCGGGCTCCGCCAGTGCGAGCGTCTCGAGCTCGAGCGGCATGTCCAGGTCTTCGCGAATGGTCACGAGGCTCTTCGAGAGCCGTGCTTCCGCTTCGTGCGTGAGGAGCGCCTCGCGCGGGCGCTTCTTCGTGATCTCGTTGACGTGCTCGAGAATGTTTTCGAGCGAGCCATACGTCGACACGAGCTCGCACGCCGTCTTGTCGCCGATTCCCTTCACGCCCGGAACGTTGTCCGACGAGTCGCCGACCATCGCGAGATAGTCGGTGACGTGATGCGGTGGGACACCGAGCCGTTCGTGCGCATTCTCCATCCCGACCCACTGCTCGTCCACGCTCGCAGGTCCACCACGTCCGGGATTCAGAAGCCAGACGCCCGGTCGAACGAGCTGGTAGAAATCCTTGTCGCCGGACACGATCACGACGTTCACTCCCGCATCGACGCCTTGCCGAGCGAGTGTGCCGATCACGTCGTCGGCTTCGTAGCCTTCGAGCGCGAGTACGCGGACGTTGAAGGCGCGCAGCAGCTCTTCGATGCGCTCCATGCCGCGATCGAAGTCCGCTTGCAGCTCCTCTCCGAGTTTTTCGCGGGTCGCTTTGTAGGCGGGATACTGCTCGTGGCGGAACGAGAGCCCGGAGTCGTGCACCCAGGCGACGTATTCCGGTCGATGGGTGTCGATGAGTCGCTGAAGAAAGTTCACTACGCCCCACGCCGCTGATGTGTTCTCGCCGCGGCTGGTGGTGAGGGGGCGCGAGATCAGCGCAAAAAACGCGCGATAGATCAGCGCATATCCGTCGACGAGAAAGAGTCGGGGCGAGGTCGGAAGGCGGGGCTCCATGAACGAAAGCTCACCCCGCATTCCGGCGAATGCCAGCCCGCGAACTACGGCTTACACGCGCTGAACGTTCGTCGCGTGAAGTCCCTTTGCGCCGGTCTGGATTTCGAACTCGACTTCCTGTCCCTCAGCGAGTGTCTTGAACCCATCCATCGTGATCGAGGAAAAATGCACGAACACATCCTCGCCGCCTTCCTGTTCGATGAAGCCGAATCCCTTGGCGTCATTGAACCACTTCACCTTTCCCTTTGCCATCGTCCGTCTCCCGCACATGGATCGTCTCCCTCCGCCACAAGGATGGAGGGGCAAGCCACGCACGGCTTGCGGGGCTTATATAGGAACGAAGTGATTTTTTGTCAAGATAATGGAACGCAGATCACATCGGCGCGTCCGTACGGAGGGAACCGGACAGTCGCGCCGTCGATGGACGTTCACAGCTATGCGCATGTGACTACTGCGATTGCAGTCGTCGCGCATGTGACTACTGCGATTGCAGTCGTCGCACGATCTTGTCGAAATCGGACTGGCTCGACGGGGAGAGTCGGAGATGGCCGCTCCCCTGGTTCTGGAAGATGAGCCGGAGGTTGTACTGTGTATACACCCACACTTCCGCCCGGCTGCGCGCTGTGGATCCAGTCGTTCCCATCGGCATTCCAGCCTGATCGGGCTCGCCGAGGGTGACGTATACCTTGCCCCGATCGGTGAGCCATCCGGGGATTCCTTCCTCATGGTAGCGTGAGTTCGCCGTCGCGATTCGCTTGAAGTAATCGCGCAATGCTTCGTTGTCCGGAGTGGACGGATTCGGATCCGTCTGCCGCCAGAACATCGCCCACGCCGCCGCTCGCTGCTCGGGAGGCGTGTCGCGCAATGCCTGTATCCGCTGTGGCGACACGAAGTATCGGAGATAGCTCAACAGATCATCGAAGCTCGTGATGCCGAACTCGTCACCGAAGCTCAGGAAAAGCGGCGCGCGCGTGGTGTCCGGCGATCCGGCGAGCGAGGTGATGACGGTAACCGGACCTACCCCAATGCTCTGCACCGGGAAGTCGAGCAGCGCCGAGGAGAGCTCGCCCTGCCTGACGAGATTGACCGTGTCACGCAGAATGACCACCTGCGCATCGTTCAACACCGCGACGTTCACCTTCGCAGTAGCCGGCAGTCCGTATCCCTCGACATAGAGTCCCGCGAGTGTATCCCGCCCGAGCACGATGAGCGAGCGTGGATTCGCGATCAGCACCGGCACCGTATCCAGTCTCGCCCTCGGCTTCACCTCGTAGATGCTGATCGGAGTGGACAGCGTCCGCGCGCCGAACCGGGGAATGTTGATCGCCATCTGCTGCATGTTGCCATTGCCGCTGTTTTCGTCGCGCACGGAGAGTGAAAGCGAGTATGCGCCCGGCGGAACAGAGAGAAATTGCTGGAAGATCACGCTCTCGTCTTCACGCTGCGTCTCGTGAAACGAGGCGACCCGGATGATCTTGTGCGCATCGAAGTGCCGGACGGTCGTCGATCCCTGTGTCACATCGATCGTCACCACGTAGCCTGCGCGCTGTCCGCCGCCCTCGCCGGAGAAGGTCAGTGCCCGGTTCGCGAACGAAAACGTGACGAGCGCCAGAGTGCTGTCGGGAGAGCTGCCGGCGAGATAACGCACCTGCCCGACAAAGGGAAAGGATCCACCCTGCGCGAGCATACCGAGCTGGTGATAGAAGCCCGTGGGGTCGGGTGCCGAGGAGACGTTGGCGGGGAACGGCGACCCACCTCTGCCGCCCCGCGTACCGGCCGTTCCACCACTATGCGTCCGCGGCGAGCAGGCAAGAAGCAGGAGCCCTGACAGCGCGAGCGCCCACGCGCGCGATGGACCACGAAGTGCTGCCGCCATATGTCCTCTTGCTCTCATCGATGGTGTGAATCGACGGTGGATCCCGTCGCGTACGCGAACGTTCGCTTGCTCCCTACGAGTAGTGCGATTAGCTTCGGCCCGTGACCCGCGAAAATCTTACCGGTACGACACTCGCCGGATACACGTTGCAGGATATGGTCGGTGAAGGTGGAACGGCAGTGGTCTATCGCGCCGAGCACCGGATCCATGGCATCGTTGCCGTAAAGGTCCTCAAAGAGAAGCTGCGAGCAGACAAGACGGCTGTAGCACGATTTCTCCGCGAAGCGACCTATGGCACTCGAGTCACGCATCCCAACGTCGTGCGGACGATCGAAGTCGGTGAAGCTGGACCAGGCGTGCACTACCTCGCCATTGAATGGGCACTGGGCGAGCTTCTCGAAAAATATGCCAAGCAACACGCTCCGCTCGCACCCGATGAAGTGGGTGAAATCATCGGACAGATCGCCGATGCGGTCTATGCTGTGCACGCCGCGGGAATCATTCATCGGGACCTGAAACCCGACAACATCATGTACGATCCCGCGACGCGCAAAGCGAAGCTTCTCGACTTCGGGATCGCTGCACAGTCCGATCAGGCTCCCGAAGAACGACTCACCCGTGCGGGGTTCTTTGTAGGCACACTCATGTACGTGGCGCCCGAAGCGCTCTCGGGACAGCTCGTTACGTCAGCTGCCGATCAGTACAGCCTTGCGACCATCGCCTACTATCTCTTTTCCGGGTGCCTTCCCTACGTCGGGAAGTCACAGCGGGAGATGTTTTCGCAGCTTCTGTCACAACCGCCAATTCCACTCAACAGCGCCCGGAAGGGCTGTTCCGTACCAGCTCCGGTAGAAGCCGTGATCATGAAGGCGCTTTCGCGAAATCCGTCGGATCGTTATCCCGATGTCGTTTCGTTCGCGACAGCACTACGGACGTGTATCCAGGCGCCGACATCGGAAGTCAGCCGTGGATCGCTGTTCTCGCGAATGAAATCGCTCATGAAGCGAAACGATCAGAGCTGATCACTCACGAACGTGATCCGCGCTCCACAATCGAATCCTGAAGCGGCGCTTCTCCAAGCTTCCCGGCGCTGAATACACCGGAGGGCTTCGGTTGTCCCACAGCGGGAATCCAGACGGTAAAGGTCGAGCCCTTACCCAGCTCGCTCATGACGGTGAGCTCACCGCCGAGCAGCCGCGCAAGCCTGCGGGAAATCGGCAGGCCAAGGCCGGTGCCTCGCTGCACAGAGTCGGTGCGAGGTCCTGCATTGATCTGCTCGAATTCCTCGAAGATGCGTTCCTGATCGTTCCTGGCGATACCCACGCCTGTGTCCGCTACATCGAGGGCTATCCACGTGCCCGAGCGCGGTGCTTCCTTGCTCAGTGAGGCTGCTTCCTGAGACGTGGCACTCTCACTCGCATCGATGAGGCGCGCACGAACTGCGATGCCGCCCTTCGGAGTGAACTTGAGCGCATTCCCAAGGAGGTTGAGAACGATCTGCCGAAGGTGCATCGGGTCCGTTCGTACTCGCGGGAGCGTTGCCCCGACCGAGATCGACATCGCCAATCCCCGCTCGGCGCGCAGTGCCTCGATCTCGCTGGTCAGATCCAGAACAAAGGACCTGAGGTCGATCACCTCCCACTGAACATCCATGCGCCCTGCAGCCATCTTTGCGAGATCCAGTATCTGATCGACGAGCTGGCGAAGATGACTGGCAGAGGAAGCGATGCGCTCCACGGGGCCAGCCTGGCGCGAGTTCAACTCTCCGTATACGCCATCCCGCAATAATTCGACGAAGCCGACGATGGCATTGAGAGGCGTACGCAGCTCGTGCGATACGTTCGCGAGAAATTCACTCTTTACGCGATTCGCCCGGAGCAGCTCGCTCGATAGACGCTCGAGCTCCGCACTGCGGTCGGCCAATCGGAGTCCCTGCCTGCGCTCGTGAAGCAATCCAATGAGAAGTGTTCCAAGCGTCGCTAGTCCAACGCTCCACAGCAAAAAGCGGATGCTCTCATCCGTTGCCTGCTGTACGGCGATGAGTCGCCAGGATCCAGCGCCAGGAATGTGAATCGTTGCCGATGCGGAATCCACGGGAAGTCCACGCGGAATAAGCGCACCGCTGGCAATACTCATCGTGTCTGAACCGGCGAGGATGATTACTCTTCCTCGAAGGGCTGGTTCCTGTCGTTGCACGAATTGCAGTATGCTGTTGCTCGTGAGCGTGCCGCCTGCAAAACCAATGAGTCGCTCGCCCACGAACAACGGCTGGATCAGAAGCAGGCCTCGTTCACCGCTGCTGAGATAGCCAATCGATGATATCTGAGTGAGCTTGCTCGCGCGTGCGCGGTGAATGGCATTACTGAAGGGCTCCGCCTGTACGGTGTCCACACGTGTGCCTGGTGGAAGCGCCGGCCCTTTGGTACCGAGTAACGTCTGGAGTTGAATGCGACCGGCCGAATCACTGATCCAGACTCGCCGAAGTGCAGGTGCGTACTGTGCCAGCGATTGCAGCAATGACTCGAATTCCTCCTGAGTCACCGTCCGACTGGAGTCGAGATACAGGCCGCGAACGGACTGCAGTGCTTGTGCGTGAATGACGAGAAACCCTTCGACCCGTGCAGCAAGTTCGACGGCGTGAATCTGGACGCGCGTCCGATTTGCATTGGCGAGCTCACGATCGATAGCGAATATGCCGCCCAGAGCGAAGAGGAGCGACACTGCCAAGGCAATCGAGGAGGGCCGAAGCCTGGATATTGGCATCAGCCGTACATCACTCGTCGTAGAGCTTTCGTCCGTAACCAGGCCCAGGACATTCTCTAACCTACACTGGAATGACTGAACACGAACGGCTCATACATTTGCTCGCTACTCGGTCGGCCCGGCGTGGTGAGTTCACTCTTGCGTCAGGGAGGCGATCCACACTCTACATCGACGCTCGACTCACGACAATGAGCCCTGAGGGGCTGGTGCTGATCGGGACGCAGGGGCTGCTCCGGATCCGGGAGCACTGGAGCGCCGATTCAGTCGGCGGGTTGACCTTGGGAGCCGATCCGATTTCCTATGCGATCAGTTACGCGAGCGCGACAACCGCCACGCCACTGCGTGCCTTCACCGTTCGTAAAGAAACAAAGACACATGGCACGGGAAAGTTGATCGAGGGTCCATTTCAACCCAGCGACCGGGTGGTGATCATCGAGGATGTCATCACAACCGGTAGCTCAGCCCTGAAGGCCGTATCGGCCGTGAGAGAAGTCGGTGCTTCGATCATGGGTGTACTGGCCCTGGTTGATCGAGAGGAAGGGGGTCGCGAGACGATCGAGGCAGCCGGTGTGTCGGTCGTCTCCATGGTGACTGCTCGGGAGTTGCTCCCGTTCATTGCCGGCGGCTAGTGCTCAATTTCGGGGATTCGATGTTCCCGCCAGCCACCGGAGGCTCTCTGTGAGAGGGCTGAACGACCGGAGGATGGTCACGAAGGGCAGAATCAGCTCCTCGCGAAACCGATGCAGCATCCCCTCCCCGTCGTAACGCTGACGAAACTCCAGGGCTGTAATGGACAAAAGTGTGCGCACGTGCCTTCCAAAGCTCTGTGGAGATGAGTACTCGAGGTGATTGGCGACATTCGCTACGGACAGGCCGGGATTCTCAAAGACGCGTGCAGCGTGCGTAAGCCGAGCCATGGCGAGATAGCGCTTCGGAGCCGGAAGACGAGCGCGAAAGAACCGGCTCATCAGAGTACTCGGCACAACTCGCAACTCCGATGAAAGCGTACGAATCGTACAACTGCGTAGTCCGGGCTGAAAGATCGTCTCGAAGAACTTCCAGCAGTCATTTGGCGCGCCAGCAAGGTCCAGTGACAGCTGAGCAAGCGCAATTTTCTCGATGTCCCTGGTTCTATCCCGCATCAAGACGTCACGCAGCTCCCTCCAGCCATTGGGTTGCCTGACGTCGACGAGAGCACGGACTCCAGACTGTCCAAGCGAGAGGACCGTGCGCGGTGTACCGGCCTCGAACTGCGTCAGAAGAGCAACCGCTGGAATGCGTGGAAATTCACGTACGATCCGACCGAATCTGCTTGCCTCATCCTCGCTACCACACCTGGCTACCGAGAGTAGTACCGCACTTACTCGCTGTGCACGCAGATCTCCGATGACATCGTCTATCGAATCGCGATGTACCGTTCGATAGAATCCCTCACCAGCTGCATCAACGCGAGAGCGCTCTGCAGGAGTCAGCATCGTGGCAACTGGTGTCAGCAGACGTGACGGTGTAGCGATGGGGGAACGCATGCGGGCTCGGAGTGAAGGTGACCCGGTTGGGATGAGAACAGGACACCAGCACAGTGGGTCAACCCGTCAGCGTACCGTCAGTGCAGAATCGGCGCTATATTATTCGAGCCGGGCATGGGTGATCGGATAGTCGCGATGGGCAGTACGCTATCGAGGAAAGTCCGGGCTCCACAGGGCAGACCGCCAGGTAACGCCTGGGCACCATTCACATGGTGACGGATAGTGCCACAGAAAACAAACCGCCGGCGTTACGCCGGTAAGGGTGAAACGGCGAGGTAAGAGCTCACCGCGCGATCAGTAATGGTTGCGGCATGGTAAACCCCGGTTGGAGCAAGGCCAAATAAGCGGCGAGAGACGGCCCGTCTCGACAGAGACGCCGTGGGTAGGCTGCTGGAGCGAATGAGCGATCATTCGCCGAGAGAAATGACTATCGGGATGGGTAACCATTCTACAGAACCCGGCTTATAGATCATCCTGCTCGCGTATCTGATCTCCGGTGATCGCATCGATCATCGGAGATCATTTCGTTTTGACCCGGTCTGGAATGAATAACATGAAGACGTCAATGCCGGCTTACTGCTTCGCTATGAGTATCTGCACCTTGTTGGCACTCGAAGGATGCTCCACAGGTCATCCAACACCTTCGACCAAGCCTACAACTAGCACACGTGTCGACAGTACTGCTCCTGAGGTACGAACCAGCACCTGGGCGCCAGAGATATCAGCGGGAACATGGCACTATCTGATTCGCGACAGCTCGGTCGTTTCGATCAACAACGACACGACAGCGCGTGTGGAGCCGATCGAGTCCATGACCATCTATACAATGTCCGTTGCGGATAGCGGCAATTCACTGCTCTTCTCCGGACATGTAGACTCACTTCTCGTCAATAGTCGCTTATCGAGTAAATCTGCTGGCGACACGAGCAACTCGACTGAGCTCCGTACCCTGATTTCCAGACAGGGACGATTGATGAGAATCAGTCAGATAGCCGCCCCATCGTGTGCTCGAGGGGGAAGTTCACCTTCGTTGCGAGTGAGTGAATTACTCACCGTTCTCCCCAACCATCCTATCAGAGTTGGAGACAAGTGGTCGGATACGTCATCGACGACTACCTGTCATGGAAAGATCCCGCTCACACAGACTGCTGTACGAGATTACGAGCTGCTCGATCTCTCGTCGTGTGAGCGCAATGGAGCAAGAGTGCGGCGCGTCGTTTCCGAGACACTGAGCGGATCCTCTCCCGAAACAACAAGTCATCTCAGTGCAAGTGGCTCCGGTACTGCCAGCGCAACTTTATGCCTAGAGCGAAATACGGGAGTCCTGCTGGCGAGTGACGGAGAATCTCGCCTCGATCTCACGGTGACGACGATACGAGGCGTCTTTCCTTTCACTCAGAAGACCAGCACTCACATCGAATCCCACTGAGAGTCCGGAGAAGCTAGTCGACGAGACGAAGAGGCATGATCAGGCACATGTACTTCGCCGGATCGTTCCAGCCTACAGGTTCGACTGTCGCCGCCCGTTCAGGTGCCTTGAACGTCAATTTCACTTCGTCGGTAGGGAGATTTCGCAGAATCTCCAGCAGATAGCTCGCATTGAACCCGATGTCGAGCGAATCTCCCTCGAAGTTTATCGGGAGCTCGTCCTGAGCTTCTCCCAGGTCTGGTGTCTGGACGCTGAATTTCAACATTCCCGCATTGAACGACATTCGGATTCGATGCGTCTGATCGGAAGCGATTACCGACATTCGTTTCAATGCTTGAATGAGCGCATTGCGATCGGCAAGTGCGATCCGGTCATTGTCCTTCGGAATAACCTGTTCGTAATTCGGATATGGTCCCTCGATCAGACGTGTGTAGACAGCTGTAAAGGGTGACCGAAACCCCAAGTGATTGTCTCCACGCGCGATCTCGAGCTCTTCTTCTGCGGGAAAGAGTCGCCGGATTTGATCCAATGCTTTCGGCGGAATGATCAGATCACTTGATGGAACTCCAGCAGCACTGATCGAGATCTCCATCTTCGCTAGGCGATGGCCATTTGTTGCAACCATGCGCATATAATCTGTCCGCAATTCCCATAACACCCCATTGAGAATTGGCCGACTCTCTTCAGTAGAAGACGCAAATGCAGTATGAGCAATCAGCTTCTGTAGATCCCCCGATTTGATCCGCCAGCTCTCCGCAAAACGAATTGCTGGAAAGCTTGGAAATTCATCTTTCGGCAATCCCAGGAGCTTGAACTTCGATCGACTACACTCGAGTGTGACTTTCTGCTCCCCGCTTGCACTGAGCTTCACAGGTGCAGACGGCAGCTCTCTGACGATTTCAACCAGCTTCTTCGCTGGAATCGTTATCGCTCCTTGCACATCCACATCAGCCATCAGCTCTGTACTCACTGCCATATCCAGATCAGTACCAGAGAGCCGGATTCCTCGGTCAGTAGTCTCGACGAGCAGATTGGCCAGGACTGGCAACGTCGTCTTGGCCGGAACGCTCGCTGCTACAGCACTCAGTCCTTCCTGTAGCTTTTCACGAGCGATCGTAAAGCGCATTCGAGCTCCTTAGTTTCGTTGGAAACTGCCTGGGTATAAGCACTACTGCTCTTAAATAAGTAAGTAATACTAGTAGTAGCAGTAGGTCCTGATGATATGTGGATGATGCGTCTAACGCGTGACTGAATAATGAGATAACAGCGGAACTCAATATGTGAACAAGCTGCAGATTTGAACAGATATTAACGTATGTCGGGAGAGATGGCTCAAGGATGTGGAAAGTTAGCGAGGCAGTAGGCGAAGATTGTCTCGTAGGGAGGTCAAACGTCGGCTGTATTCTGGATCCGTGTTGAGCTCGAGAACCTTTTCCAAGCTATGAATGACCGTGGAATGATCTCGCCCACCAAAAGCAGTTCCGATCTCGACGAGCTGTAAGCCGAGTAATTCACGGATCAAATACATTGCTGTCTGGCGGGGTATTGTCAGGTGTTTCGTGCGGCTTTTTGAGCACAGTCCCTCTATCGTAACGCCCCACTCACGAGCAGTGGCAGCCTGGATACTGGTAACAGATAGGCGAGTAATTGTATCAGCTGAATCGTCCGGACTTGACTTAAGCTTATCGCGAAGCGCTTCTCGAGCGAGGTCGATCGTTACGGGCTGATGTTTGAGGGATGCGTAGGCCAGGAGTCGAATTATCGAGCCCTCGAGCTCGCGGACACTGGACCATATGTGATGTGCGATGAACTGAATGACGTCATCGGGAATCGTCAACTCGAGATGGTCCAGATGGGCCTTGTTCTGGAGAATTGCGATCCGATGCTCGAGATCCGGCGGCTCGATATCCGCGACCATTCCCCATTGAAAACGACTGACCAGTCGTGCCTCGAGTCCCGGAATCTCGCCTGGTGGGCGATCACTGGTGAGGACAATCTGGCGGCCGGCTTCATAAAGTGCATTGAAAGTGTGGAAAAACTCTTCCTGAGTGGCTTCGGTTCGTTTCAGGAAGTGCACGTCATCCACGAGGAGCAAGTCGACCTCGCGGTACCGGCGGCGAAATGCCGCCGTGGTTCGAGTCTGAATGGCTGTGACCAATTCATTCGTGAACTGCTCCGTCGCAACGAAGCACAGTCGAAGCTCGGGTGACTTGCTCAGGATCTCGTGAGCGATCGCCTGCATGAGGTGGGTTTTCCCCAGCCCCGTCTGGCCGTACAGGAAAAGCGGGTTGTAGACCTTTCCGGGTGATGCGGCCGCTGCCTGAGCAGCCGCGGCGGCAAGCTCATTCGACTTTCCAATCACGAAGTTCTGAAATGTGTATCGAGCGCTGAGCTGCAGATTCGAAGGTTGAGGCGCAAGTGTTTTGGTATCCTTGGAGTCGGGAAGAGGGGCGACGAATAGGTCCATCTGAGGGCGCCCGCGTCGCTCCTCGTCGACCTTGAAGACGATATTTATGGGGTGCCCGAGCGCTACTGGCGCGTAACTGGCTAGTAACTGTGCGTGTTTTGACTCGTTCCACTCGGCCGTGAACCGATCTGGCGCGCCCACCGTTATTGTGTCGCCCTCAAGGACCAGAGCACTCGTAGGCTCCAGCCAGGTTTTGAAAGTCTGGGCCGGCAACTCACCTCGTGCCCGGTCCAGAAGACGCGTCCAAACCTCAGCTGCTGTAAGGGCCATGATC
>Ga0207652_10001581_pt1 | contig 20038 bp, 16 predicted proteins | sample KBSC63BmetaG_FD_184334 | JGI IMG/M metagenome (GOLD analysis project Ga0207652, IMG submission 184334) | Corn rhizosphere microbial communities from Kellogg Biological Station, Michigan, USA - KBS C6-3B metaG (SPAdes) (version 2) | ecosystem: Host-associated > Plants > Roots > Rhizosphere ... | reverse complement strand
CGAGCTCCGGCGCGGGATGCACCTCGTACGTCGACTCGCCGTCCGTCAGCGTGAGCGGATTGCGAAGCGTCAGGTATTCGACTTCGCCAGCATGGTCCGTGACGCCGGCGCCGAGTAGCGCTTCGACGAACGGCGCGGCGCTGCCGTCCATGATCGGCGGCTCCGCAGCATCGAGGTGAATCTCGAGATCGTCGATGCCGCAGCCCGCGACCGCCGCGAGCACGTGCTCCACCGTGTGGACCGAGACAGGATCCTCACCCAGCTGCGTGCGACGATCCGTGAGGACCGCGCGATCAGCGGTCGCGGGAATCCGCGGCTCGCCCGGCAGGTCCGTTCTGAGAAAGACGATTCCCGCCCCGCTTGGCGCGGGTCGAAAGGATAATTGGCACGCTTCGCCGAGGTGCAACCCGATTCCCTCGAGCGACACCGGACGTGCGATGGTCCGACGGTTCATTCTGGTTCGTTTTTGTCGAGCAGTCGCTCGATGCGACGGAGCAGGCCTGGGAGCTTGAACAGCGCCGCCTGGGCGCGGAGCGACTCCTTGTGCGGGCGGGCCGGGTAGCCCGACCAGGTTTCGCCCGCAGGAATATCGCCAAAAACCCCCGCTTGTGCAGCGAGGCGAGCTCCTTTTCCTACCGTGTGGTGGCCGGAGACCCCCACCTGCCCCAGAAGCATCGCGCCGTCTTCAACCCGAACCGAGCCCGCGATGCCGACTTGCGCCATGATCAGGCAGACCCGCCCGATCCGGACGTTGTGCGCGACCTGCACCAGATTGTCGATCTTGGTGCCCGCGCCGACCACTGTGTCGTCGATCGAGCCGCGGTCGATGGTGGAATTCGCGCCGATCTCCACGTCGTGCTCGATGATGCAGCGGCCGACGTGAGGAATCTTTAAATGCTCGCCGTCGCGCTGCACGTAGCCGAACCCGTCGGAGCCGATGCGCGCGCCCGCGTGGATCGTCACGCGCTCGCCGACGATCGAGCCGCTGTAAACGGTGACTGAGGGATATAGCTGCGATCCTGCGCCGATTTCGACGCCCGCTCCGATGACACAATGCGGTCCGATCACCACGCCATCGCCGATCGCAGCGCCATCGGCGAGAATCGCGTACGGGCCGATCGAAACATCGCGGCCCAGCCTCACGTCGCGCCCAATGACCGACGTTGCGTGCACGCCCGGCTCAGCGCGGATCGCTCGGTGAAAGCGAGGCAGGAGCGCGAGAAGGGCTTCCTGCGGCTTGTCGACGACGATGCGCGCCGGAACGCGACCTGGAGTTTCCGCCAATTCGGGCGTGATCAGCACGACGCCCGCCGACGATGTCGTGAACATCGATGCGTACTTCGGCGCGCCCAGAAAGCTCAAATGTTGCTCGGAGGCGCGATCGAGGGGCGCTACCCCGCCAACGACAATGGCGGCGTCTCCAACGAGACGGCCGCCGACACTCTCCGCAATAGCCGCAGCGGTGAGAGCGAATTCGCCCTCACCGCCGCTACTCGTCGTTCCGGAACCCGCGATCACTGCGGAGGCTTGATCGGCGGCTTGCCCGTCACACCTGCCGGCGACGCCGGTGCACCCTTGACCGGTGCAGTCGTGGTCGTCGCGTTGATCTTCGGCGCGGGCGTGGCGCGGAGGCGCGACACGGCCTTGTCCGTGATGTCCAGATTCTTGTCCGCGGAAACAATCCCCGACGCACCTTGTGCATTATCGAAGATGATCGCGTAGCAGCCTTCCTCGCGGATCGTGTCGAGCACCCCCTTCACGACATCCTTGACCGGACCCATGAGCTCCTCGGTCCGCGTGTTGAACTGCTGCTGGAACGTCTGCTGCTTCGCCTGGAGATCGTTCTCGATCGCCTGCAGATCCTTCTCCGACTTGTCCTTCGTCGCGGCCGTCATCGTGGCTGAGTTCTTCTGATAGGCGGCCAGCATCTTCTGCGCAGAGTCCTGCTCTTTCGCCAAAATCGCCTTGAAACCATCGCCCATCTTGTTGAGCAACGACTCAGCCGCAATCCGACCGGGCGCCGCCTCCATCAAGACCGACGTGTTGACGTAGCCGATTTTGGTACACGAGGTCTGTGCGTGCGCCGCGGCCACAGCCATCAGACAGAGAATTGGCGCGAGCAACGTCGCGCGGAGGGTGGAACGCATTGGAACTCCGAATTAGAAGATCTGACCGAACTTGAAATGAACCTGCCACTTCGGGTCTTTGTGGCCGAAGACGTCGGTGCGATCGAAGCCGTAGCCCAGGTCGACACCGAGCGGTCCAAGCGGAGTGACGAGTGAAGCACCGAAGCCGGCACCACGGAACAACCGGGTTGGATCGAAGTCCCGCGGCTGCTCCCACAAATTGCCGACGTCGTAGAAGGCGTCCAGATACAACTGCTGATTTACGCGCAAGCCGAGTTCAGCCGAGCTGGAATAATACGCATTTCCGAACGACGTGCGCTGCGCCTGGAACTGATCTGCGTTCGGTAGAAAGCCGCGCGGAGTAATTGAGAATTCTTCATAGCCCCGCAGCGGAATGCCGTACTGCACGCCACCCATCGAGAACGATTGGGAGACGAAGAACGGACCCGGATTGCCGAACAGCGCACCGGCGCGCGCCGTGAGCCCAAACACCAGGGCGAGCGGCTCCGGCCCGAGCGATTTGCCGAAGGTCGCGAGCGTAGAGTACGACCTGGCCTCGCCGGTCAATCGTTGGAACGCAGCGGTCCCTCCTAGCGGACCGCCATTCAGCTGCAGACCGATGTTTTCGTGAGTCCCAGCAACGGGGAACGGCTGCCCGAGCCGCGTATCGTGGTCGAGCGTGAAGCCCAAAGTCGATCGGAAGCATCCGTTGCACTGAATGGTTCCCACGAGACCGTCGCCGCCATAGCTGACGCGCTCGCCGCCGTAGCTGACGTAAAAGCGCGTGTATCTCGAATTCGGCAGTGGCCAACCGAACTGCAGCTGGCCACCCGAAGTATTCGACTGGCCGATGTCGCGAATGATGAACCGCGAGCGTTGGTTGTAGAGGGAAATCGTGCCGGAAACGTTCGTCTGTTTGATGCGCGGATCGGTATAGCTGAGGCTGAAGTCACGGATGTATTGGCCGAACTGCCACTGCAGCGATCCACGCTTGCACTCGCCGAACAGGTTGGGCTGATCGAAGCCGAGGAATCCGCCGAGGCCGGTTCCTTGCCCGACCGACGCACCGAAGTTCACGTTGCCGGTGCGCTTCTCCTTCACATGGAAGACGAGATCGATGTCGCCGTTCTCATTCGCCGTCCGCGTTTCCGGCGGCGGCATGTCCTGCTCGAAGAAGCCGAGGTTCGCGATGTTCCGGTAGCTCTGAATGAGCCGATCCTTATTGAACACGTCGCCCGGGTAGACGTTGAGCTGGTCGCGAATACAGGTCTCGACCGTGACGTCGTTTCCGAGGATGTCCACGCGGTTGATGATCGCCGGCGTCTTCTCGTCGATGTCCCAACGCAGGTCGACCGTCGGCACCGAGTCGGCGCCGACTTTTCGGCGCTCGACGACCGGCCGAACGCTCGCGTAGATGTAGCCCTGGTTCGAGTACGCGTCCGTCACTTTGTCGGTCGCGTCGTTCCACGCCGACTCGTTGAAGACGTCGTTCGCTTCCTTCGTGCCGCGCCCGAAGAGTCCCTTCACCGTTTCGGTCGCGCCCTTCGTCTTGCTCGCGGTGAACGGATACATACGCGAGATGTCGTCGTTCGAGAACACGCGCGCGCCGTTCACCTCGAAGTCGCCGATCTTGTATTGCGGGCCTTCACGCACCGTGATGCGAACGAGCGCTTTGCCGAGATCCTTGTCGACGATCAGCGTGTCGTTCACCACCAGCATGTCGATGTAACCGTGCTGGCCATACAGCTTGGGAATATTCTTCGAGAGATCTTCGTTGTACTTGTCGGTATCGAACTCGCCGTTGCGCCACCAGAGGAACCCTTCGGGCTTGGTGTTCATCGCGGCGACGACCTCTTTGTCCGTCAGCGCCTTGTTCCCAACGATCTCGACGCCTGAAACAGCAAGACGCCGACCTTCATCGACATGGAAGATCAGCGTCGTCGCTTCACGATCCTTGATCGTATCGACTTTGACATGGGCGAGGTAATAACCCTCGCTTTGATATAGCGAGTCGATCCTGGCGACCGATCTCGCAACCTGCGACGGATCGATCGGCTTGCCGACGATCAGATCGACGCGCTCACGGACCGAGCTCGCCGAGACCTTGTCGGGCCCGGTGACCTGGAAATCGCTGAGAATGCGCCGCTCGGCGACCGTGAAAACGAGGATTGTTTTCCCGTTCACCGTCTCGCACGCCGACGTGACGTCGTCGAAGAGATTCGTGGCGTACAGATTCTTGATCGCTTGCGTCACCACGCGCGAGTTCACGGTCGACTTCGGCGCGATGCCAATGTCGTTTCGGATCTGGTCCTCGGTCGCGGCCTTGCCAGCACCACGGATCGCCACGCTGTCGGGTGTGGCGCACGAGCCAGGACCCGCTTGCTGAGCGCCCGCCACGGAGGCAGCCCCCAGCACGCCCAGAAACGACAGGGCTAGACGCATTTGTCGCATAGTCCGGAAATATACACGTTGAGCCGCCAAGCAGGTCCCGGAATGGGACGTATCGGCCGCTAGTACACGTCAATTCCCGTTGGGTTCGGCCAAGCATCAACCGGGCCTCGAGACCGAGCGGCGAGCGGGAAACGGCGTGCGGCGCAACGGGGCGAGTGCGGCGTTCGCGAACGGGGTTACGGCGTGTGAGCCTTCGCCGCGCGCGTGTCGCATCACGCGCCCCGACACGCCGCTCGCCGATCGCCGGTCGATCCGGGAAATCAAACGAGGGACCTGCAGTAAACTGCAGATCCCTCGCTATCTCGAACCCGGCCTATCCTCAGGCCTGCGGCGTCGGCGTCAGGACTCGGAACTCGAGGCGATCTGCACCGTCGGGTGCGACGTCCACCTCGATCTCGTCGCCTTTCGAGAACTCGCCCATCAGAATCTTCTCGGAGAGCGGATCCTCGATGTACTTCTGAATCGCCCGCTTCAGCGGTCGTGCACCGTATTGCTCGTCGTATCCGTGCTTGACGAGGAAGTCCGTCGCCGCGTCCGTGAGCTTGAGCTGGAGCTCTTCCTCCGCCAGACGCTTGCGAACGTCCTTGAGCAGCACGCTCACGATCTGCGAGATGTGCTCGCGGCTGAGCGGGTGGAAGACGATGACGTCGTCGAGTCGATTCAGGAACTCGGGGTTGAAGACGTTCTTCAACTCCTCGCGAACCTTCTCGGCTCGCCGCTCCCAGTTGGCCGCGGCGTCGCCACTCGTGAAGCCCAACGATTTGGTCTTCGTCAGATCACGCGCACCGACGTTCGACGTCATGATCACCACGGTGTTCTTGAAGTCGATCACGCGACCGTAGTTGTCGGTGAGATGACCTTCGTCGAGCACCTGGAGCAGGATGTTGAACACGTCGGGGTGCGCCTTCTCGATCTCATCGAGCAGGATGACGCTGTACGGCTTGCGACGCACAGCCTTCGTCAGCGTGCCCGAATCCTCGTAGCCGACGTAGCCCGGCGGCGCGCCGATCAGGCGGGACACGGAGAACTTCTCCATGTACTCGCTCATGTCGACGCGAATGAGCGCCGCTTCGTCCGCGAAGAGGAACTTGGCGAGGGCGCGTGCGAGCTCGGTCTTACCGACACCTGTTGGGCCGGAGAATACGAACGAGCCGATTGGTCGGCGGGGATCTTTGAGCCCCGCGCGGCTGCGCCGAATCGCCTTCGAAATTGCCCGGATCGCCTCGTCCTGGCCGATCACGGTCTGATGCATCTCGTCTTCCATCCGCAGCAAGCGAGAGGTCTCGGCCTCCTGGAGGCGCGTGACCGGGATGCCCGTCCACCGACTCACGATGAACGAGATCTCCTCTTCGCCGAGCACTGGACGGTGCGTCTGGCGACGCGCCTCCCACTCGGCCTGCTTCTGCTTGATGGCGCTCTGAATCTCGCGCTCCTTGTCGCGCAGCGACGCGGCGCGCTCGAAGTTCTGGTCGCGGACGGCAGCTTCCTTCTCGCCGTTCACGGCCTCGAGATCACCCTTGAGCGCCGCAACTTCCGGCGGCGGGGCCTGGGCGGCCAACCGCGCGCGAGCACCCGCTTCATCGATGACGTCGATCGCCTTGTCGGGCAGGAAACGGTCGGTGATGTAGCGCTCCGAAAGCTTCGAGGCCACGACGAGCGTCGAGTCGGGGATCGTCACCTTGTGGTGATCCTCGTACTTCTTGCGAAGTCCCTTGAGGATTTCCACGGTCTCGTCCACCGAAGGCGGATCGACGATCACCGTCTGGAAGCGCCGCTCGAGAGCGCCGTCCTTCTCGATGTATTTGCGGTACTCGTTCAGCGTGGACGCCCCGACGCACTGCAATTCTCCGCGTGCCAAGGCGGGCTTTAACATATTGGAGGCGTCGATCGCGCCTTCAGCCGCTCCTGCACCAACGAGCGTGTGCAGCTCGTCGATGAACAGGATGATCTGCTTGTTCTGCGCGATCTCGTTCATCACGGCCTTGAGCCGCTCTTCGAACTGACCGCGATACTTGGTGCCCGCGATGACGGCAGCCATGTCGAGCGACAGCACCCGGTGGTCGCGGAGCGACTCGGGGCACTCGCCGTTCGCGATGAGCTGCGCCAGGCCTTCGACGATCGCCGTCTTACCGACGCCAGGTTCGCCGATGAGCACCGGATTGTTCTTCTTGCGGCGCGTCAGCACTTCCATGACGCGCTGAATCTCTTTGCCGCGGCCGATAGTGGGATCGAGCTGTCCCTCGCCGGCGAGCTGCGTCAGATCACGGCAAAAGTGATCGAGCGCCGGCGTCTTGGACTTCTTCTCGCCCTTGGGCTGTGCCTGCGGCGTCGAGGAGCTGCCGCCTGTCGGCTGCTGAGCACCACCCTGCGGCATCTCCGTGCCGAGGATGCGCAGCGTCTCGGCGCGGGCGGCGTCTAGATTGACGCCCGCGTCGGTGAGCACCTGCGCCGCAATCCCCTTTTCTTCGCGGAGAAGGCCAAGCAGGAGGTGTTCAGTGCCGACGTAGCTGTGATTCAACTCGCGCGCCTCGCTCATGGCGAGCTCGAGCACCTTCTTGGCGCGCGATGTATAGGGCAGGTCCGGTCCGGTGGTCTGGCCGGCTTTGCCCTTCTTCACGGTCTCTTCGATCTTCTGCTGGATGTCGTCCAGCTCGACGCTCAGGTTTTGGAGCACCGTCGCGGCGACGCCCTCACCCTCGCGAATCAATCCGAGCAGAATGTGCTCGGTCCCCACGTACTCGTGGTGGAGACGCGCGGCTTCCTCGCGAGCCATCGCGAGGACCTTCCGTACGCGTTCGGTGAAGTTGTAGCCGTTCATAATTCCCTCACATCCGGGACCCTAGCCGGCGCTAGCCGACCGAGCCCGCTTCCTCGTCCAACGCTCTACGCACATACCGTGCGCGCGCCAGGTTCGTCTCACTTTCCGTGAGCGCACGACCCTCGGCATATGCGAGGTGCGCGGCTTGCGAAAAGATCAGGAGCTTGTTGAGGGTATATACACTGAGGCTGGACATCAGTTTCAGCCCGACGGCCAACCGTACGCCACTGAGGTAGTTCATCGCCTCGTCGAACGTGAGGCTTCTGGCGTATCGCAGCGTGCCGTAAGCGCGCCAAAGCTTGTCCTCGATAATATAACCCGCGTCACGCAACAGCACACGACGAGCTTCCGCCTCTCGTTCGACGACGTGACCGACGACGCGCAACAGCTGATCGAGCAACTCTTCCTCCGATCGACCCAGCGTCGTCTGGTTCGAGATCTGGAAGAAGTTCCCAACCACCTCGCTGCCCTCTCCATACAAGCCTCGATACGTGAGGCCCATCTGCTGAAGACTCGCGAGCACTTTCCCGATCTCCTTTGTCAAAACGAGACCAGGCAAGTGAATCAGGACAGATCCCCGCATTCCTGTTCCGACGTTCGTCGGACAGGCCGTAAGGAACCCAAATTCTCCGTGGTACGAGTACGGGACGCGACCGCCTAAGTCCCGGTCCAGCTTATCGATGGCCGCGAACGCCTCCTGCAGCGCAAACCCCGATCGGAGGGCCTGCAGGCGCAGGTGGTCTTCTTCGTTGACCATGAGTCCCAAGCCGTCGGCGAGAAACACCGCGGCGCCGCTGCGGAGCGGATGCTGGGTGTCGAGCCCCGCCAACTCCTTGCTCACGAGATGGCGCTCGTGCAACAGCGCCCGCGCCGACGGCGCCAGCTCGTCCAGACGATACATCACCGCTTGGTCGAGGGATGAAACGGAGGTTACTGCCTCTCGCACCTGCGCCAGCACACGCAGACGCTCACCGTCACGTGCCCGGCCGGTGAAAGCATATCCCTCGAGGTTGCGCGCGAGGCGAATCCGCGTGGACAGCACGATGTCGGCGTGCGCGCCCGACGCATCGAGCCACCCAACGCCGCCATCCGGCAGCAGCGATAGATCGACGCTCATTCCAGCACCCGAATCCTGTCGCGCAGGTCGGCCGCCAGCTCGAATTGCTCGCCTTCGATCGCGCGACGCAAACGATCCTTGAGCTCTCCGAGGACCGCTGCTCGCTCGAGCGACTCCGACATCGGCGGACGATATGCGCGGCCGACATGCCGGTGGTTGCCGTGAACGCGTCGCAGAAGCTCGCGAATGCCGACTTCGAAATGTGAGTAGCAGCGCGCGCAGCCCCATCGACCGGTGGCGCGAAAATCCGCCATCGTCGTGTTGCAGAACGTGCAACGAATGTTGTCCGTGTTCGGCACCGGCACTTGCTGATGCAGAAACTCGGCGAGCGGATGCTTGGGGGTCGCCACAGTCGTCTCCACGCCGCGATCGGCCGCGCACCGTTCACACAGGTGCAGCTGATGGACGGCGTTGCTCTCGATGGTCGTCAAATGCACGACCGCATCGCGCTCTCGGCAGCTGTCGCACAGCATCAGGGAACGACCTCCCGCACGTCCGTATCGGTGAGGCGTCCATCCTCGAGCAACAGCGTGCGGTCCGCGCGCGACGCGAGCGAGCGGTTGTGCGTTGCAATTACCATCGCGATCTCGAGATCGCGCGATAGCTCGGCAAAAAGGTCGTGCAATCGTTCGCTGTTCCCGTGATCGAGATTCCCGGACGGCTCATCCGCGAGCAGCACGGCAGGATCGAGCGCGAGCGCGCGCGCAACCGCCGTGCGCTGCTGCTCGCCGCCAGACAACGCCGCGGGTCGATGATGCACGCGGCCCGAGAGCCCGACGCGCGACAACAGATCTTCCGCTCGTGCGCGCGCTCGCATCTCGGTCCAGCCGCCGATGCGGAGCGGCATCATCACGTTCTCGAGCGCACTGAACTCACGCAGCAAATGGTGAAACTGAAACACGAATCCGATCGAGCGATTGCGGAGATCCGAAAGTTGATCGTCGCTGCGCCCTGCGATCGACTCGCCCGCAATACGAATGGAACCCCGCGTCGGTTGATCGAGCGCGCCGAGCAGATGCAGGAGCGTGCTCTTGCCCGCGCCGCTCGCGCCGACGATCGCCACCATTTGACCGCGCGCGACTTCGAGATTCACGCCGTCGAGCACGGTGATCTTGCCGCCGTCGCCGCCGGTGTACTCCTTGGCCAGATCAACTGCCTCCAGCGCGATCATTCGTGCCGAATCGCCTCCACGGGGAAAAGCCGCGCCGCCTGACGGGCCGGATAGAGCGTCGCGATGGCTGCCACGGCGAGACTTGCCAGCACGATCAGCGTCACGTCGAGCGGCTGCGTCGAGACCGGCAAGTGGTCAATGAAATATACGGCTGGATCGAGACGAATGAGTTTCTTCGCCCCGATCAATTCCGATGCGATCAGTCCGATCACTAATCCGATGCTCGTCCCGACGACGCCGATCACCAGCCCCTGTCCGAAAAAGATTCGACGAATGGACTTGGCCGGCATTCCCATCGCGCGCAAGATCCCGATCTCGCGCGTTTTGTCGGTGACGACCATGATCAGCGTGCTGATGATGTTGAACGCCGCGACGAGCACGATCAGCAACAGAATCACCGTCATTCCGAGCTTCTCGAGCTTGAGCGCGTTGAACAGCGGGCTGTTCTGTTGGTGCCAGTCGACCAAGCGATACGGCATTCCCAACGTGTCCGCCAATCGCGAAGCGACCTCAGGCGCATCTGCGCGAGTCGGCGTCTTCACTTCCAGGCCCGTGATCGACGATCCGAGTCCGGTCAGATCCTGAGCGCCGGCAAGCGAGATGACGACGTAGTTGTTGTCGTACTCGTACATGCCCGTGTCGAAGATCCCCGTGACTTCGAAGGTCCTCATCGTTGGCTGTGGGAACCCTGTAATTGGATCGAGGTCTTTCCCGATTGTCGCGATCTGGATCGAATCGACGCCTGGTACGACGTTGAGCCGTTCGGCGAGCTTCGAGCCGAGCACGGCGCCGCGGTACTTTCCATCGAGCGTGGCGAACGAGAAGTCGCCCGATGTCGCGGTCGATCGAATGCGCGTGATCTCGGGCACTCCCCGCCCCGCCGGAGGCAATCCCTCCACGAACGCCGTTTCGAAGTACTTCCGATTCTTGGCTCGGACGATCGCTTGCGTGTGCACGAACGGCCCAGCCGCAACGACGCCTGGCTGTCGCTTCACCTTCGTGAGTACGGTGTCCCAGTTCGTCATGATCATGTCCTCACCATATGTGAGGACCCTGATATCCGGACTTCCGGTCAGAATTTTTTCGCGCAAATCGTTCTGCAGACCGTTCATCACGCCGATGATGACGACGAGCGCGCTGACCGCGACCGTCACGCCGCCCATCGCGATCAGGCTGATCAGCGACAGCAGCCGCGATCCTCGTCGGCTTCGCAGATAACGCCAGGCGATCGACAGCTCGAGTCGGCTCATTCTGACCGAAGCGTAGGAAAGAGAATGACGTCGCGGATGTTCGGCGTGTTCGTCAGATACATGAACAGCCGATCGATCCCGATGCCGACGCCGCCCATCGGCGGCATACCATACTCCATAGCGCGCAAATAGTCCTCGTCGACCCCGCTCGCCTCTTCGTCGCCCGCCGCCCTCAACCGAGCTTGCGCCTCGAACCGCCGGCGCTGGTCGATCGGATCGTTCAACTCGCTGAACGCGTTCGCAAGCTCCTTTCCGCGCGCGAACAGCTCGAAGCGCTCGGTGAGCGCCGGGTTGCCACGCTTCGGTTTGGCCAACGGGGATAGATCCACGGGATAGTCGATCACAAAGGTCGGTTCGCGCAGCTTCGATTCCACAAGCGCCTGGAACATCTCGTCCAGGACCTTTGGCCGGCTGAGCGATTCTACTTTGTGAACACCAACCCGCTCGGCCGCGTTCCGTAATGCCGCTTCATCCATCGCGAGCACGTCGGCGCCAAGCGCCTTATTGAGCGAGGGCAGCCACTCGACGCGCGGAAACGGCGGATGGAATACCGGAACGCCTTCGCCGCCGTGCTCGATGGCGCCGGCCGTGTCCGGCGGCGACCACGCACGCCGAACGGCGTCAGCAGCCCGAACCACCAGGGACTCGACGCGCGTCATCATAACGGCGTAGTCGGCGTAGGCCTCGTAGAACTCGAGCATCGTGAACTCCGGATTGTGCGTCCGGTCAATGCCCTCGTTTCGAAAGTCATGCCCGATCTCGTAGACCCGGTCGAGACCTCCCACGACAAGCCGCTTCAGGTACAACTCATCCGCGATGCGGAGGAACAGCGGCATGTCCAGCGCGTTGTGATACGTCGTGAACGGCCGAGCCGCCGCGCCACCGTAGAGCGGCTGGAGCACAGGCGTCTCGACCTCGAGATATCCGAGCTCGTCGAGCGCGCGCCGCAGCTCGGCGGTCATGCGCGACCGAGCACGAAAGAGGGCGCGCACCTCCGGATGCACAGCCAGGTCGGCGTAGCGCTGACGATATCGCTGCTCCGGATCCGAAAAACCCGAGTGGCGTACTGTGATCCCGTCGACAACCTCCTCCTTGCCGAACGGCAACGGCCGGAGCGACTTCGAGAGCAGGTGCACCTCGGTCACGCGCACAGTGACTTCACCGGTGCGCGTGCGGAAGAGCGGACCCGCAACTCCGATGATGTCGCCGATGTCGAATAGATCGAGAACGCCGTACGCGTCCTCTCCCATGAGATCCTTCTTGAAGTAGAGCTGCACTCGGCCGCTCTCGTCCGCGATGTGCGCGAACGTCGTCTTTCCGTGCGCCCGCCACGCGACGATGCGCCCGGCGACGCGCACGTGCTCGCCCTCGTCATGCGACGCCTCCGGGTGCAGCGCGACGGCATCAGCCGCGGCATGTGAGCGCTCGAAGCTGTACGCGAAGGGAGCAATGCCCTTCGCGATCAGCGCGTCGAGCTTCTCGCGCCGAGCGCGCTGAACGAAGTTCAGGTCTTCACTCACGCGGCGGCGCTCCCGCCCGTGCCGCTGGTGCCGAACGTCGTGAGGTACGCCTCGATGAATGGGTCGATGGCGCCGTCCATGATCTTCTGAACGTCGGGGATCTTCAGCTCCGTGCGGTGATCGTTCACCATGGTATACGGTTGAAAGACATAGCTGCGGATCTGGCTACCGAAGCTCACGTCGGATTTCGTCGCGTCGAGCTCCGCCTTCTTCTTTGCCTGCTTCTCTGCCTCGAGCTGGTATAGACGGTTCTTCAGCATCTTCATCGCCGTGCCTTTGTTCTTGTGTTGCGACCGCTCCTGCTGCGATGAGACGACGATGCCCGTGGGTATGTGCGTGAGTCGCACCGCCGAGCTGGTCTTGTTCACGTGCTGACCACCGGCGCCTGAGGCGCGGAAGACATCCATCCTGATGTCCTCGTCGCGCACCTCGATGTTGATCTCGTTGTCGACCACGGGATACACGAACGCCGACGCGAAGCTCGTATGCCGTCGCGCCTGCGCGTCGAACGGCGAGATGCGCACGAGCCGGTGCACACCAGCTTCGGCCTTGAGAAAGCCGTACGCGTAGAGACCCTTGATCTCGAGCACGGCGCCCTTGATCCCGGCCTCTTCACCTTCGCTCAGGTCGAGAATCTCGACCGTGTAACCCTTTCGCTCGGCCCAGCGCGTGTACATACGCATGAGCATCTGCGCCCAGTCCTGGGCTTCTGTCCCGCCGGCCCCGGCGCTGATCTCGAGCTGTGCGTCGCGGAAATCGTCGGGACCCGACAGCAGCGAGCGAAGCCGGAACGACTCCAGCTCGGCGGCGAGCGCGGTGACCTCTCGATCAATCTCGGCGGAGAGCTCCGCGTCGGGTTCCGCGGCGAGCATCTCTTCGAGCTCGGTCGCGCTCTGCACTCGCCCGCTGATCGCGTCGAAGGGATCGATCCAATTCTTGAGCGCCTTGACCTGTTGTACGACCACCTGTGCGCCCTGTTGATCATTCCAGAACCCGGGCGCGGACATGCGTTCCTCGAGCTGCCTCAGCGTGTCTCGCTTGGCATCGAGGTCAAAGATACCTCCTCAGCTCAGCGAGCCGCTCGGCATACTGGCGTAGTTGTCTCGCGCGCTCACTTTCGGCCATGTGGCTTCTCCGTATGACACGAGCCGTCCTGCTCGGTCGGCGGACGGCTCGGTGTCGAGGTTCGGTATGCTCACAAAATAGTGATGATGGGAGGCGCGGAGTAGGCCGCTGGATTTCTCGGCCGTGGCGGCGTCCGGGTGCAGCAAAGGCTAGTTGCAGACAGCTTCAGGGCTGTCAGCTACTAGCCTCGTCGGTTCTCGGTTCCGTCGTTCGCCTGCTCGACTAAAAGATCTTCTGTCCGCCCGCGAGGATATCGTTGAGCGCATCCTGAAAGTGCACTGTCGATTCGGCGAACTCGCGGCCGACCTGATCGACGTACTCCTCGTAGCTCTTCTTGATCTCTTCGCGGAACAACTCGCGAAGCGTTCCGTTTCGAAGACCTTCGTCCCGCCGCTGCGGAAAGTACGTCACGAGATCCGAAACCAGCGCGCGTGACAGTCGGCGAGCCTTCGCGTTCGGATCGTTCGCGAGAAATGGATTGATCGGCGGACGCGTCGCCGGCGCCGCGCCCGGAATACCAGCGGCGGAAACGATCGGTGTTGGCGCGGTCGAAGAGACAGGCGCTGACGGCGCTGTTGCCGCTGGACGCGAAACGGGCGGAGCCGCGGGCGTCGGAGGCGTCGCGACGGGTGGAGCAGGCCGCGGTGGCGCCGATGGCGCGGGAGGCACCGGCGCAGCCCCCGAGGGCCGTGCGGGTGGTCGGCCCAATGGTGGCGTGGGCGCTGAGAAAGGCGCGGCAGGCCGTGAGGTTGGTGCGGCCGGCGGAATTGGCGGAATCGTCGGCCTTACGCCTGGAACGGGACGCATCGGTGCGGCCGCGGCAGGCACGGAGCCGATCGGCGACGTCGGCGGAGCTGGACGCGGCGGAACGATGGGCCGCGTCGGCGGGGTCGACGCCGCGACTGGTCGGACGGAAGCCGGCGTGATCGACGGAGGACGCGGCGGCGTGAACGTCGGTGCCCGAAGCGGCGGAGGCGCCACGGGGGCCACCGGAGCCACGGGAACTGCGGGAGCTGCGGGAGCTGCGGGAGCTGCGGCCTTCGGTGCTGGAGCCGGAGGAGCAGGCGGCGCGACAGACGGAGGCGTCGGGACTGGCGAAGCAATCGGCGGCGCGGAAACCGGAGCCGCGGTCGGCGCAGCAAGCGGCGGAGTAGCAGGCCGCGGAGTTGGCGGCGCGATCGGCGCAGCGGTCGGCGTCGGCGCCACGGGAGGCGCGAGGCTCGCCGGCGGCGTCCCTGGTGCACGCAATGGCGATGGAGGCGTGCCCGGAATCGTGCGACGAACCGGCGGTGGCGGCGGCGGTGCCGCCGACGGTGGTACCGCTGCCGCGGCAGGAGCCATCGGTGTCGCCGCCGACGTCATTTCGTGGAACGGAACGGTCGGCGCGTCGAAGGATGGCGCCGGCGCGGCGACACCGCGCGACACACGCGGCGCGACAGCACTCGAGCGTGCGGGCGCAAACTCCTCATCCACCGCCATCCCGATACCGACGGTGATGACGCCGCCGCAAACGGAGCAGCGCGCTCGAACTCCCGCCGTCGGGATCTTTGTAGGATCAACGCGAAAGACGGACTGGCACTCCGGGCACGAGACGTTCACTTCACCTCCAAGACGGACGCCGACCGCCGTGAATCGGCGCCCGCCATTTCCGGAGGGGGCGGCGCGTCGGTGCGCCGGTCGATGGAATACACGGATCCAGGGAGTGTTTTCGCGTAGCTCTTCATCTCGGTCGCGAGCGCACTCACCTGCGCCGCGTGCGAGAACCGGCGGCGCTCGTTGGTCACCACGCCGATCGAGACGGTCATCAATGGTACACGGTGCAGCTGGCCGCGGCGATCCTTCCCAAAGAAGTATCCCGCGCGGCGATCGGCCTCGGAGTACTGAAACGGTATGAGCGTGTCGAAGACCGTCACGATTTCCGTGCACACCTCGTTCACGTCGGGCAGCGGGATGATGTAGATGAAATCGTCGCCACCAATATGACCGACGAAGCCCTCCTCGCGGCACATTCCCTTCACCACATCATGGAGAATCTGCGCGAGGATCCGGATGACGCGATCGCCCTCGTAGTACGAGTACCGATCGTTGAACTCCTTGAAGTGATCCAGATCGGCGTAACACGTCGCGAACAACACGTTTCGCGACAGCCGTCGTCCGATCTCCGCTTCGATCTCCACGGCGCCGGGCAGGCGCGTCGACGGGTGGACATAGAGATCGCGATCCGAGCGGCGCAGCATCGCCGCCAATCGAATGGCGACCTCCGACGTATCTCCGGCGTCTCGCACGACCTCGTCGGCGCCAGCGCGAAAGCCCGCATCGAATGAAGCCGGATCATCGCTCGAGATGACGACCGCTGGAACGACGCCAGTGTAGGAGTCGCTCTTCACGCGGCGCAGTGCTTCGAGCACGACATCCGGCCGTTTCCGGGTGTCGAACACGACGACCCGCGGCCGGCTTCTGAGCGCCACCCCCATCAGCGTATCGGCGTCCCGAACGGAGACGATCGGAACCTCCAACGCCGCCAGCCACCGCTGCACAACGTCCGGCGGGGCAGTGTCGTCAGGGGAGTACACGATCGCGCTGGTTTTGGCCACGCTTGGAAGGGGAGTCAGCTGTAGTGCGCCATAATACGCTGGCGCGATTTTCAAGTCAACTTATGGCAGTTACAGCAGTTGCGTGCGTTGGGTCTGTGTGATTCAACTCACCTGCTCTTGCAAAGAAACGCAAAAATCACCAACGAACGCTCGCACCCAGCGACGTCCGACCATCTGCCTCGGTTCGGACCTGCAGTCGCATCGTCGTAAATGCATCGACCATGCTGATGATGTGGTTCGCACCAATGACGAGTAAGTCCCGTGTCGCGGCGCGGTCAGCATCGTTCCGCTTTTCAGTGTATCGCTTGAAAATGTCGTACTGGAACGTCGCGTTCTTCCACGACCAGAGAAACTCCGGCTTGTACGCGGTCCGTTCGTATTCGGCCAACTGGTCCGCAGGGTTGGCGTTCGTTGCCTGCGCGAGCGCCCACCGGCTTCCATTGAACGTCGTTGGATCCGTCTCCGGTTTGACCGGCCCGGTGGCATTCATGCTGTACTGCCCACTCTCGGTGTAGTCTCGCATCATCTCATAGAACTTCCAGTCGGTGTCCGGCAGAGTAGCCGAGAATTGCGCGCGCGCCACACGGCGCGCGATGTCTTTGAACCGCCCTTCCTGCAATGAGCGCTCGTGCACGTCGATGCTGTATCGCCACCAGGCAAGCGCCTCGACGGCGAGATAGGCGAGCGATCGGTTCTGACCAAGCAACCACTGCCCCGATCCGGGAATCACGGCGGAGGCGATCGGTGACACGTTTCGCCGCTGCTGCAGCGTCAGCGGTGGAACACCGAACCTCGGTCTCCAGCTCATGGACGTGGTCGAGGTATCGCTGCTCACGACAATGCCAGCCGTGTTCTGGGCGTTCGCGCTTGCCGCGACGCCGGCCCGGCCGTCATTCAACCCCTGCGCTCCAGCGGCACCCGTTGCACCAGATCCCGCGACGCTCAGCGCCAGTAGCGTCCAACCAATCCATCGCATCAGAATACGTAACGTAGCGTGAGGTACGTCGGCTTCGTGCCCCCGATGCCACCTGCATCGGACAAAAATTGCGCGAAGTCCGCGCGCCATTTCCCGCGCGCGACGCCAACCCCGAAGCTCGGGCCTGATCCGTTCGGGCCTTCCACGACGTACCCGATGCGTCCGAAATATTGATTCAGCCAGGACGCCTCGCTTCCGGCTCGAAACCCGAGGCCCCCTTCTCCGTTGAATCGCGACACGACGTCGGCCGCCACCAACAGCCGCACGCCGGGAGACTGCGCGGGCTTCGCCAGAAACGCGACGCCGGCATCGATGCGTTTGGGCAAGGGGTCGGCCTGCGGCGAATCGTTGAACTGGATCGGTAGACCGATATTCCGCACCGCGAGGCCCAGCAGGATCGATGAGTCTTTTCTAACGGCGTACTGCGCGCCCGCATCAATCGCTCCGGTGAGCGGCGTGCCGGCCGGCAGATCGCAGATACCGGTACAGCTGAAGCCGAACCCGATGGCCTTGAGATTCACGCCTACGTTGAGCCGATCGCCAAATGGCGCGGCGAAGGTCGCAGTGACCGTGGTGCTCCACGGATAAAAACTTCCCCGCTCATTGCCCGCGCTGTCGGACGACGGCTCGAGGCCGTAATTGAAGTAGCGAACATTCAACGCAAAGGTGATGACCCGCGGCACCGGAAGCACCACGCTCGCGCTCAGGTCACTGACGGGGAGCGGAACGTTCGTGACGAACCCGAACGACAGCTCGCGCGAACTGCGCGCGACGCCCGCAGGATTCCAAAACAGCGCTTCGCTGCCCATGACGGTCGCCACCGCGGCCTGCCCCATCCCCATGATGCGAGCACCAGCGGGAAACAAGAGATCAGGCGCCTCGGCGTTGACTTGCGACTGTGCGCGAGCGCCCCGGTTTACGCCGGTGACGAGCACTCCAAGAGTTATGAGGCGGCGCAACACGCTATAACGGCGTGGCCTCATCGATGAGCATGATCGGGATCCCGTCGCGAATCGGATAGCGCAAACGACAGGTGGGGCACACCAGCGACGACTCGGCTTCGCGATACTCGAGCTCGCCTTTGCATTTTGGGCACACCAAGATTGCCAATAGTTCCGGTGACACCTTCATGGAGCACGGTCCTCGGGGAGTTGATAGCCAAAGCGCTGGAGCGCTCGGGCATTGCGGCGCCAGTTCGGTAATACCTTGACCCACAGATCGAGGTATACCCCGGCGCCGACGAGCGGCTCGATCTTGCTCCGCGCCTCTCGGCCGATGGAACGAATACGTTGTCCGCCCGCGCCGATGAGAATTCGCTTCTGGCTCTCTCGCTCGACGTGGAGGATCGCTCGAATGTACACAGGCGACTCGGACTCGCGGAACTCCTCGATCTCGCAAGCCACGCTGTATGGTACCTCGTCATCGAGCTGTTCGAGCGCCGTCTCGCGAATCAATTCGGCCGTAAAGAACCGGAGCGTCTGTGTGCTGATCTCGTCCTCGGGATAGAGGAACGGGCTTTCCGGAAGGAGCATCGTGATCGCGTCGACGAGCGCATCGACGCCGTCGCCTGTCGTCGCGGAGATGAGTCGCGCGTCGGGAAATTGTTGTTGGAGCTCGAGCCGCCGCTCGGTGCTCACGCGATCGACCTTGTTGAGCGCGAGGATGACCGGCGCGCGCGGTGGCCGCTCGAGCTGCGCGACATCAGCGAGGCTCGCGGCGGCGCCGTCGTCCTCGGTCGCATCCACGAGGTACAGGATGACGTCCGCGTCATCGAGGGCGGCGAGGGCGGCGCCGCGCATCGCGCGCTGGAGCGGGTAGCGGGGATTGAGCAGACCCGGCGTGTCGAGGACGATCATTTGGACATCGCCTTCGGTCCGAATGCCGACGATTCGGTCGCGCGTCGATTGCGGCTTCGCGCTCACGATGCTCAGCTTCTGGCCGACGACGCGATTGAGGAGCGTGGATTTCCCTGCGTTGGGTTTTCCGACGACGGTGACAATCCCGGCCTTGGGCATTTCAGAAAACTAGCGCGCGAGCGAGGAGCATTTGGCGTCTGGCGCTCAGATAGGACTGGTGGTTGGGACGAATGTCACGCCGGCGCTCGAGGGTGAACGGGCGCAGAGCGACGGTGAGGCGAGTGAGCGGTGGACGGGAGGACCTTGAGAAAACACAAACGCCCCTGGCGGTGAAGCCAGGGGCGTTTGCAAAGAGGTGCCGGCGACGGCCTACTCTCCCGCGCTCTCTCGAGCGGAGTACCATCGGCGCTGTAGGGCTTAACGATCGTGTTCGGAATGGGAACGAGTGTGGCCCCTACGCTCTGGTCGCCAGCGAAATCTGAACAACTTCACGTTGGTTGTACGACAACGAGAAGCGAGTGGTAGATCGAGGACTTTCGAAATCCCTGATTAAGATCGTGCATTGCGCGATCGTTTCAGATCGTGCTGCTCTGCTTGCAGTATGTGCTTGTCTCCCGCAATGGAGACCATTGGGAGTAGTCAAGCCGGACGGGCGATTAGGACCGCTGCGCTTGGAATGAGTTGCCTCACGTCCACGTGCGGCCTATCGACGGGGTAGTCTTCCCCGGCCCTTCTGAGGGTTTCAAACCCTGGGAGAGTTCATCTTGGGGCGTGCTTCCCACTTAGATGCTTTCAGCGGTTATCACAGCCGACCATCGCTACCCGGCGTTGCCCTTGGCAGGACAACCGGGACACGAGCGGGTCGTCCGACTCGGTCCTCTCGTACTAGAGTCCGCTCCCCTCAACTCTCCAACGCCCACGACGGATACAGACCGAACTGTCTCACGACGTTCTGAACCCAGCTCATGTACCACTTTAACCGGCGAACAGCCGGACCCTTGGGACCTTCTCCAGCCCCAGGATGTGATAAGCCG
>Ga0207652_10001580_pt1 | contig 20043 bp, 13 predicted proteins | sample KBSC63BmetaG_FD_184334 | JGI IMG/M metagenome (GOLD analysis project Ga0207652, IMG submission 184334) | Corn rhizosphere microbial communities from Kellogg Biological Station, Michigan, USA - KBS C6-3B metaG (SPAdes) (version 2) | ecosystem: Host-associated > Plants > Roots > Rhizosphere ... | reverse complement strand
CTGGTGGTCAGCCCGGACGTCGCCGACGGCGAGTTCTCGCGCATGAGCATCACCTGCAGCGGCGATCCCGAGACGCTGGAGCAGATCATCAAGCAGTGCACGAAGCTGATCGACGTCGTCCACGCCATCGACCACACGGGCCAGGCGGTCATCGAGACGGAGATCGCGCTGCTGAAGGTGAACTGCCCGCTCAGCCGGCGCACGGAGATCCTGCAGATCGCCGAGCAGTACAACGGCAAGATCGTCGATTACGGCACGGACTCGCTGATCGTCCGCATCTACGGCGCCAGCGACAAGCTGGACGCCTTCATCGCGCTGATGCGCCAGTATCAGATCACCGAGCTGGTCCGCTCGGGCAAGATCCTGATGGCGCGCGGCAACGAGACGACCTAGTCAGGGCTGCTGGGGCCGAGGGCAGCATCGCTCCCCTCGGCCGGCCACCGCCTACTGGTCCATCATCTTCTGCATGACGGACCAGGCAGTGTCCGTGCACAGCTTGCACGACGGGCCGTAGAACCAGGAGCGAAGCGCGGTGTCGCCCATCAGGTGCACGCGCATCCAGGCCGTCACCGCCGCCTCGACGGGGCTGGGGGTAGTGCCCCGGAAGGTGACCCAGCTCGCGTGATCGGCGGCGAGGAACTCGGCCAGCATGACCGGCTGGTTGCTGATCGAGTTGAACGTGTTCTGGATGGTCGAGCAGGGCACGGTGGTGTCCATGCCGCCGCAGTAGAGCATCGCCGGGCCGTGCAGGTTCCGCTGGTTGGAGGCGCCACACAGCGCGGCGATGGTGGTGATGTGGCTGTCGCCGCCGGCCGTGGTGGTGGCGAAGCCGCCCTGCGAGTGCCCGGTCGCCCCCACGTGCGTGGTGTCGATCCGCTGATACAGCTCGCTGGTGGGATCGTCGTTCTGTGCCAGCACCCAGGTCACGCCCGCCACCATGGGGGGCGGGTCGCCCATCGAGACGTTCGGGCTGTCGGAGGCGATCACCACGAAGCCGTGCGAGGCGAGCTGGTTCAGCAGCACCTTGTAAAGCGTGGGATTCGCGCCGGTGCCATTGCCCCAGGTGACGACCGGGTGGCAGAGCCCGCCCTGACCCAGATCCTTGGGCCGGAACATCGTGAACGCGACGGCTGGCCCGCCGTCCGCGCCGACGCCGGCGGCCGGGCCGACGTTGCTCTCCATCATCGTCGCGAAGGGGCCGGCCACCGTGGGATCGGCGGCCGGCCAGGCCCCGACCGTGCACGGGGTGCCCGGGGCGGCATCCGTCCCCGCGCCCGCGTCGACCACTCCCCCGCCCACCCCTGACACGGCCCCCCCGGTCCCCGAGTTGCCGCCCCTGGCGCCCGGCCGTCCGCCGGTCGAGGCGACGCCCATGCCCCCGGTGCCCGGCACGCCGCCGGAACCGACCAACCCGCCGCTACCCGCTGCCGGGCTTCCGCCGCTGGCCGAGGCATCGCCGCTGGTACCGCCCGAGGCAGTGCCGCTACCGCCGCCCGAGGCGGTGCCGCTACCGCCGCCCGAGGCGGTGCCGCTACCGCCGCCCGATTTTCCGCACCCGGCGAGGCCGCCGAGCAGCAGCCCGACGGAGACCAACCGCAAGACGATCAGCTCGCGGCGAAGAGGAGTCGTGCGCATGGCGTAACCTCCCGTAGATCAATGAAAAGGGGCAGTGACAGGTGCGGCTGCGGGCACCGGTGTCCGGCAGTGCGCTTGCCGGATGGCCAGGGGTCATTTTTCAGCAAAGGTTTCGCGAATGGAGCGCACCATTGCCGCTGCTCCCGTTAGTCCGGGCGGACAGTGAGTTTCGCCACATTCCTTTTCAGGGCGGCGTCGGCTCTAGCCCTACGGGCCTCCTCCGCTTCGACCGAACGTACGGCCCCCCTGCAATACGACCTGGAGCGCGTCACCACGCCCCAGGCGCTGTCGTCACCGCCGGTGACGACAGTGCGGCCCGCTCACAGGACGTATTGCGATAGATCCTCGTCCTTCAGGACGCCATCCAGCCGCTCGCGGACGTAGGTGGCGGTGATGGGGATGGTGACCTGGCCCAGGCCGGGCGCCTCGAAGGCCAGGTCGTCCAGCACGCGCTCCATGATCGTGTGCAGGCGGCGCGCGCCGATGTTCTCCATGCGGGCGTTCACCTGCGCGGCGATGCGCGCGATCTCGGCGACCGCGTCGGCCTGGATGTCCAGGGTGACGTTTTCGGTCGCCAGCAGCGCCGTGTACTGCTTCGTCAGCGCGTTCTCGGGCTCGGTCAGGATGCGCACCAGGTCGTCGTCCGACAGCGACTCCAGCTCGACGCGGATGGGGAAACGGCCCTGCAATTCGGGGATCATGTCCTTGGGCTTCGAGACGTGGAACGCCCCCGCGGCGATGAACAGCACGTGGTCCGTCTTCAGCGGGCCGTACTTCGTCGACACCGTCGAGCCCTCGACGATGGGCAACAGATCCCGCTGCACGCCCTCGCGCGACACGTCGGGCCCGCTCTGCGCCGCCCCCTCGCGCCCCACCACCTTGTCGATCTCGTCGATGAAGATGATCCCCGCCTCCTCGGCGCGGCGGACGGCCTCCTTGGTCAGCTTGTCGACGTCGATCAGCTTGGCGGCCTCTTCCTCGATCAGCGCCTCCAGCGCCTCCTGCACCTTCAGGCGCCGCCGCTTCGTCTTGCGGTTCATCTGCGGCAGCATGTCCTTCAGGTTCAGGACCATCTCCTCCATGCCGGTGCCCGAGAAGACGTCGATGACCGACTGGGGCGAGTCGGCGGTGTCGATCTCCACCGTTCGCTCGTCCAGCTTCCCCTCGCGCAGCATCTTGCGCAGGCTCTCGCGGGTGCCGCCCAGGCCGTCGCTGCCCGACGAGGACGGCTCGCCGTCGCCGATGGCGGGCATGGGGATGGCGCCGCTCGACGAGCTGGCCGCCGAGCGGGGCTTGGCCGGCGGCAACAGCACGTCCAGCAGGCGCTCCTCGGCGTTCTCGCGGGCGCGCGGGCGCACGCGCTCCCGCTCCTCCTCGCGCAGCATCTGGATGGCCGTCTCGGCCAGGTCACGCACCATCGAGTCGACGTCGCGCCCCACGTAGCCGACCTCGGTGAACTTGGACGCCTCGACCTTCACGAACGGCGCGCCGGCCAGCTTGGCCAGGCGGCGCGCGATCTCGGTCTTGCCCACGCCGGTGGGGCCGATCAGCATGATGTTCTTGGGCACGATCTCGTCGTGCATCGGCGGGGGCACCTGCTGGCGGCGCCAGCGGTTGCGCAGCGCCACGGCCACGGCGCGCTTGGCGGCGCGCTGGCCCACGATGTAGCGATCCAGCTCCTCCACGATCGCGCGCGGGGTCAGCGACTCGGCGCGCGCGCGGGCGGCGGCGGAGGTGGTGGGGGCGGACATATCTTCTACAGCTCCTCGATGACTTGGTTGTTGTTGGTGTAGATGCAGATCTCGCCCGCGATCGTCAAGGCCCGCTCGACGATGGTGCGGGCGGGAAGGTCGGTCGAGGACAGCAGCGCGCGCGCCGCCGCCAGCGCGAACGGTCCGCCCGAGCCGATGGCCGCCGCCTCACCGTCGGGCTCGATGACGTCGCCCGTCCCGGACAGCAGCAGGATGCGCTCCTTGTCGGCCACCAGCAGCAGCGCCTCCAGGCGGCGCAGCACGCGATCGGTGCGCCAGTCCTTGGCCAGCTCGACCGCGCCGCGCAGCAGGTTGCCGTTGGTGTCCTTCAGCTTGGCCTCCAGCTTCTCGAACAGCGTGATGCCGTCGGCGGCCGAGCCGGCGAAGCCGGCGACGATCTTGTTGTCTTGCAGGCGGCGCACCTTGCGGGCGGTGCCCTTCACGACGGTGTTGCCCATCGTGACCTGGCCGTCGGCGCCGATGACGACGGAGCCGCCCCGGCGCACGGCCAGGACGGTGGTGGAGCGGATGCGTGGTGTTTTCATGGGAAGCGGACTCTCAAGCGCGCGAGCGAGGGTGGGCCTTGTCGTAGACGGCCATCAGGTGATCGATGTTGACGTGAGCATAGCGCTGAGTCGTCTGAAGGCTGGCATGTCCCAGCATCTCTTGAATCGCCCGCAGATCGGCCCCCTCGCCGAGCAGGTGGGTGGCGAAGCTGTGGCGCAGGGCGTGCGGCGACACCTGGCGCACACCGGTGACCACCTCGCGCTTCGCCAGCAGCCGCCGCACCGAGCGCGGATCCAGGCGGCGCCCCCGCGGCGTGATGAACAGCGCCCGCGCGTCGCCGCCCGCGGCCTTGGCCAGCCAGCCCGCCCGCGTCCGCAGATACGCGTCCACGGCGCCGGTGGCCTTGCTGCCCACGGGCACCACCCGATCCTTGCGCCCCTTGCCCTGCCTGACCTTCACCTCGGAAGAGGCGCCGTCGGTCGTCACGTCGTCGACGTCCAGGTTGCAGGCCTCGGACACGCGCAGGCCGGCGCCGTAGATGACCTCGAACAGGGCGTCGTCGCGCAGGCGCAGCGCCTCGTCGCCAGGTTCGGCCGACGGCGGCGCACCGTCCAGCAACCGCGTCACGTCGTCCTTGCCCAGGAAGGCGGGCAGCCGCCGTGCCCGCTTGGGCGCACGCAGCGCCGCCACGGGGCTTTGCGGGACCAGGCGGCGCCGCACCAGGAAGCGAAAGAACGCGCGCAGGGACGACAGCTTGCGCCCGATGGTCACGGCGTCGTTGTGACCGTGCAGCGACGCCAGGTACGACCGGCAGGCGATCGCGTCCAGATCGACGAGCGTGACCGGCCGGCCCACCAGCTTCTGCACGAAGGCGCCCAGCTCGCCGATGTCGTGCAGGTAGGCGCGCACGGTGTGCGGCGAGGCCCGCTTCTCCGAGCGCAGATGATCGCGAAAGGCGGCCACCGCTTCCTGCATCGAAGCGATCGTACCCGATGCCCCCAAGGCGGGCGACTTTGCGGGCGAGGTTGCCGGCGCGCCCTTCCGGTGTCATGAGTCCGCCATGGCGAAGAGGACACTGGTGACCGGAGCGAATCGCGGGATCGGGCTGGCGCTGTGCCAGCTGTTACGCCAGCGCGGCGACGAGGTGGTGGCGGTGTGCCGCACCAGCAGCCCCGAGCTGGACGGACTGGGGGCCGACGTGGTGACCGGCGTCGAGGTCACCTCCGACGAGAGCGTGGCCAGGCTGAGCCGGCATCTGGGCAAGAAGCCGCTCGACCTGGTCATCCTGAACGCCGGCATCCTGCGCGACTCGGGGCTGGACGACCTGGACCTGGGGGACGTCAGCGAGCAGCTGGCCGTGAACGCGGTGGCGCCGCTGCGCCTGGCGCACGCGCTGCTGCCGAACCTGCACCGGGGCGCCAAGCTGGCCCTGATCACCAGCCGCATGGGCTCCATCGCCGACAACGGCTCCGGCGGCTATTACGGGTACCGCATGTCGAAGGCGGCCCTGAACGCGGCCGGCATGTCGCTGGCCGTCGACCTGAAGCCGCGCGGCGTGGCGGTGTCCATCCTGCACCCGGGACCGGTGCGCACCGGGATGACCGGCGGTCACGGCACGATCGATCCGCCGGACGCCGCCCGCAACCTGCTGGCGCGGCTGGACGAGCTGACGCTGGAGACGTCCGGGCAGTTCCGGCACGCCAACGGCGAACAGCTGCCCTGGTGATGCGGCCGTGGCCGCGGGCGCCGATGGCGATATGCTGCACGCCCGCGCATGCCCGCCCCCCCCGTCGCTGAACCGTCGCTGATTGACGTCGAGATCGAGGCGCTCGATGACCTGGGCCGCGGGGTGGGCCGCGGGGCAGCGCTGGACGGGTACGTGGTGCGCGTCCCCTTCACGCTGCCCGGTGAAAGGGTGCAGGCGCGGGTCTGGCGGCGCGACGAAGCAAACCACGAGGCGCACGGCGATCTGCAGGAGGTGCTGTCCCCCGCGCCGGCGCGCGTCGCGCCGGGCTGCCCGCTGTTCGGCACCTGCGGCGGATGTCAGTTCCAGCACGCCTCGTACCCGGCACAGCTCGAGTGGAAGACGGCGCTGGTGCGCCGCCACCTGCAGGCGGCCGCCCTGGACCTGCAGATCGCCGGTTGCGCGCCGTCGCCGCGGACGTACGGCTACCGTTCGAAGATCACGCCGCACCACGATCGGGTACATCCCACCCGGCCCCTGACGATCGGCTTCCTGAAGGTCGGTCGCCGCCACGACGTGGTGGACGTCGAGCGCTGTCCGCTGGCCACCGACGGCATCAACGCCGCCCTGCCCGCGTTGCGTGCCGAGATCGCCGCCGCGGCGGCCGGGCGGCGGCGTGGCGCCTCGTTCCTGCTGCGCGAGGCGTCCTCGGGCGTGACCACCGATCCCGATGCGCGCGTCACGGAGCAGGTGGGCGCCGTGTCGCTGGAGTTCTTCGCGCGCGAGTTCTTCCAGAACAGCCCGTTCCTGCTGCCGCGCATGGTCGAGTTCGTGGTCGAGTCCGCCGCCGCGACGGGCGCCACCCGGCTGGTCGACACGTACAGCGGCAGTGGCCTGTTCGCGCTGGCGGCGGCAGCCCGTTTTGAAGACGTGGTCGGCGTCGAGGTCAGCGCGGGCGCGGTGGTGGCGGCGCGGGAGAACGCCGCCCGGAACGGCCTGCCCCACGTGCGGTTCGTGCAAGCCAACGCCGCGGGCATCTTCGCCGCGCTGGCGCCCGAAGCCACGGCCGCCGCCGGCCAGACCGCCGTCATCGTCGATCCTCCGCGCAAGGGCTGCGACGACGCGTTCGTCGCGCAGTTGCTGGCCTTCGGTCCCCGCGCCATCGTGTACGTGTCGTGCAGCCCCGAGTCGCTGGCCCGCGACCTGGCCCGCCTGCTACCGGCGGGGTACCAGGCCACCGCCGTGCAACCGTTCGACATGTTCCCGCAGACGCGCCACGTGGAGTGCGTCGCGGTGCTGAGCCGCACGCGCGCCGGATAAAGAAAAGGCCCCGTCACCTGGTGGCGACGGAGCCTGTTCGTGAACGACCGCCGAGGCGGCCGCGCGGTTACTTCATGGTGGCGGTGAAGTCCTTCGTCTCCAGCCCCTGCCCGCCGTTCCAGATCTCGAAGCCGGCGAACACGTTCGTCAGGTACCACGAATCCTGCAGGTACTTCTGCTTGTCGACGGCGTCGCGGATGAAGTCGCCCAGCTTGAACGACAGCGTGTTGATGGTGGTGACCGCCTGGTAGGTGATGCAGGGCTTGCCGTTGCCCGAGTTGTTCCCCTCCCAGATGTTCCAGTTCACGCCGGCGATGTTCGCGGTGCCCATCATGGTGCCGATGGGCTGGTTGTCCGACGGCTTGTGGTACCAGACCATCAGGAAGCCGCCGCTGGGCGCCGACGCGGTGGGCTCGCCGCCGCTGCCGGTGCTGAACCAGACGTCGTAGGCCGCGTTGTACGAACCGGTGGCGCCGTTGTCGGCCCACGTCCAGCTGGTGGGCAGGTCGCCCGCCTTGATCGAGCTGACCGCCTTGGGCGTGTCGCCCGAGGAGTGGCTGGAGTTCTGGCCGATGAAGATCGAGGGGAACGACGCCGGGTTGTTGTTCTGGCCGACGCCGGTCTGCTGCGTGACCTTCATGGTGGTGCCACGGCCGTAGCTCAGCGTCTCGCCCATCTTGGCGCCCCAGTCGTTGTTCTGGACGACGTACTGCTGCGAGCCGCACGAAACCATGGCCGTGCCGAACGGATCGGTGATGCTGCCCGGGCCGCCCGAGGGGCTCTGGCAGGTCACGCTGCCGCCGCTGGAGCCGCCGCTGCCCGTGCCGCCGCCACCGTTGCCGCCGGCGCCGCCGCCGTCATAGATGGGCTCGAGCTTGGAGAGGCACAGGTTGTAGGCGCCCACGGTGGTCGCCGTCGCGCCGGCCGAGATCTGGATCTGCAGGTCGTAAGGCGTGCCCATCTCTCCGGTCTTCTTGCTGCACTGGGCGGCGGTGGTCCAGGTCGGGCAGGCGGCGTCCGTGAAGCAGATCTTCTGGCTGAAGCCGTCCTTGATGGCCCCGATGTCGACGTAGGGCGCGATGGCGGTGGTGTCCGTGCTCTGCGTGAAGCCGATGCGCACGGCGTTGCCGCCGCTCGAGCCCGTCAACGTGATGTTGAAGCAGTTCACCGGGCCGGTGTACGCGGTCTTCACCGGCGCGGTCCCGCCGGTCGAGTTCAGCTCCATGCCCAGGCCGCAGCCCCAGTTCGCATACATCGTCGTGTCGTCCGAGATGGTCGTCGTCCCGCTCACGCAGCAGCCCATGCCGCCGCAGGGCTTGTTCGGCGACGGCGTCTTGCAGGACATGTCGCTGTCGCTGTAGACGTAAAACGCGCCCTGAAACTTGATCGGCGTGTCCGCATCGCAGACCCAGCTGCCGGTGTTGACCAGGTTGCTGGTGTCGGGCGTGCAGGCCGTACCGGAGGCGCCGCCCGAGCCGCTGCCGTTGCTGCCACCGCTGCCGCTGCCGTTGCTGCCGCCGCTGCTGCTGCCGTTGCTGCCGCCGCTGCTGCTGCCGTTACTGCCGCCGCTGCTGCTGCCGTTGCCGCCGCCGCTGCCGGTCTTGCCGCCGCTGCTGCTGCCGTTGCTACCGCCGCTGCTGCTGCCGTTGCCGCCGCCGCTGCTGCTGCCGTTGTTACCGCCGCTGCTGCTGCCGTTGCCGCCGCCGCTGCCGTTGCTCCCTCCACTTCCTCCGCTGTCACTGGATTTCGGGGTACAGCCGACGATCAGCAGGCCGGTCAATAGAACGCGGGTAAAGCTCTGGCGCATGGGGGCTCCTCCAAATTTCAGGCAAGACTCGGGCGAATCGGGGGAAAACGAAGGGGGTCAGAAGATAGCACGGGCGCGGGCCGCGGTAGGTGCGGGACATACGGTTCCCGACCAGGCGAGGCCACTGACTGGTTCACGCCAAGCGTGCGCAAAACGGGAACGACAAACGGGGCCGACCGATTGCCGGTCGTCTGGACGCCCCGCTGCGCGTCAGGACAGCAGGCGGGTCAGGAAGTCCGGGTGCAGGCCCAGCCGCAGGAAGCCGGCGAAACCGAAGATGATTCCCAGGGACGCGAACGCGATCCCGAACCCCAGCAGCAGCCGCTTGCGGATCAGCGCGGTGATGCCGAACAGCGCGATGGCGACCGACATCAAGGCATCGGCCAGGTCGAACTGATCGTCATGCACGTTCAGGCTGTCGTAGTCGTCCTTGAAGCCCTTGGCCTTGGCCATGATGTCGCTCTTCTCGGCCTCGTAGGTCCTGGTCTTCGCCGTGTAGTCGGCGATCTTCTTGTCCAGACGGGCGCGCGCATCCGCGCCCAGCTCGGACCGGAGATCGCGCTCCAGCGTCAGCTGGTCCAGCGTCGCTTCCGCCAGGTTCAGCTTCATGCCCTTCGCCTGGTACAGCGACCAGGCGTCGACGGCGGCCGCCTGATCTTGCTCCATCGCCTGCACGATGTTGCCGTCCTTGACGTTGCACAACGCCATGAACGTCGCCGTCGCCGCCACCATCACCGCGATCAGCGAGTTCAGCCGATCAGCCCTGCCGCGCTCCACCGCCTCGTTGATCGTCTCTGCGAGCTCGCCCATGGGGGCAATCCTTTACTCCTTTCCCCCGCGGGCCGCGATCCGGACCGCGCCTCCTAGCCCTTGCGATATCGGCCCGGCGTCACCCCCGTCGCGCGCTTGAAGACGGCGTTCAGGTGGGACTGGCTGGTGAAGCCGCAGGTGACGGCGACGGCGGCGATGGGCAGGGTGGCATCGCGCAGCATCGTCTTGGCCCGCTCCACCCGCCGGCTGAGCAGGTACTGATAGGGCGACACGCGAAACGTCCGGCGGAACAGGCGGGCGAAGTGATCGGGGCTGTAGCCGACGACGGCGGCCATGTCGACCAGGCCGATGTCGTGCGAAAGGAAATCCTCCACGAAGACCATCAGCGCCTCGCTCTGCAAGCGCGGCAGTTGGCCGGGCTGGGCGTGCGGACCGCTGGGGGGACCCTCCTGGCCGTAGCTGGCGAAAAGGTACGACACGATGGTCAGGGACAATCCCTGCGCATAGGCCGCACCCAGCGGATTGTTGGCCACCACCTGCGCCTGCAGGCGCGTGATCAGATCGGCGGCGTGGTGATCGGTGACGGCGAAGCGCGGTCCCAGGTGCTCGGGCAGCGGGTCGCCTCCCTGCCCCAGCAGCTGCGCCAGGCTCCCTTGGGGAAAGTTCACCGACACGCAGCTCGAGCCGGCGCCGTCGTTGCGCCAGCGGACCTCGTCGAGAGACACGCTGCGCGGCAACAGATCGATCATCCCGCTGCGGCGCTCGAACTGGCTCCGATGCGTCTTACCGTCGGCGTCCCGGTAGACGAGGTCGACGTGCGACGTGCCGCCCGTCCACAACAGCACCGAATCGGCCGTGCTGGTCAGGTCCTCGACCTTGCCGGCGATCGGGAAATGGCCGACCCGCATCGGCAAGCCGGACCAGGTGGAATCGGTGAGCGGCAGGCCGTACTTGTGAATCATGCAGCCAGTCGTCCTTTCTACCCGTCCGGCCCAGCGCTCGCCGGACTTTCGCGCAAGAGCGCGAACGGGCACGGGCAATGACGGCGCGCGGTGCCGCAATTCAACAAAGAAAAGCCGACAACCTGGAAGACGGCGCGCAACGGGTGCGCTAACCCGTTCGCCAATCCCCCCGAGCGACACGACGCGCCCGCTCAATTCTTGACCGTGCGCGCGCGACGCGCCCTCGAAATCTTTGACGGAGGCTACCCGATGAAGACGATGCGTTTGCTCGCTGTCCTGACGGCGGCGGGCTGGGCTGTTTCGGCTTGTGGCGGCAGCGGCGGCGAGAGCGATGGCTCGGGAGGCGCCAGCGCCAGCGGTGGCGCGACGGGCAGCGGGGGCAGCGCCTCCGGCGGCACGAACGGCAGCGCCTCCGGCGGCGCTACTGGCAGCGGGGGCCACGCGTCGGGTGGCGCGATCGGCAGCGGCTCGGGTGGCAGCGGCTCGGGTGGCAGCGGCTCGGGTGGCACCGGCTCGGGCGGCACGGGAGGCGCCATGGGTTCGGCATCCGGCGGCAGCCCGGCGGGCGGTGCGACCGGCAGCGGCGGCAGCGCTTCGGGCGGGACGGCAGGCGGCGCCGCGGGGGGACGGGCCGCGGGCGGGGGCGCGGGCCGCGGTTCGAACGGCTCGGGCGGCAGCCTTTCGGGCGGCACGAACGGGACGGCCGGCCGCAGCGGCAGCGGTGGCGCGAACGGCGGCGCCGGTTCGGGCGGCACGCTGTACAACCCCTGCCCGACCAACGGCGATCCGTGCCGCATCCTGCCGGTCGGTGATTCGATCACGTACGGGATCAACTACGAGGGCTCGTACCGCCCCGAACTCTTCCACAAGGCCCTGATGGCCGGGCAGAAGATCACTTACACGGGGACGTTGCAGAACGGGCCCACGACCGTCGACAACATGCCGTTCCCGCGCCGCTACGAGGCGACGAGCGGGATCACCATCGACGGCATCTCGATGCAGATCACGAAGAACAAGACCCTGGACATGCCGGCCGACATCGTGCTGATTCACATCGGGACGAACGACATGTACATGAGCGATCCGGGCGGCGCGCCCGACCGGCTGGGGAAGCTGATCGACCAGATCGCGACCGGCCTGCCCAACGCGCTGATCTGCGTCGCGAAGATCATCCCGCTGCAGATGTCGGCCTCGAACGTGACGACCTACAACAACGCCATCCCCGGCGTCGTGGCGCAGAAGGTGGCGCAGGGAAAGCACGTCATCGTGGTCGACCTGAACACCGGCTTCCCGGCCGGCGACATGGACACCGTCCACCCGTACCAGAGCGGCTACCAGTGGATGGGCGACAAGTGGTACGCCGCCATCGGCAGCCTGTTGCCGATGTAACGGAACGCCCCGGCATTCGCGTCCGGTCATTCGCCGCTCATTGGCCGGTCATCTCAGCCGCTCACCGTCCCGCAGGCCGCTCTCGTCGCTCATTGCCAGTGTCCGGTGACACCGGCGATGAATGGGGGCGGCGTGCCGGGCGGCGCGCTGTCGGGCTGGGGAAGCGCGCCGATCAGCGGCGCGCAGTCCGTCACGCGGATCGTCTGGTCCAGGGCGCGCGCGAACCGCCGGGTGGCGCTGTCGCCATCCACCGCCGCCAGCTCGGAAGATGACATCGCCTTCGCCGCATCGACGCCCGGTCGCGGCGCGTGACGGCGCGGCCCCACCGCGCGCGCCATGCGCGTGAAGAATCCGGGCGTGCCGGGGGCTCCGTTGCTGATCGACGCACTTCGCGCGGCGGCGCCGGCGTGCAGGTGCGGCAGGACCAGCGCGCCCGCCAGCATGCCCGCCGCCGGGCCGATGGCCAGGCCGGCCAGGATGGGCGCCGGCTTGTCACGGCTGGTGAACGGCGCCGCCACCGCCGCGCCGCCCACGGTCCCCATCGCGCCGAACAGGCTCAGCCAGCCGAAATCGCCCCCGTCGACGGCGTGCAGCTGCAACAGCCCCACGCCCGCCAGCAGGCCCGCGTTGGCGCCGATCAGGCCACCGGTCGTGATCTCGTGCGGGTCGCGCGCAAACAGCGAGCCCGAGAACGCGCCCATCCACGCGCCCCACGCCGCGAAGCCGGCGGCCGCGGGCGTCAGCGACCGTGACAGATCTGCCTCCGCGGCGCTGGCCAGACCCAGCCCGGCGCCCACGCCCGCGCCCAGCAACGCCGCCCCACCGTATTGCGTCTGCCCGCCCGCGCGTCCCGACCACGCGAACAGCAACGCCTCGGACGTGCCCAGCGTGGCGCCCAGCGCCGTGGCCCCCACCAGCCGCGGGCTCAGCTCCAGCCGGGGCGCGAGCAGCCCCGCGGCCAGCAGCCCCGCGCCGGTCCCGGCCAGGGTCAGCCCGGCCGCCGTCTGGTCGTGGATGCTGTCTGCAGCCAGCGCGATACCGCCGCCGATGGCCGCGCCCACGCCGCTGCCGAGGGCGGCGAACGCGACCTGTCCCGGCGAGGGCGTCCACACCGTCGACGTGAGGACGCCCAGGCCCAGCCCTCCGAATCCGCCCGCGGCAAAGGCGCCCGCGCGCTGGCGAGCGGTCACGTCGCTCTCGGGGCGCAGCAGGTAAGGCAACAGGCCGCCGGCCCACAGCCCCTCGACCCCGCCCGCCATCATGAGAGCCGCGTGGTCACCATCCCACCGGATGCGATCGTGAAGGACCCCGCCCAGCGCCAGTCCCGCGGCGCCACCCAGCAAGAGACCGGTCACCGGCGCGTCGTCCCGCGCGCTGACCAGCGCGCCCACACCAGCGCCGGCGCCGCTGGCCAGACCATCCATCACCACGGCATCGGTGACCGCGTCGGCGCTCATCTCGACGAAGGGCGCCAGCAGCGGCGCCGCGAACGATGCCGCCCCCGCCACCGCCAGCACCGCGCCGTCGCGATGGCCAGCGTCCACCGTGCTGGCGTCGGCGTGACCGAGGCGGGGAAGCCAGAAGCCATTCCACGCCCCCAGCGTCGTGGCGGCCAGGATGAATCCGCCGTCGCCAGGCCCCAGCGTCAGGCGCGACCAGCTGGCCATCCCCAGCCCCAGCCCCGCTGCGGTGCCGGCCAGCATGTCCAGACGTAGCTGCCGCGTGCCGTCGCCGGGCCGGCGCAACAGCAACCCGAAGCCCAGCCCCGTCACCAGGCCATCGGCGCCCGCGAACGCCGTCAGCGTGACGTCCCGCCCGTCGCTGCCGGTCGCGTGACGGAGCGCGAAGCCGGTCGCCGCGCCCGCGCCCGCCCCCAGCATGATGCCGCCCCACACTTGCCGATCGGTGCCGTCCGACCCCGTGCCCAGCAGCGACGCGCCCAGCCCGCCCATCGTCGCGCCGTACACGGCGCCGGTCGTCGCGCCGCCCAGGTCGGGCGCCGTCGGCGTCAGATACGCGGCGGCCAGCCCACCGGCCAGCGTGCCGCCCACCGAGCCCGCCAGCGTGGCGGCGCTGTCGGCGCGGCCCGCGGCGTCGAACCACAGCAGGCCGATGCCACGTCCCGCGCTGCTGCCGGCGGCGGTGGCGGCGCCGAGCAGCAGCAGGCGCCCGCCCGTCAACTGGGTCCGGGGTGCCAGCAACATGCCGGCGCCGACCCCGACCGAGCCGCCCAGCAGCAGGCCGCCTTGCAGTTGGCGCGACGGGGTCGATGACGGCCGTCCCGACGGATCCAGCAATGCCGCCGCCCACAGGCCGTCCCACATTCCGTGCAGCGCCAGCGTCGTGACCACGCCCGGCGTCCCGTCGGGGAGCGGCTCGGCCAGCCGCAGCGGTCGCATCAGCGCGATGGTGGCGGCGCCGACGGCGGCCGTGCCCGCGACGACCCCGATACGCGCGGCGCGCGTGCCGTCCCCGCCCGACATCAGTCCTGCGCCCAGCCCGGCGGTGGCGCCCAGACCCAGGCCCAGCGAGCTGATGACCACCTCGCGATCGGTCGCGCCGCTGGCGCGCGCCACCAGTCCGCCCGCCGCGATGCCGGCTGCCATTCCCAGGCGCAGGCCGCCGTCGGTGCGCGGTGACGACGTCCAGCGCTCGTCCGCCAGGCTGGGGATCAGCGCGCCCATCAGGCTGCCCGCGGCGCCGCCGGCCAGGCCCCCCAGCACGATGGGACCGTCCAGCTGCAGTCGGGGCGCCAGCAGCGCGCCCCCCAGCAGGCCCACGGCCGCGCCGGACATCGCGCCCACCGACGAGGCCCGGCCGGGCGAGCCCGCGGCGAGCTCGCCCATGCCGTAGCCGGCGGACGTGAGCAGCGCGCTGGCGCCCGCGGCGAACACCAGGTCTCCCGGCGACGGGGCAAAGCGACGGGACAGGGCCAGCCCACCCGCCAGCCCCAGCGAGCCTCCCAGCAGCAGCCCGCCCTGCAGCACGCGCCGATCGTCGGGGAGGCGGCCCTCGCCGCTGGTGAGCCCCGCCAGGAAGGCCCCCTCCGCTGCCCCGAAGCTGGCCCCCACCACCGACAGCCCCACGGCCGACCGTCCCGGCCCCTCCGAAAGGTGCAGCCAGTGGTCCGCCACCAGCGCGCCGCCAGCCAGCGAGGTCATGCCGATCACCGCGCCACCGCGCACCGCGGGGGAGCCCGCGACGTCCAGCATCAGCCCGGCGCCGGCCCCCGCCGTCAGGCCCAGCACGCCGCCCACCGCCGGAACGGCCACCTGTCCCGCCGACGCGTTCGTGCCCTGCGCGACCGCCGCCGCCAGCACCGCCCCCGCGCCCAGGCCCAGCATCGTGCCGCCCGAGGTGGCGCGATCGAACGACCAGCGGTCGCTGGTCACCGCGGGCAACAAGGCGCCCACCAATCCTCCGTAAGCGAGGCCGGCGGCGGCGGCGCCCAGCGCTGGCGGCCGCAGGCGCGTGCCGTGCGTGAACCAGGCGCCGCCCGCCAGCCCCAGCGCGCTGCCGCCCGCCAGCCCCAGCGCGTCGCCCCAGCCCCGCGCGGGCGCCAGCAGCGCTGCCAGCCCCCAGCCCGCGGCGCCGCCTGCCAGCGTCGTCCCCGTCGTGGTAGCCAGGTCGGCCGTCTCGGGCGCGAAATGCCGAGACGACCACAGCCCGGCCACGCCTCCGGCCAGGCCCCCGACGACCACGCCGCCGTAAAGGCGCGCGCGCCCCGCATCGCCGGCGTCCAGCGCACCGGCCGGCATCGCCTGCGCCAGCGCCAGCGCGTACACCGCCGCGCCGTAAGCGGTGCCCCACGCGATCATCGGCGCCGCCTGCGGTCCCGGCGTCAGGTGCGGCGCCAGCGCGAGGCCGGCGCCGGCTAAGGCCGCGCCCCCCAGCCCCGCGCCCAGCTTCCACCGGGCGCTCTCGCCCGACGCCAGCGCGTCACCGGGCGCGCGCGAAAATCCCGACGCCAGCGCGCCCAGACCGAAGCCCGCGCCCGTTCCCAGCACCAGCCCGATCTCGCCCGCCTGCAAGCGCAAGGGCGACGCTTCCGTGAAGGCGCCTGCGGCGACGCCGGCCAGGTACCCGCCCCCCAGCCCCAGCGCCAGGCCCCCCTGCCCCTGCCGCGAACCGAACAGCGAGGTGCGCGACGCGCCGGACGCCACCAGACCGGCCACCCAGGCGCCGTCCACCGCCGCCAGCGTCATCAGCCGCAGATCGTTGACGGTGGGCGCCAGCGTGTGCGCGACGATGCTGGACGCGATCATCAGCGGCACGACGCCGATCGCGGCCGGCAGCGACGGCCGCGTGTCGTCGGAGATCAGACGCGCCACGCCCAGCGCGCCCAGCCCGGCGCCCACCACCATGCTGTCGGCCAGCACCAGCTGGCCGCCCGTGAACTCGAAGCGGCGCGCGCTCCAGGCGCCGGCGACCATGCCCACGATCTCGCCCGCGGCCAGCGAGCCGTAGCGCAGCTTGTAGTTGTCGGAGCCGCTGGCGCTGAACATGGTCATCCCGGCCAGGGTTCCCCAGGCCGTGCTGTTCGCGAACCATGCCGCCTGGGCCAGCGTGGGACGGTATCCGAAGCGGGCCAGGCCCCACGACGTGCCGAAGCCGATCACCGCGCCCGCGCTGCCCAGCAACAGCTGCGGCGTCAGATCCTGAACGCCCAGCAGGGACAGATTCACCATCAACGCAGCGCCCGCGACCGTGGAGGCGCCGATCGCCAGCGGCGTTCCGTCGACGGGGCCGCGAGGCGCGGGAGGCGGTTCCGGCGCGGTGGCCACCGCCGGCGCCAGGGGTGCTTCCGCGTCTGCCGCCGGTTGGCTGTCCGTCGCCCCCCGGGCGGCGGCAGGCGATGGCGCGCCGCCCGCGCCGGCGGCCTCCCGCGTGGGAACGCGCGCGGGAACGACGGAGGGCTGCGGTGTCAGCGCCGCCACCTCGGGCGCTAGCTCGTCGATGGCGGCCCGCAACGTCGGCCCCGCCCGCAGGCGCAACCAGCGCAAGTACGCCGCGCTGGGCGGCCCCTTCGTCGCGGACAGCGCCTTCAGCGCCTGCATGCGCACGCGGTCGTCTTCCTTCCTGTCGCCCACGATGCCCAGGACGGTGTCGACGTCTCCGGTGCTGGCCAGGGCCCCGATGGCCGACGTCCTGACCGCGGCCGTCTTGTCCGGGCGCGCGGCCTCGCGAAGCGCCTGCGTGGCGACCGGCGAGGAGAACGCCGCCAGCGCCTTCGTGATCGCCAGCGACGCCTGTTCGTCGTCGGTCAACCGCGCCGCGGCTGCCAGGGCGCCCTCCGCTCCCACGGGATGGCACGCCGCGATCTGGGCGGCGCGAACCGCTCGCACCGCCGGGGACGACGGGGGAAACAGGTCACGCAGCGCCGCCGCCACCGTCGCGGGCGCGCAGTCCCCCGCCTGGCCTCGCTGCTCGTCGGCGCGCGCGCCACGCGCGCCGCCCAGGAACAGCCAGCAGCCCACCATCACGAAGACCACGACGACCTGGCCGACCCGCAGACCCACGCGCATGCGGCGCCCACCGAGCAATCGACATGCCCGGACCGTTCGGGGCGCGAAGCGACGCAAATTCGCGAGCCTGCGCGCACCTGGCGTGTGGTTTTCGACAGCGCGTGTGCGAACACAACCGTTTGGTGACAGGCGGCCCGTGACCGCACCGGCCGGCAGGTGTGCCAGCCATTCACCCGACAACGGCCGCTTCGTGCGCTAAACCTCACGGATGCAGCGCCCGTGGCAGCGATGGTTCCGCCGCGAAGAACGCAAGGCGAAGAGGTTGCTGAAGGATCCCGTGGCCGTGGTTCGCGCGGTTGAGCGCGCGGATCGCAAGGCGCAGGGCCTGGCCGCCGCACGCGGGCCGCTGGCCCGGGTATGGGACGATCTGCAAACGTCGGTGCGCCTGGTGCGGGCCTGGGGCCGGCGCGACTACGCGGGCGTGGGCCGCGGAACGCTCGCGCTGCTGGTGGGCGCGCTGCTGTACTTCGTGTGCCCCATCGACGCCATCATCGACGCCATCCCCTTCTTCGGCTACCTGGACGACGCCGCGGTGCTGGCCTGGGTCGCGGGGCAGGTACGCGCCGAGCTGGAGACGTTTCGCACCTGGGAGCAAACGCGAATCGAGGCCGGACCGGCAGCGGCTGCCGAGTCCGACCTCGTCGTCTCTCCCCGCGCGTGACGGGGGCCTTCCCCGGTCACCTGCGCCACGGCCTTACGAAGACGCCTTGATGTAGAAGCGCTGGTTGTTGTTGCCCGACTGGCAGCTGTAGACCTGCATCTGCGTACCGCTGGCGATGGAGCTGGCCGTCTCGTCCAGGCAGCGGCCGCTGCTGGCGTTCTTGAGGGTGTAGACGCCCGACTGCGCGTCGGCGGTGATCTGCCACTGCTGGTTGGTGCCGCCGTTGCAGTCCCACATCTGCAGCCGCGTGCCGTCCGTGCTGTTCAGCGGGTTGTCGACGCACTTCCCGGAGGCGTTCTTCATCGTCAGCTTGTAGTTGCCGTTGCCGGTGGAGACGATGTTGAACTTCTGGTAGTCGGCCGCGCCGCTCAGCTGCTGGAACTGCGCGCCGTTCGCCGTGCTGCCGCCGGGGACGCCCAGCGACAGCGAGCCGCCGCCGTTCACCGGCTGGATCAGGTAGACGGTCGAGGCCGAGAAGCCGCTGGTGGTGGTGGTGGGTGCAGGAGGAGCAGCCAGGAGGCTGTCCACCGCCGCGTTCCGCCACACCGTGATGACGTGGTTCCAGCCATTGCAAGCCTTGAAGCCGTCGGCCTGGTGCGGGTAGTCCTGCGCCGTGCAGCCGTCGCGGCAGTAGCCCGCGCCGCCGATGGGATTGCGGTAGGGCGCGCCCGTCTGCATCGCGCCGATGCGCCCGGGAACGACACCCACGTCGAAGTCCTTGCCGTTGCAGTAGTACATGGTCGGGGGGCTGACGAAGATGTTGCCGAAGAACGACCCCTCCTGCTGGGGGTAGCTGGGGCTCTGTCCCCAGCCCAGGGCAGGGCTGTCGCCGTCCAGCCACAGGCTGATGTGAATACCGGTGGTGTTCACGTGCGCCAGGACGCAGGCGCTGATCTGCTCCTGGCAGTCTTTGGTGCACGCGCCGGTCGCCCACTCGGGCGCCAGACCCAGTTCGCCCGAGAACGGCAGCGGGTTCCCGCTGGCGTCCTTCAGGGTGATGGTCTGGCTCGCCGGCAGGGCGCAGCGGACGATGTAAGAGAACGTCTTCTGCCCATCCGCGGTGATGACCCCGTTTTGCGAGCTGAGGCCGGTGATGGCCTTCAGCCCGTTCAGCGAGTTCAACCCGTTGAGGGAGTTCAGCCCGTTGAGCGAGTTCAGCCCGTTGAGCGAGTTCAACCCGTTGATCGAGTTCAACCCGTTCTCGGACGTGGACGCGGCGGAAGAGGTCTGCTGCACCTCGCCCGCCGTCTGATCCTCGGGTGGCGAACATCCCGCGATCAGCAGCGCGCCCGCCACCACTGCCATACCGGAGCTCAGGATCGTCCGTCCCATCGTCATGGACGAACGACGCTGCAGGCATCATGCCGGCTGAAATTGGTATTTTAGATTACTAAAAATGGCCTTTTTGGGGCCATTGCCGCCGGCAGCCGTTGTTGCCCACGCAACGGTCTGTGGCCGGAAGTACCACGCGCCCAAGCCTCTATACGCGAGCCGCGAGGCCAACGACGCGCGTGGCCACGACCGTGATGCCGGGGGCCGCGCCGTGACGGCTGGCCTGTTCGGCCACGTGGGCGCCCAGGATGTCGCTTCGGGTCAGGATTCCCACGGGGACCTTGGGGCGGGCTCGTTCGACCACCACCAGCCTGCCGACCGACGCGCGCATCATGACGTTCAAGGCGTGGCGCAGCGAGCTGTCGCCGGGGATCACGACCGCGGGGCGCTGGACGATGGTCTGCAGCGCGCCGCTGGCGGTGGGCGCCAGCAGGTCGCGCCGCGTGATGACACCGACCAGCTCGCCCGCGGTGTCGAGCACCGGGTAGCCTTGGTGCTGGGCCCCTTCGCCACCGGCCGCCAGCCAGCGCCGGACCTCCTCGACCGTGCCCTCGGCGGGCAAGGCGAACAGATGGATCGAGGCGCGGTCGCGCACGGTCATCTGCTCCAGCAGATCGGCGGAGTAGTCGCCGCTGACGCGGACCCCGCGGCGCGCGATCTTCTCGGTCATGATCGAGTTCTTCATCAACAGAGAGGACA
>Ga0207652_10001579_pt1 | contig 20044 bp, 15 predicted proteins | sample KBSC63BmetaG_FD_184334 | JGI IMG/M metagenome (GOLD analysis project Ga0207652, IMG submission 184334) | Corn rhizosphere microbial communities from Kellogg Biological Station, Michigan, USA - KBS C6-3B metaG (SPAdes) (version 2) | ecosystem: Host-associated > Plants > Roots > Rhizosphere ... | reverse complement strand
GTTCAATGGAAGAATACTGTGCTACGAACACAGAGATAAAAGTTCGACTCTTTTTAAGCCGTCAGAATATGTAACAAGACCTATAAGGTTTGCGAAACCTTATAGGTCTGAATAAGAATCTGGTTCGTAACTCAATTGGCAGAGTACCGGTCTTTTAAACCGGAAGAGTTTCCCGATAGCTATCGGGACGGGCCAACAAGGATGAATAGCTCAATGGTAGTCCGCCTGAGGCGGATGTTAAGCCATCGGTTGAAAGTTCGAATCTTTCTTCATCCGCAAAAAAGGACGAATAGCTTTAATGGTAGAGCATCACGTTGAAGCCGTGAGCGTACGGGTTCGAGTCCTGTTTCGTCCACAAAACACGCATCTGATGTAATGGTAACAACACGGATTCCAAACCCGTGCATGGGAGTTCGACTCTTCCGGTGCGTGCAATATTAACAAGGTCTGTAAGGTTTTCAAACCTTACAGGCCTGAATAAAAACAAAAAAAATGAAACAGCAATGGAGAAAATTTAACGGCGCAGTGATCCATCAGCCAATTGGGCTTGAAGTAAGGAATGCCCTGATGCGTGAAAAAGAAAATGGCAATGAAATAAAAGCATGCATCGGCACAGACAGCCAGGTGAAAGGAAGCATCACCCAATTTGCAACCGTAATTGTTTTTATCCGCAAAGGAAAAGGTGGATTCATGTATATACACAACCGGGTCACCCGGCACAAAATGAGCATCAAGCAACGCATGCTTGCAGAGGTGGCCATGAGTATTGATGTAGCCTACTTATTGTCTAACATTTTTACTTTTTACAATGTAGATATGGATATTCACGCGGACATCAATACCAATCCAGGGTTCAAAAGCAATGATGCCTTAAAAGAAGCTACCGGGTACATCCTGGGAATGGGCTTTGCTTTCAAAGCTAAACCTGAAGCTTTTGCCAGTTTCTGCTGTGCAAATAAAATAGTGCAGTAAGCTAAAAGCTGAAAGCATTAGGTATAATGCATTAGGCATTAAGCCCAATAAAAAATAATTGTTGGAAGTATTCCAACCCAAAAGCTTCCTTGACGGGAAGACGGATTTAGCATCAGTAAGGCAAACCGGGCGCGGGCTTCAATAAGGCCCCGCAGTGCAGGAGTAATAACTTTCTGTCTGCTGTTGCCGGATCGCTGCTATTTCCACCAGCACGTTGTGTGTTGAAGGTTCGAATCCTTCTTCTGTGTGACGCAGAATAACTCAAGGGTAGAGTAACAACCCAGGATGCGCAGGTTCCCTGCCCGTCGGTCAGGCGGGGAATCCTGCTTCGACTGAAAATCGAATAGCTCAGATGGTTAGAGCGCTACACTTCTAATGTAGGATGCAAGGAAGTACACCGCTTCCCAAAAAATGGTGGCAAAAAATAAAGCCGGATTGTTTGACGGCAAAAAAGAAAACAACACGTCGTGGAAATTTTCTTGAAAGCAATCCGGTAAACACTCAGCAAGCGGGCGTCAGGTTGTAGCATTTGTTTCACTTGTTCAGTATTTGATTATTAAAGATGCTTTTAATAAAAAATATTGGATAACTGTTTCAAACAAAATAATTAAAACCCGCTTCCGTGCGGTCAGGATGGAAAACAATTCCGGCTTTATTAAAAATGAATTAAAATTTTTAAAACAAAATGAAATGAGAAAAGTAAAAATCAACGCCTACCAAAAAGGATTGGTATTTAAAAACGGCGTTTATCAACGTATGTTGGACGAAGGAAATTACTGGTTGTGGTTCAATGAAAAAGTGGAAGTGTATGAAATCAACAAGCCTTTTTATGCGCCTGTAGAATTGAACATTTTATTGCAGGATGCAGCATTGGCCAATGCCTTGCAGGTAGTAGAAGTAAAAGATAATGAGATTGCCTTGCAATATGAAAACGATTTGTTGAAACAGGTATTGACCGCAGGACGTTATACTTTCTGGAAAGGATTCATTAACTATGAATTTGTAATTGCTGATTTGAGCAAGATTGAAATCAATGAAAAGATTAGCCGCGTTGCGTTGCAGAATAAATTGGTAGCGCCTTATGTACGCATGTACACTGTGGAAAGCTATGAAAAAGCGCTCTTGTTCATTGATGGTAAATATGTTCGGATGTTGCCTTCCGGTGTGTATTACTGGTGGAAGAACAACATTACCATTGTCATCGGCAAGGCGGATACCCGTATGCAGCAAATCGAAATCAATGGCCAGGAGATCTTAACCAAAGACAAAGCCGCTTTGCGTATCAACGGTTACGCGCAATACAAAGTAACTGATATTGAAAAAGCTTTGTTGCAAAACAAAGAATACGAGCGGCAGTTGTATGTGGCTTTTCAGTTGGCTTTGCGTGAGTATGTTGGAGGCCTGGCATTTGATGAATTGTTGGAGAAAAAAGAAACCATCGTTCCTTTCATTTTGCAGTCTGTAAAAAAAGCTGCCGAAAATCTGGGAGTTGAGGTGAGCAGCTTTGGTATCCGCGACATCATTTTGCCCGGCGATGTAAAGGAAATTATGAACCAGGTATTGGTGGCCGAAAAAAAAGCGCAGGCCAATATCATCATGCGGCGTGAAGAAACTGCGGGCACCCGGAGCATGCTGAACACTGCGAAATTGATGGAGGATAACGCGATGTTATGGAAATTGAAAGAGATGGAATATGTAGAAAAGATCGCGGATAAAATTTCCAACATCAGTGTAAGCGGTAATGGTATGCTGATTGAACAATTGAAGCAAATCTTTGTTTCGCAGAAGTAAAATAATACCGGGTTGAAAGTTATTTAGCCCGGTATTTTAAAATGGAATAAAATAATTTGAAAAAAGAAAAATGGAGAATTTAAATAACAATAGGATAATTGATGCAAACCAGGTGTTTGACAATCGTTTTATGGAAACCAAAACGCTGTACCTGTACCATTTTCAGACTTTGCCCAACGTCAATTTCATCAACAGGATTGATGGTGAGAAAGCATTTAATGCATTTACTGAAAAATTCAGTGAACTTATTGTGAATGTACATAAGTACAGATGGTACAAACATGAGAAGAAAAAATTTCAGTTTGACAGGACAGTTATTATTTTGAATAACCATTGCCTTGTTGAGTTTGACAATGATTACTGCGAAATATTGCACAATGGAAAAGAGAATACTTTTTTGAATGAGGTTACTACATTTTTGATGTCATTTAAAGAAAGACAAAAACGTCAGCCTTCAGAAATCAATATCATTACACGGGATGCAGGCAGCCTCTATTTAAAAACAGTTGAAGTGCAAAAAACAAAATTGGATATAAGTCTTTATTATGAAGATGATTTCCGGGAAATAAATGAAATCATTCAGAGAAGATTGAAGCAAAAAAAAGATAAAGGAATCATCTTGTTGCATGGATTGCCCGGCACAGGCAAAACGACTTACCTGCGTTACCTGATAGGAAAAATTAAAAAGAGAATTTTGTTCCTGTCGCCGTCTATCGCTGGAAATCTGATGAATCCTGAATTTATTGATTTGCTAATGGATAATCCAAACACTATTTTAATCGTTGAGGACGCTGAACAAATACTGATGGACAGAAAATTTACCAATGATTCTTCTGTTTCAGGATTGTTGAATATTTCCGACGGATTGCTTGCAGACTTTCTGAACATACAATTGATTTGTACTTTCAATAGTCCGCTCACATTGATCGATAAGGCTCTGTTGAGAAAGGGACGATTGATTGCCAATTATGAGTTTGGAAAGTTGTCAATAGCAAAAGCTCAAAGACTAAGCAATCACCTGGGATTTAAAAATGCAATAAGAAGACCAATGACCATTTCTGAAATATGCAATCAGCATGAAAAAGAATTTGATACAAGCACAGTAAAAGTTTTGGGATTCAGAAGAAATACAGAACCTGAATTACTGGCGGCATTAACAGAATAACATTTACAGTTATGAAAAAAATAAAATTAACCGGCAAGCAATTACGAGCTATCGGATACCCTGAAGGGCCGGTGATAAGTGTAGCCATGAACACGATTGAAAAACATTACAAATTTGAAAGCGAAGAAAAAGTGATGGATGTATTAAAAGCGGTGCTCGCATCGCCCATTGAATATGCAAACGATGCGGTATTAGGATTGATTGCAGAAAAATTAACACCCGCTAAAACACTTGCCAGCGAAGGATTGGGTGAGGCCATCTCATTAAATCAAACCGGAATTCAGTTCCATATTTTTGGAAGAGAGCATATTGAAGAAGGCGCTATCAACCAAATGTACCAGGCGGCAACGTTACCCATGGCAGTAGCCGGAGCATTAATGCCTGATGCGCATCACGGATACGGATTGCCGATTGGCGGCGTGCTGGCTACAGAAAATGCCGTCATTCCTTACGGCGTAGGCGTGGATATTGGTTGCCGGATGTGTTTGTCTGTTTTCGATATTAATCCAAAAGAATTGCTGCAAAAAGAATCTTTTTTTATAAGAGAATTAAATGAAGCAACTCTATTTGGCGGCGGAAGGCAATTTGAAACAGCAGGAAAGCATGAGGTGCTTGACAGGAAAGAATTTCATGAAATAAAAACGTTGAAACCCTTGCAGGCAAAGGCTGCAAAGCAGTTAGGGTCTTCCGGTTCGGGCAATCATTTCGTAGAATTTGGCGAAATCGAGATCAGCGAAGAAGATGAAATCCTGGGAATTGCACCGGGAAAATATTTGGGACTTTTATCGCATTCCGGTTCCAGGGGATTGGGCGCAACCATTGCCAGCCATTACACACAATTGGCCAAACAAAAAAGGCAATTGCCCGGCGAAGTGAAGAATCTTGCCTGGCTAAATTTAGATGAAGAAGAAGGAATGGAATACTGGCTGGCGATGAACCTTGCGGGAGATTACGCATCTGCCAATCATCAGATCATTCATGCGAAAATTGCAAAGCAGTTAGGCCGCAAACCTATAAAAATGGTGGAGAACCATCACAACTTTGCATGGAAAGAAATCCTGAGCGGTGTCGAAGGAATGGAAGGCAGGGAAGTGATTGTGCATCGCAAAGGCGCTACACCTGCGGGAGAAAATGTATTGGGAATTATTCCGGGCTCTATGACAGCGCCGGGTTATATTGTAAAAGGCAAAGGCGAAAATTCTTCCCTGTCTTCAGCTTCACATGGTGCAGGAAGAAGACTAAGCAGGACATCCTCATTAAATTCCATTACCCAAAACGCGTTGAAGAATGAATTGGATAAATATGGCGTAACCTTATTGGGTGGCGGCTTGGACGAAGCTCCTTTTGCTTATAAAGATATTGATGAAGTAATGCAATCGCAGTTACATTTGGTCGATGCTGTCGGAAAATTCATTCCCAAAATTGTAAAGATGGACCGAGCAGCGCCAAAGAAAAAGAAATAGAGAAAAGACGTAAATGCAGGAGAATGATCTTAAAATAATAACAAGGTTTTCTGTTTTTGAAACAGGAACCTTGTTATCATGGCTGAGCAAAACCTACAGAAGATGAAGAAATAACGGGATTTTTATTTTTCCTGGTCATTGCAACGAAGAAAGGAATTGATTGTTCTGCTGTTGGGATATCATTCGTTTCTTCTATACCGCAGAATTCCTGCCAGTTGTGGTCTGTCTCATCGTCCCAATCGTACTCTTTAAAATGCATATCGGGAAGATTCCAATCTTTGGCTATAAACCAATTTTCATGAATTAGATTTCGGTAATCGCGCCTTGTATTTTTATAGCTATCAGGACAAGGAAAACCCGATCGCTCTCCCGAACTTTTGGGATTTTTCCTTGCCTGTAGGCGGCAAAAGCCGGGGATAGGGTTTGTATTTGTTCATCGCTTATTTGAATGGATGGGATAATAAAATATCTGTATCGTCTAATTTACCTGCCAAGGCAATTGGTCCCTGACGCACGGAAAGCTGGAATTATTCAGCAGGTGGGGTTAAAGGTACGACCCCATGCTGTTCAGCATAAGTAATTATCTGTTCGCTTTCTGACAAATCCAGGTAGCTTAAAATATTTGAAGTTCTTAATTGCTTCCAAACATCATGTTGCTTAGGAAATGTATTTCTATCAGGCTCCTTAGCAATGAAAAAATCTTTCATCGGAACGTTATTTTCATTGTAAGTTGTCTTTAGCTGTATAAACGAATTTATATGATTAGCAACTGTTGCAAGGGTAGCTTCCATGTCAACTGTTTGAACAAATACATCAATTTTATTCTTTCCGGCAAAGTCAATACGAACCGGCGTAATTAAATTACTTACCTGCTCATGAGTAATCTCTCTGTTCAAATCATAATGTTTTTTAACTTTATCTCCGTAATGAGTTTTTATATACTCAACAGGTTTGATTTTTGGCAATTCATCTTTAACATCATCGGTAATGTCATCAATATATTTCTTAAAGAGAATAGAGAAATTTTGCTTATTTGCCTCCAAATAGATCTCCTTGGGACTTGTAAAAGAAATAATATTGTTAGAATACCTGCTTAAATAAGAAATGTAGGAAGTTGAAAAGGCATTATCAGAAATACTATTTTTAAATATTTTAGGCTCTTTTCTGTTTGAAGTTTTAGAGTTATCAGTTTCAATTTTCTTTTCTATACTTTCTAATATTTCCCACAGTATTTTGTAAGACGAGCCAGAAAGCAGCTCTTTTGAAATCTTTAATTTATTCTTTGAATAACTGAAATAGACTTCGTGATTATTAAACAATAACAGCCCTATTGAAATCTTCTCCTGGATTTCAGGTCTTATTAAAACAGATAATATGCTGTATTGAGTTGTCATAAAGTTCAGACTGCAAAGTATTGTAAAAACTCCAAAAAAGTATGCCAGCACTCCTCAAACCAATCATCGTTCATTAAAAATTGATTCAATTCCGCTTCTTTCTCGGGTAAATTAAAGTTCCATTCTGGTGGAATGTTTTGTAAATATCGATTTAGATTCTGCCTGCAACTCAGAGCGCAAAGGTAAAAAGATTCTTTTAGATTTTCGATATTTTTAAACTTATGGGTTTTGAATAGCTTAGAAAAGAAAGAGGAATATATCAAACTGTCTTCATAAGTGATTTGAACCAATCCATTTTCAAAGTTTTGGGAGTTAAAACAAGCTTCATGGTCAATAGGGAACAACTTATATTCCTTGCCAACCAGCTTGTACAAGATATTATAGTTATTGATCTGCCTATCTTCATTGGCTACCCAAATATCAAAAAAAGCCAGCTTTAACACATCTGCTTTTAAGCCTTTTTTATTTCTTATACCAGTTAAGACATCCTCTGACATCTGGTTCAAATCAAAAGCATCCTCAAGTTTTTGAAGCCCAAAACACACAGCATCAAATCTATTTCTCGGAATGGTTAAATCCGCTGGTATGTGTTCCGGCAATACTCGTATCAAAGCAACTGGAGCATGATTAAACTGCCATGAATCGAGAAAGGAGGCAATGAGCATCTCTTTAAATAATCTATGTGCAGCGCCAACAAGGTTATGATACTTACAGTAGTAAAAATTCAAATCAGAGGCATGAATTATTATCGGCCTGTTTTGGGTATCAATAATATTCCCCCGCTCTAATGCTTCTATGGATTGAAAAGTTGGCAAATTTTACCTTCTTCTTTATGTTTTAAGTTTATAATTATCCCGGCATTATTTTCATTGCTCCCATTTAAAAAAATATTTTTCTATATAATTTGTTTCACTATTTAAATCTAAATTATGCATAAAAGAAAACGGCCTTTTCGATTCGTAGCTGGAAGCAGTAATGAAATTAGAAATGGTTCTGAATAGAAATAAGGGTTCATGTGGTTTTGGTAATTATACTTTTTTAAAGCTTAAATGGTTTCGTTAGTTTTAGTGAAATAATTATTTCACAATATAAGAAATTCTTTATTTAAAAGCGAGTTTAGGAAGCAGGATTTATTTCTTTCATTCAAGAGTTTAAAGGGCAGATTCAAAAGCTTCGCCATTGATTTATTTTAAACAACGTAAAATAATAAATCGAATCCAAATAATCTAAGGAGAATTGATTCCCCATTCAATATGCTTATGTAGTCTTTCAAATTCTTCTGCCCAATGAATGAATTGGCTGATTATTTCGCGGCTGTCGTCCGTTCTATAGTTTTCGCTTGCTGCGATATAAGTAATGTCTGCAACCGCTTCGCAAAGCGAATAAACTTTTTCCTTTTTCATAATGCAACGTAAAAAAGAAAATTAAAAAAGCTGGTTGCTTTTAAGACACTATAACATAAATGTTGTTTTTTGAACCGCGAAGTATTTACAGTTTTTATGTCCATGCCAGAAACAACCGTGAACGAGATTACCGTTTTGTATTTTGGTAAAACTATGTCGGGTTTGTTGGGGAGGCTTTTATCGTGGAGTTTATAACGGTATCCGTTGGGATGCAGGAATTTTCTAACGAGTATTTCAGGCGTTGTGTTCTGACAAGCACAATCTAATTCTGAAGCAGGACTCAAAATTCTGTTGCCACATCTTCGAGATAGTAGGATGAACGAATGTCCACAATATCCATTTATTCCTTTCTTTGCTGCAAAAAAACTAACAGGCGATTTCGGGTGTGTTGCATCTTTTTATAAAGTGGCCATTCTTTCTAAAATATTCATAAGATTTGTTAACCGCCCGTTTCACAACGACAGTAAGATTATAACATGTATGCGGGGATCTACGCTATAAATAATAGCACAATTAAAAGGAGCATGAACACGATTATAATCCCCACCAGGACCATCTGCCAGTTCTTCATTGTTTAATGTTTTAAATTGATGATCTGGAAAAATCCCGTAAATTATGATTCGATAAGATTCTTATGTAAAGTTGGCATTATTTTCAAATACCATCATTTAATTTTCTTCGCCCCGCCATGACGTTCCAAGAGGCAATGACATTCTAAATGAAACGAATGCTCCAGAGCCATTTGTTTTTTAATGTTGAGATTGCCACGGCGCAAAAGATCCACCTTGCGACGACTTTAAACAGACAAACAGGGGAGAATGTTGTATAAGTATAGATTCAACGGGCAGCAAATAATTCTACAAAAAAAGGTAGAAACCCATGAAAAAGGCTTTTAAGTTATAGATATAAAGCTGTAAAAAGTTTACTCAATTTATAAATGAAAATGGTATATAAATTGTGGCAATAATTTTTACGTCAAAGAAAAATTAAGATCGGTTGCTAAAACGAATGAGACAAATTCCTGTAAGTATAAAGTTTATTATATATCCTGATTAAACCGTCCGGCTGCCTCTCACCTTTAGAAAAAGTAATTATACCCCCGTTCAAACATTCTTTAAAATAGCCCTGTAACCATTTGAAATGAAAATCCATTTTTCATGGGAATCAGTTACACCTATTTCTTAATTATTAAAACTTTTTTCTTAATTATTAAAACTTTAACCAATGAAAAAAAGATTTACAACAAGTAAATTGGAAATTTTTATTGCGGTCGCCTCAGCATTTCTTTTTTCAGTTATACTTATGTCTTCAAGCCATAGAGAGGCTCCCATGATTGCCAATGATCCGTTGGCAGACAATACGGATTTGTACGCTTTCAAAAGCCCGACCAATCCCAATAAAATTGTTATTATCGCCAATTATATACCAGGGCAACTGCCCAATGGCGGCCCCAATTATTATTCGTTTGGAGAAAATATCCGGTATGAAATCCACATTGATAATGACGTGAATACAAAAGGCGATGACATTGTTTACCGTTTTACTTTTCACAAAACAAATGAAGACCCTACTACTTTCTTCAACATCAGGTTAGGAAAAGAAAACCTGAAAACAACTTATACTTTGGAAAGAAGTATGGATGGTGGTAGAAGATGGGAAGGCGTCTTATCCGGACGCAACATGGTTAACAGCTCGGATTGGAACAGGGAAGAGGATTGGGAGCATAAAAAATTCAATACAATCCTTAGCAATGGAACGGTGCCACCATACAATATCGGAGAAAGGTCGATTAGTTCACCTGTCGGATTAAATGCGCCCGATTATAATTCTCTTATAGAAAAGGCGATTGCAACCACTCACACAGGCGAAAGAGTTTTTGCGGGTACCGCAGATGACCCCTTCTTTGTTGACCTGGGGGGTATTTTTGATCTGGGCGACGCTCCACGCCAGGGCCCTACTCATTCTGAAGATGCATTGAAGTGCAAAAACGTTTCTGTTCTGGCATTAGAGATTGATATTCGCACCTTGCAAAAAGATCACAAACCATTGTGGAAGGCAAAAAACATTTTAGATCCTGATTATGTAATTGGCGTTTGGGCGTCTGCCAGCAGGCAACAGATAAGAACATTGAACGGCAATGGTACTGAATCAAATTATGGGCGCTGGGTGCAGGTTTCGAGGCTTGGGATGCCATTAACCAATGAAGCGCTAATTCCTATTGGTTATAAAGATTACTGGAATAGTCTGACACCGTATGAAGATCTTTCCAAACTCAGGTTATTTGGCAATTTCTTTTATAATCCAGAACTGGCATTGTACATGGACGACGCTCAATTTGGGGCTGCCATTCCTGCATTCTCTGCATTAAGAATTCAAAGGAACTCATTAGGAGCATTCGATTTTGGCAACACGCATGATGGTTTATTCCCTTTAAAAGGTACAGCCGCTGTTGCAGGAACAGCTTTGGATGATGCTGTCTTTGGGAATTTGCTGTTACCTGGTCCCGGAAAACCACGTTCCGTAGATCTATATCCCATTTTTAATACGGGTGTACCTAATCTGAGCCCATACCAGTTAGCCACCGGTAAAGGTGGAAATCCGTTGGCTGCCGGAAAGCCATTTATCAATAATTTTTTACCGAATGGTGGTGACATGTTGCGTTTGAATATGGCAGTTCCGGTTACTGACCGTACGTCTCCTGATTTTAGTTCCGATGGATTGATACAAACTTCGGTTTTAGGGTTAACAGACCCAAGATTCAATACGAATACCAACCTTGAGTTTATTCCGAATATGGATGGATTCCCTAACGGAAGAAGGTTGGAAGATGATGTTACCCGGATAGAATTACAATCGGTGGGGGGCGTTGTATTGGCTGCGCTTGGCTTATGGTATGATGATTTTACACCTGGTGGAAGCCCTGTAACGCCAGACTTGCTGAAGGTGGTAACCTACAGCACTGGTGTAAATGCAAATGATACGACTTTTAAAACCTCTTTCCCTTTTGTGCAAACTCCGTGGTCAGGTACACACAATTGCAGTTGCACAACTTCTTCTCCTGCGCCTGATGTATCCATGAAAAGCAATGGTCCATCAACTATGCAACCGCTTGGCTTTGCTTCTCCCGGGATCGAAATAGCCACTTATCCTAATCCCATGAGTAGCAGCAATACGTTACGCTATCATGTGGCGGTGCCCTCACAGGTTACCATAGTGCTGTATGATGCCGTTGGGAAGCCGGTCAAAGTTTTGGTAAATAAAAAAGTGCAGGCCGGAACTTATACGCTACGCTGGGATCTAAATGGCATGGCTAAAGGTTCTTACTTTATTTCAGGAAGCAGGGATGGTGGAAGTAAACAAACACTCACAGTTGTTAAAGAATAATTTATTCTTACCTGATAAGTCCGTAGTGAAAACTGCGGACTTACTTTCTGACCCGTAATACATTACGATAATTGAATCATGGAAAAGAAATCTATTTATAGATTATTAATATTGTTCTTTTTTTGTATGGCAGCGTTTGTGGTTATACTTTATAACATTCGCCAGTCAAAATTAAAAAATACCACTTACCCTCTTTTAGAAAGAAAAGGCATATCTGCTACTTCTGTGGAATGGCAGGGAACTAAAACGACCGCGCAAAGACTGATTGACAATTTAAAGTACAATCCAAAAGACACCAAATCAGCCATAGCTTTATCCGGTTTATACATACAGGAAGCCAGGATCACCGGCAACTATGTATACTATGATGCGGCGGCAATGAAATATATTAACGGCGTGCTTAATGACTCGCCTGATAACTTTGAGGCCCTGACATTAAAAGCATTGCTCTACATGTCTCAACATCATTTTGCTGAAGGACTTACCATTGCTGAAAAAGCACAAACAATTAACCCTTATAATTCTTTAATATACGGATTGCTTGTAGATGGAAATGTAGAGATGGGCAATTATAAACTTGCTGTAGAAAATTCTGATAAGATGGATTCTATCCGGCCGGATATCCGTTCTTATTCCCGGATATCATATCTGCGTGAAATATACGGAGATTATCCGGGAGCGATTGAGGCAATGAAACTTGCCGTAAGCGCGGGAGGGGCCGGTGATGAGCCAACTGAGTGGACACGCATACAACTTGCGCGTCTATACGAAAATACCGGAGATCTGAAAAGCGCTGAAATGCATTACCTGATCGCGCTGGACGAACGCCCTGATTATGGCTATGCAACAGCTGGCCTTGGGCATATTGCTATTGCAAGCAAAGATTATCGCGACGCCATTTCCTATTATGAAAAAGCCGTAACCGGATTGAATGATTATTCACTACAGGAACAATTATCCGAATTATACAGGTTGAATGGGAATACAAAAAAAGCTGACAGCCTTTTAAAAAAAATTATTGAAGGAATGAACAATGATGGCAAAAAAGGAGAACAGGATCAAAACATCGGTCATTATGCCGACCGTGAACTGGCTTATGCTTATCTCCTGGAAAATGACAATGAAAATGCTTTAAAACATGCACTCATCGAATACAACAGGAGGCCTGATAATATTGATGTCAATGAAACTGTCGCCTGGGTTTATTACAAAATGAAAGATTATAATAAAGCGCTCCCCTACCTGAAAGTAGCGCTTAGAACAAATTGCAAAAATCCACAGTTGCTTTGCAATGCCGGTCTTATTTATGCAAAGACAAATCAAAAGAATTTGGCAAAATCAACGTTGGAGGAGGCTCTAAAAAATAATCCTAATATTGATCCGGAGCTAAAAACCGAAAGTGAAAATGTATTGAAAAGTCTTTGAAATTTATGGAACAGCACCATGAAATAAAGTACAAACATCTTCTTGCTTTATTATGCGTGGTTCTGCCATTGTCCACAATGGGGCACACTATAAATTATGTACTGGAAAAAGCGCCGGTGAATGATGTCGTCTGGTTTTATTTCAAATTGGGGGTAGCACATATCGTTCCTCTTGGTTACGACCATATTTTATTTGTGGTTAGCCTGTGCCTGTTAAATTCAAAAGTTAAAACCATTTTATGGCAGGCCAGCGCGTTTACCGTTGCGCACACGATTACCCTGGCGCTCAGTATGAAAGGAATCATAAAACTCCCCGCCGAAATTGTGGAACCCCTGATTGCTTTATCCATCATGTTTGTAGCGATAGAAAATATTTTATTAGATACATTAAAACCCTGGCGTGTGGCGATCGTATTTATGTTTGGGTTAGTTCATGGGATGGGCTTTGCCAGCGCTCTCAATGAAATTGGATTGCCCAGAAATCAGTTTTATACTTCTATATTTTCATTCAATGCCGGTGTTGAGATCGGGCAGATAATCGTTATATCACTTGTTTTTTTGCTTATCATCATTCCATTCGGAAAAAAGCCGTGGTTTAAAAAAGGAATTGTTTATCCACTCTCTGCAATTATTGCACTGATCGCCGGGTATTGGATGATACAGCGATTGATATAGGACACTCCACATGCTACTATTTTCACTCTCCGCCTCCCATAAGGCAACCAGTTGGCGGCCAATCCTGCTGATGGTCAAGGCAATCCCTATGCCCCCGCCTGCCTCCTCCCTACCCACCAGCAATAAATTGCATTACCTAAACGTTATTTAACGCACCGGTAACGCAGGGGATCAGGTACAAGGATGAGGCATTCAGCGGATCGATATAGAGGGAACATAAACCGATAAAATCAAAATATCATGGCTAAAGTAACAGACGTATTTTTAAGTGGCACTATAGGAAATGTAGTGTTTTACCGTCGCATGGGAACGCAATGCGCCCGGTCGAAGCCATTGCATGTGAAGCAATCGGCAGCAACGAAAATAAGATCGGCAAATTTTGGTATTGCCGCAAGGGCGAGCAAAACCCTACGCAGCGGGCTAATGCCATCTATGCCGAATCCAACAGACCGAAGCATGCAAAACAGGTTTTCCGGTGCCATATCCAAATGGCTCGGCACATCAGCCGTGGACGAATTGCCATCGACAGATGCAGTACCTTATATCAGCGCACTTGAGTTTACAAAAGAGCAACCGGTAAGGCAAAGGTTTAAAGTACCGCTTACCATCAGCGTACCGCAGTCAAACGTGGTGACCGTAAGCATCGATACTTTTGTTCCCTCTAAGCAAATTGTTGCTCCGGCAGGTACCGGTTTGGTAACCCTGGTAATCTCTGTTTCTGGATGCCTGCTGAAAACAGGCGAGCCTACGGGCAGCGAAACGCATACGATAGACATTCCTTATAACGATACCACTGTTGCCGTACAGGTGCTGCAGTTTCCGGTGAACACGCCTTCGCAAAGCCTTGTGGTTATTGCTGCGCGCCTTATCTATAAAAAGTTTGAATACAATACATGGGTGGAGATGAACAAGGAGGCGTTTGTGCCTGCAGGGGTGATTGATGCACGGTATGTGGGTTAAAAATTGTGAGCAAGCTAAACATGTTTATGATTCGTAAAATATAAATGGCCGTAGTTGCAAACGGTTGCAAACTACGGCCAGCGAGTTTTTCTTTTTAAACAGACCCGGATAGCAGGAAATTCGGGATTCGTTAAATGGACGCTGTGCCGAAATCAAATTTGAGCAAGCCTCTTTCCTTTGTCCAATCGTCTGTCCTATTTACAAGCCAATTACCGGCGTCAAATCATTCGTCAGGGAGCTACTTGAAGCTGGCTGGTACCTATAGAAGGCGGGATAAAGCCAGGTAATGTGAGGTATGTCCCTATTGTGCCGGTATAGTGGCCGGTCTGCGCTGGGACAGTAATGGTAGTTGGAAAACCACCCAGTCCATTCAGACTTACGCCGTTGATCACGACCCATTGGTTGTTCACGCCTGTGTACTGCCAGGTCACATCGCCCTTATCACTGGCGGCTCCTCCGGCAGGACCGTGCCCGCAGTCGGCGCCACTGTAGTCGCCCTGCCAGTTTGGGTAAAGTGCTATCCAGAGCCACACTCCCCCGCCCTGGGATCCGCTGATGTTGGCCGACAACTCGATCTCGTAAGTGGCGCCTGATCCATATCCGTTTGCTCCGCTCTGACTTGAGCTGGGCTGGCTTACGGAAGAACTGCTATTAGTTGGGGACGAATTCAAACTAGCATCTTTTTGACATCCTGTAAAAAGGAATGATGAAGCTGCCGCAAGAAACACCATTAATTTAGAACTTAAACTTTTCATAAAACGTGTATTTAGATTGTTATTAAAAAATTATTCAAAACAAATATTTTCACAATAACAGTTTTGAGCAGTAAAGCGTTTGCGTATTATTAGGCCTGCCTTTTTATGCACTTGTCCAGGTGAGGGTTTTAAAACAATTAAATCAAACACCTTCTTAGAATTACTGAGTCATAATGGAAGGATATATAACAGCAATAATCTATGGATATTGATTTTACTGTTGTCGTAACATAGGTACGAAGGCCAATTAAATTAAATAGTAGAATTCATGGGGACAACTGTAATTGAGTGAGGACAAAATCGAATCCCCACAAAAAATTGTCATAGGATTGGGTTCTATTTAATAAGGAAGTAATAACGCGTGCAAGTTAATTTTTTTTCTAAGACGAAAAGATCAAGAAGTTAAATTCTTTGTCATTAAGCTTACATTTTTTGCCGGTTGGTCTTCCGGATAGCAACGTCATTTGTTGGCGAAAGCGTTGGCTATTATCCGCCTTTGTTAGCCGATTATCCACCGCGTGGCGCCGGTCCTTCATTCCCTGGTCGGTGTCCTCACCTACCGTCTCTTTTTCTTCATTTAAACAAATTGTATATCTTTCCTTAACATGCATTTCTAATTTCCGTGTGGCTTCCATTTCAAATTTAGCAATATTACTCCCGATAGTATCTGTGATTAAAATAGTCTGGATGTTTTATTATTGGCCGCTCCATGTGTCTGGCTGACGACAAACAGTATTGACGCTGATGCTGATCACTATTAATAAGAATTGATGGATGCTAACTTATTTTTTTCATTATATATTTGAGGTATAGAAGATGCAAACTTTTTTTATCAATTAAAATACAATTTCCATGGCAGAAAATCAACCGGATAGTAAGGAGCCGTCCGTTTCCAGAAGAAATTTCATCCGCAACACTTCTCTTGCCGCAGCCGGGTTTTATATTGTGCCGCGTCATGTGTTGGGAAGAGGTTTTGTAGCTCCCAGTGATAAATTATTAATTGCAGGCGTCGGTGCCGGAGGTAAAGGCGGTGATGATCAGCGTCATTTCGCCAAAACAGGAAAAGCAGAAATTGCTTTTCTGTGTGATGTGGACGATCGGCAGGCAGTTCAGAACCGTAAATTATTTCCCAAAGCAAAATATTATCATGACTGGCGGGAAATGTTTGAAAAGGAACATAAACATTTTGATGCAGTAGATGTGGGCATTCCTGATCATAACCATGCAACGGTTGGATTTCATGCGATGCAATTAGGTAAACATGTTTATGTACAAAAACCTTTGACCCATGATATTTGGGAAGCACACATGATGGGCGAAGCTGCAAAACGTTATAAAGTGGTTACCCAAATGGGCGACCAGGGTTCTTCCGGTGATGGTGTACGCCAGTTAAGAGAATGGTATGAGGCAGGGATAATTGGTGAAGTACATACGGTTCATTGCTGGACTAACAGGCCCGTATGGCCCCAGGGGGTTCCCTGGTCAACCAAAAATCCACCCGTACCAGCGGGTCTTAACTGGGACCTTTGGCTGGGAACTGCACAGCCACATCCTTATGAAGATATGATCGTGCCTTTCAACTGGAGAGGATGGTGGGATTTTGGCACGGGAGCGATTGGTGATATGGCCTGTCATATTGTGGGCCCTGTGTTTAAGGTACTTGGACTTCAATATCCGACAGAAGTGGTAAGCAGCGTAAGTACACCTTATGTAGATAACTGGCAACAGGCATACTACCCGCAGAGTGGTCCTGTATCATCGTCTTCACACCTGAAGTTTAAAGGAAAGAATGGCCAGGATGTTAGCCTCAGCTGGATGGATGGTGGTATCCAGCCCCCGCGGCCGGAAGAATTAGGGCCTAACGAAGTAATGGGTGGCAAAGGCGATAAGGGAAATGGTGTGATCTTCGAAGGCACCAAAGGTAAAATGATGTGTGGCGTTTATGGAGAAGATCCTCAATTGTTACCTACCTCGCGTACCAAAGAAGTGAATGTGCCTAAAAAATATCCGCGTGTGCCCGGTGGTGAAGATGGACACTACGGACAATGGGTTGAAGCCTGCCTGGCTGGTTACGGAAAGATGGAAGTAGATTCACCCTTTGTGGAATACGCCGTTCCGCTAACGCAAAGTATATTAATGGCCAACCTGGCTATTCGCAGTTTTGATTACCGGCAGCCAACAGCAGATGGAAAAGGATTTACTTATCCCGGACGTGGCATCACGCTTCAATGGGATCCCGAAAACCTGAAGGTTACCAACTTTGATCCGGCTAACCAGTTTGTAAAACGGACTTACCGCGAGGGATGGCCTGAATTGAAATTCTAAGATGAGTTTTTAAATAAAAAAGGAAAGGCGAAGCAGGCAGCTTCGCCTTTCTTATAATGTACGTCATTGCCGGGAGGCTGTAAATACCTTTCCGGATCGTGGGATATGGAAGCAAAAAGGAATGGTTCGTGAAGACACGAACCACGGCTGAAAATTGCATCAAAGATTGATTCGTAAACATAAATTGGAATGGGTTGATTAACTCAAACGTTTCACAACAAAATATAATCCATTACGCGACTTCCTTACCCAATTTTTCCTTGGTCGGTGTCCTCACCGACCGTCTCTGTTTCTGCATTTAAACAAATTGTATATCTTTCCTTAGAAATGATTTCATCTTGTTATAATTATACCGGACATTGTAACTCTTATACCGAGTTGAATGAAATTTATTAAACACCGCCTATTTATTTCTAAAGTGAAAATATTTTGAACTGGCTGGTGAGGACACCGAGCATGGAGCAGCAATTTTCGCCTTCTTATTTGCTATTTTTATCAACCAATTTCTCCAACTTCGCCATCATCTCATCCTTCTCCTTCAACATCCTTTCATAAAGCGCAATCTTCTCTTCATGAAGTTGAACGAGCTTGTCTATTGGATGAAAAGTAGGATAATTATTTACCACTGCACCGTTGTCGTTATTGGTAATTGTGTTGGCAATAATGTTTATAGCAGAATCCTCATCAAAATTCTGTATCGCTTCAGCAGGTATTTTTAGTGCAGAAGATATTTGTTGTAGCAGTGCAGGATCAATCGTTTCCTTTTGTTCCAGCAAAGAAACTTTTTGTTGATTCCAGTCGTCGCCAAGATCGGCAGCCAAGGCGTCCTGTTTAATACCAAGCATTTCGCGGAAGCGCTTAACGTTTCGCCCTTCATGTATCTTTTTTGTAGTTGCTGTACTCATCATAAGCGAATTTAAATCTTAAAGATTAGTGATTGATAAAGGTATGTAAAAAACAAAGTAAAACGGTGAGACATTAACTATAAATGTAGGATACCGGATTGAGCCACGTGTACTTTGCTTCTTACAAAAAGCTATTGTCGGCGGCTCTAAAATAACAGTAGAATCAAAGATCATTTTCTGAACTGGTCGGTGAGGATACCGGTCATGGAGCAGTAGTTATTCAAAAACTATTAGCTGATAACAACATTAAAACCACCTGACGATCGCTAGATGTAACAAATAAATATCTGGTACACATTCTAAGGTGCCTTGCTGATATTGAAGGCTTATTAAAGAAAAAGGAGCTGTATTTACGAAAGATATATTCCTCTAATACGTACTTCGCAAAAGTGATATAAATCACTGGTAATGAATAAAACAATATTTTTGGGAAAATAACTTTGTATGTTCGTACTTTCGGAAATACAAACGTAAGGCGTAATTAAACATGAAAGTGCGAACATTAGTATCAATAATTTTGACAGGGACAATTTTAGCTTGTAATTCAAATAACAACCGTCAGGCTTTAATTGACACAACCCAAAATGTCATTGATTCCGGGAACCTTAAACAAACACTGTCTAATGACTCGACAAATTATACCAGCAACGAGTACGCATTCATTGTTGGAAATTTTCAAAAAGGTGACTCTACTTTTATTGATGCAGACTATATACAATATTTAACTGGACAATCTGCAATTGACGCAGCGGTAAAAAAACACGAGGCAGACACATTTCAAACCGAAGATGGAAAGATTCATGTTAATGTTCCTGATGATTATTTTATAGTGAACGACAATAAAAAAATAAGACGACTATTTCTTGACAAAAATTGTTCAATCGAATTAGTTATTAACCCAGACGGTTTACCTCCGATTACTGACAATTCCTTACAAAGTTTAAAAAAGGTTGACCATGAAAGTCCGTTTTTATTGACACTTAATGACAAAGGAATAGTTATTAAAATTAAAGAGATATTTGTGCCCTAAATGATACACTTAACTACGCCTTACATTCGCATTTACGCAAGACGGGCAGACGTGCTAATAATCAGCAGTGGTGCATGTTTCAGCAGTCGTTCCGAGCTGAAGGAACTTTGTTCAGCGACAGTAATAGTAATGAACTTTTAATTATAAATTTGGCTGACGGTTGGGGCAGACGGGAATTCTAATTCCCGGCCTGCGTAAATGCGTGGCCGTTGGGCGTAATTGCAACGTATCCCTCCGGCCAACTACATTCAAATTAATTGCAATCAAAATTCTATAACAGTGGTTTCCAGTTCTGGGGCAGCAGTTCTTCAATTTTATTGATCGGATGATTACTGATCCGGCGCAAAACATCCTGCAGCCAGATAAAGGGATTAATGCTGTTGAGTTTGCAGGTGCCT
>Ga0207652_10001577_pt1 | contig 20046 bp, 19 predicted proteins | sample KBSC63BmetaG_FD_184334 | JGI IMG/M metagenome (GOLD analysis project Ga0207652, IMG submission 184334) | Corn rhizosphere microbial communities from Kellogg Biological Station, Michigan, USA - KBS C6-3B metaG (SPAdes) (version 2) | ecosystem: Host-associated > Plants > Roots > Rhizosphere ... | reverse complement strand
GGGGATATGAACGCCGCCGATGACGAGGCCTTGATTCATTTTACGGCTGCGGCGGAGGTGTCGGCTGGACGGAAACCAGCGTCATGTCGAACACCAGCGTCTGGTTCGGGCCGATGGCGCTGCCGGCGCCTTGCGCGCCGTAGCCCAACTCGGCGGGGATCACGAGCTGCCACTCATCGCCTTCATGCATCATGCGCAGCGCTTCGACCCAGCCGGGGATCAAGCGGCCTGCGGGGAAGGTTGCGGTCTGGCCCGGCTGCGTCTGGTCGAAGACCTTGCCGTCGATGGTCCAGCCTTTGTAGGTGACGGTCACGTTATCCGCGCCGCTGGTTACGCCTTTGCCGCTGCCACTCTTGATGATGCGGTACTGCAAGCCGTCGGCGGTGGTCTTCACGCCTTCCTTGGCTTTGTTGTCCGCGAGGAATTTCGCGTTGGAGGCGGCGCTTTGATCGTAGGACATGGTCGATTGCTCTTTCTTCTGGCCGCAACCCGCAAGCGAGAGCGTGGCGGCAAGGGCGAGGATGAAAACTGGAAAACCGAGTCGCAGCATGGGGGACCCCGAAGGATTGCCGGGAAGCCATGGACCGGGACGCCGCCAAAATCCAGCCAATCCTTGGGCAAGAGGTGATTCTAGAACTGACATATTGTCATTTCTGATTGGATAGGTAATGCTTTCGGAAAATACAGGGTGAAGCGCATGGCCGTGGAACATGTCGACGTCATTGTTGTGGGCGCGGGCCTTTCGGGCATCGGCGCGGGCTATCACCTGCAGACCGAAGCGCCGCAGAAAACGTATCTGATCCTCGAAGGCCGCGACGCGATCGGCGGCACATGGGATCTGTTTCGCTATCCGGGCATTCGCTCGGACAGCGACATGTTCACGCTCGGCTACAATTTCAAACCATGGGGCGAAGCGAAGGCGATCGCCGACGGTCCGTCGATTCGCAAATATGTGCGCCAGACGGCGTCCGAGAACGGCATCGACAAGAAGATCCGCTTCTCGCACATGGTCAAACGCGCATCGTGGGATAGCGCGACCGCGCGCTGGACGGTGGAGGCCGAACGCGGCGAGAGCAAAGAACTCGTCCGCTTCACCTGCAATTTCCTTTTCATGTGCAGCGGCTACTACTCCTACAAAGGCGGCTACGATCCAGGTTTTGCGGGCCGCGAGGACTTCAAGGGCCAGATCGTTCATCCGCAGCAATGGCCGGAAGATCTGGACTATAAGAACAAGAAGGTTGTGGTCATCGGCAGCGGCGCGACCGCCGTCACCGTCGTTCCGGAAATGGCGAAGGATGCCGCGCATGTGACCATGCTGCAGCGCTCGCCGACCTATATGGTGTCGCGCCCTGCGGAAGACGCTTCGGCGAACTGGCTGCGCGCGCATCTGCCGTCGATGCTTGCCTATCAGCTGATCCGCTGGCGGAACGTCCTGTTCGGCATGTATTTCTTCAACAAGTCCCGCAAAAGCCCCAAGCAGGTGAAGCACTACCTGATCGACCTGGTGAAAAAGGAACTGCCGCCGGACTACGATGTGAAGACGCATTTCACGCCGAATTATAATCCATGGGATCAGCGTCTCTGCCTGGTGCCGGACAGCGATTTCTTCCAGGCGATCAAGAACCAGAAGGCGTCCGTGGTCACCGATACGATCGACCGCTTCACGCCAACAGGCATCAAGCTTTCCTCCGGCAAGGAGTTGGAAGCGGACATCATCGTCACGGCGACGGGCCTCGCGCTCGAATTGCTCGGCGGATTGCAGGTCACCGTGGACGGGCAGCCGCGCAATCTCTCCAAGTCCATGAGCTACAAGGGCATGATGTACAGCGATGTGCCGAACCTGGCCTCGGCCTTCGGCTACACCAACGCGTCGTGGACGCTGAAATGCGATCTGACCTGCGAATATGTCACGCGCCTGCTCAACTACATGGACCGCAAAGGCACGCCCATCGCCACGCCGAAGGGCGATCCATCCGTTGAGGAAGCGCCGTGGCTCGATTTTTCGTCGGGCTATGTGCAGCGCGCGAAAGACATCTTGCCGAGGCAGGGCACGAAGAATCCGTGGAAGCTCTATCAGAACTACGCGCTCGATCTGGTCACGCTGCGCTTCGGCAAAGTGGACGACGGCACGCTGATATTCTCCAAGCCGCACGCCGTGGCACCGGCAAACGCGGACCGCCCCGCCATGGCGGCGGAATAGCCTTCGCAGGAGGCGCCTGAAACGGCTTGCCCGGGGGCCCCCAAGGCTATATTCCCCGCACCGCCCGGCTTAACTTGGGCAGACGGACAGGTGGCCGAGTGGTTTAAGGCGCACGCCTGGAAAGTGTGTAACGGTTAATAGCCGTTCGAGGGTTCGAATCCCTCCCTGTCCGCCACCACACTTCCCAAAAACAAGCGGGCGAGGCTCGCGCCCCGCCCGCCATAATCCGGAAATTTCTGAGCGGTCAGTCTGTGCCGGCGCGGCCCAGACCCAAATCGTGCTCGGCGGCGACGATGGAGATCGTGTAGCCGGCGATCACGTCGAACAGCGTCATGCACAGGATGAAGAAGAAGGGCGACGTGGCGAAACCCTTGAGCGTGATGAACTCGACCAGCGCGACGACGAACACCAGCATCGACAGGCCATGATTGATGATTTCGCGCGCGGTAGTGCGGGTCGCCTTCACGACCTCGACGAACAGCAGCAGCAGCGAGATCAGGATCAAAAGATCGCCGAAGCTGAACTTCCACGCCTCACCGGAGAACATCCGGATCGTCACGGAATGGTTGAGGCTGAGAAGATCCTGGATGTCGTAGTGGCCGATAACGCCGCCACCCAGCGCGAACAGGTTGTAGATAATGAGCGGAATAATCAGCAGCGGAAAAAGGCGAAACATCGTTGAACTCCCCCGGTGAACCCAATACCTGACCAGCCTTGTATCATATTGGGGCGGAAAAGGGGCGTGGGGGCGACGGCGGTGTGGCCGCTATGGTTAAGCACGCTCCGGCACCCGCGGAACCGAAAACGCCATAGGGATTCGGCGGATTCCAAGGTGCGGAACCGCGCAGAGTATCGTCAAATCTCTTTCGGCTCGACCGCGCCTTTGAAGCGGTGCTGCAGCCAGCGCACGCCAAACGTGTCGAAGAAGCCGACGAGCGCGCGCTGGAAGTTCTTGTATTTGGAAGCGCCATGCGCGCGAGCGCGATGCTCGACATGGACGAACAGCACCTTGTAGCCCTCGCGCTGCATCAGCGCGATCGAGAAGCGGTGCATGTTGTCGAAATAGGGAAGAGCAAGGAACGCTTCGCGCCGGAAAACCTTCAACCCGCAGCCCGAATCCGTCGCGCCGTCATGCAGCATCGCGTTGCGGAACCAGTTGGCGAAGCCCGAAGCGTAGCGCTTGTTCGCCTGGTCCTTGCGGTGCTGGCGAACGCCCGACACCATGCCGACATGCTCGCTTTGCGGCGCTTCGCGAAGGGTGCGCAGCATCTTCGGAATGTCGGCGGGATCGTTCTGCCCATCGCCGTCCAAGGTTGCAACGATTTCACCTCTGGCGGCGCGAACGCCGGTGCGAACGGCGCGGCTTTGTCCGATATTGCGGCCGTGGGTGATGACGCGCAGCGAAGGGACTTCCGCCTTGAGGGCTTTCAGAACCTGTGCGGTGTCGTCCCGCGAGCCGTCATCGACGAAAATGATTTCGGCCTCGGTGCCGACCGCGCGCAGAATTTCCAGCGCCAGCGGCGCGACGTTCTGGGCCTCGTCCTTGACGGGCACAACAACGGAAAGCGTGACCGTCATGGCGAGGTTCCGTTCGATCCCTGGGTGCAATAAAGTGGTTCGGGCACAGTCCGCTTCCTGATGAAACAGGTTGAACGAAAACATGCGGCCGCGCGCGGCGCGGGCCTTATACAGGCTCGCACCCTCGGGAAACAGGCCTGTGCCAATGCGGCGCACCCCGGCATTCCCGCCTGGCGTCGCCCATGTCAGGTTCCAGAGGCGGAAGCGGGCTAATATCCACGCTGCGCGGCTCGGCAAGCCAAGTGTCATCCGTTAACAATCCCCGCCATTCGGCGGGTTTCTTTCAAGAGGCGTTCCACATGGGTGAGGCGGTGGCGGAGAAAAGCGCAAGCTCCCCAATTCTGGCGTTGCTGGCGCGCTGGCCGGTGGCGGTGCTGTTCCTGCTTTGCGTGATCGCCTGGGTGCCCGGTTTTTTCACCTTGCCGCCGCTCGATCGCGACGAGAGCCGTTTCGCGCAAGCCTCCAAGCAGATGATCGAGACCGATAACTATGTCGACATCCGCTACAGCGTCGGTCCGCGCTACAAGAAGCCGGTGGGCATTTACTGGATGCAGGCCGCGTCGACGCTGGCCTTCAGCGAGCCTCCCTACAATCAGATTTGGACGTACCGCCTGCCGTCGCTGATCGGCGGTTTCATCGCGGTGCTGCTGGCCTATTGGTGCGCACGCGCATTGGCCCCTCCCGAGACCGCGCTGATAGCGGCCGCGTTGATAGGCTTTACGGTCGGCCTCACGGCGGAAACACGCATCGCGAAAACCGATGCGGTGCTGCTGGCCACGGTGCTGGGATCGCAAGCGTTGCTTTTGCGGGCCTATCTCGCGGCGCGGCTGGAGCGAACGCCGCCCAGCCTTTGGGTGGCATTGGGGGGATGGGCGGCCTTCGCCTTCGGTGTCCTCATCAAGGGACCGATCATTGTTGCGGTTCTGGCCGTCACCATCATTGCGATCTCTCTATGGGACCGCGATTGGAAATGGTTGAAGACAATTCACTGGGGCTGGGGACTGCTGCTCACGGCGGTGATCGTTCTGCCATGGGGGCTGGCCATCGCCTTCGCGACGCATGGCGAATTCTATGAACAGGCGCTGGGCCATGACTTCGCGGCGAAAATTCTGGGCGGGCAGGAAACCCATGGCGCGCCGCCCGGCTATTATCTGCTGCTCGCAAGCGTGACCTTGTGGCCTGCCACCTTGTTCGCGCTGCCGGGGGTGGGCAGCGGCATCGCTCTGCGCCGCGATCCGGTGATCCGTTATCTGCTCGCATGGGCAGGCGCGGCATGGCTGATGTTTGAGATCGTGCCGACCAAACTTCCGCACTACATCCTGCCGGCATATCCAGCCGTGGCGTTCCTCGGCGCGCTTTGGGCGATGCGTGCAAAATCGCCGGACGAGCCGACCTGGGAGAAAGTGCTGCGCTATCTGGCGGCCCTGCAATTCGCGCTCGGCGTCGCTGCTTTCACCATCGTGCCCATCCTTGCGCCGAAATATTTCGGCGAAGGCATCGACCTATGGCTTGTGGCGGGCGCCTGCATCGGCGGCGCGCTCGGGCTTTCCGCCGTCGTTTTGTTCGTGGTGCACCGGACGATGCTCGCGTCGCTCTTCGCGGTCGTGGCGGCGGTCATCTTCTATCCACTGATTGGCTGGGGCGTTGCGCCGAAGGTCGATCAGATCTGGATGAGCCCCAAAGCGGCGGCGCTCGTCGCCAAATACAAGGAGCCGGACGATCCGCCGGTCGTGCTTGGTGGTTATGTGGAGCCGAGTCTCGTCTTCCTGCTGGGTACCGACACCCAGATCCAGAACGGCACGCGCGCGGCGAATGTCGCAGCGCAGCAGGGCGGGCTGGCGCTGATCGAGGACCATGAAAAGACCAAGTTCCTCACCCGGCTCGGCCAGCTCGATGCGCTGGCGAAACCGGTGAGCGGCGTGTCCGGCTTCAACTACTCGCGTGGCCGGCGCGAGCACATCACCGTTTACCGGGTAACCCCCACGCAACAAATCATGGAGCCGCCGTCGGAATGAGTGCCGAAGACCGCCGCTATTTCCACATCGCGCTCGCCATCATCGCCGCGATAACCGCCATCCGTGTGGCGGTCCTGGTGCTGTCGCCGCTCGATCTCTACCCGGATGAAGCCCAGTACTGGTGGTGGTCGCAAAATCCGGATTGGGGCTACTTCTCCAAGCCGCCGATGATCGGCTGGGTCATCTGGCTGACGACGGCGTTCTTCGGGGATGCCGAGTGGGCCATTCGCATCGGATCGCCTTTGCTGCATGCCGTGACCTCGCTGCTGCTGTTCGGCATCGCGCGGCGCAGCTTCGATGCGCGGATCGGCATGCTGACCGCGCTGGCCTATCTGACCACGCCGGGCGCGTCCTATTCCTCGGGGTTGATATCGACCGATGTGCCGTTGCTGTTTTTTTGGGCAACCGCGCTCTATGCCTTCCTGCGCGCGATGGACGATCCGCGCTGGCGCTGGGCCATCCTCGCCGGCATCGCCTTCGGCCTCGGCCTCGAAGCCAAATATGCGATGTTCTATTTCCTGCTGTGTGCGGGCTTCGCGGCGCTGTTCTCGCCCAAGGCCCGCAAGGTCGTTCTGAGCGGGCGCGGCGTCGCCATTCTGGTGATTGGCCTGTTGCTGCTGCTGCCCAATGTGCTGTGGAACGCCGCGCGTCACTTCCCGACGGTGGCGCATACCGAGCACAACGCCGATTGGGGCAGCGCCCATTTCAGCCTGGGCGAGACCGCGTCGTTCATCGGCGGACAGTTCGGGGTGTTCGGGCCGTTCCTGATGATCGGCCTGCTGTTGATGTTCTGGCGCTTGATGCGCGGTCCGGAACGTCCACAGGCCAGTCTTGTTCTTGCCGCGTTCTGCGCACCGCCGCTGATCCTCATCATCTTCCAGTCGTTCATCTCCGAAGCCAATGCCAATTGGGCGGCCACGGCTTATGTGGCAGCGGCGCCGCTTGCTGTCGCCGCGCTGGTAGGGCTGTGGAATTCCCGCGTTCTATGGGCGTCCTTTGCGCTTGATGGCGCGGTCATGGTGGTGCTCTGGCTGATCCTGCTGTCGCCGTCCTTCGCCGATGGCATCGGGTTGGGCAATGCCTTCAAGCGGATGGAAGGCTGGAGAGAGTTGGGAAGCGCTGTGGCCGATGAGGCACAGGCAGGACATTACGCCATCATCTCGACCTCGAACCGCAGCATCATGGCCGAGTTGCTCTACTACGCGGTGCCGCGCGCTGCGTTCGTTCGCGTGTGGGACAAGGACCTGCACGACGACGACCATTTCCAGATGACGTTGCGGCTGACAGCCCCCGCGCATCGGGTGTTGATGGCTGTCTCGCCTCAGGAGGCGCAGATGGTTCTGAACACCTTCGATTCGCATACGCTCGCGAACACCATCACGGTCCCCATCGGCGGACGGCATATTCGCGTGACGCAGCTTTACGATGTGCGCGATTATCGTGGTCCACAGACTTCGCGATGATGCGTGCGAGTCAGTCCTGAATCACTTTTCGATAGTGGCAAAAGCGAATCATCGCGTGTGAGTCGCTTCCATGCGCAAAGCTTCGCGAATGATCGCGCGCCTGTTCGCCGTTTCGTCTTGCGACGAGCAACATTCGCGGAAATTTAGAACGCACCGCATGTGCGCATGTTATGCCGTCTTTACTTGAATAAACTTCAATAATGCATCCCTTTTACTTGGATGTTTTATTGGAGAAATGGGGTGCGAATTCCAGTATTCGACCGCCTACACTTGACAAGACGATTAACGGGCTAAATATCGCGCTGTATAGCTTCACCGGTTGAGATCGCTGGGATCTTCGAGGTGTTCGCAGGAGCGTTACGAGACCTCAATGAGTCTCCAACTGTTGCGGGGGCAAACCGCCAAGTCCCCGTTGCGAGCCGGCCAAGAGAAGCCAGCAGCCAGTACCGTCCTCCAAAGCCAGAATGCGAAGCAGTTGAGCCGGATCGGCCAGGCGAAAGCCAAGCCGCGCCTGAGCTTTCCCGTGGGCGAAGAGACCCGCGCTTTCTATCGCCGCTTCTATCCGGGTACGACCACGGCCGAATGGAACGACTGGCACTGGCAATTTCAGGCCCGCATCCGCAGCGCCGCCGACCTGGAGAAGGTCTTTATATTGTCGGACGAGGAGCGCGCCGCCGCGACCCGCCACAAAGGACCGCTGCCGGTCGGCATCACCCCTTACTATGCGAGCTTGATGGGCCGCGAGGACCCGAACGAACCCCTCCGCCGCACCCACGTCATCTCCACCAAGGAAGATATCGTCCTTCCGGGTGAGTCGATCGACCCCTTGGCCGAGGATCACGACACCGCGGCCCCGGGCATCGTTCATCGCTATCCGGACCGGGTCCTGTTCCTGACGACGGGTACCTGCTCGACCTATTGCCGCTACTGCACCCGCGCCCGCGCGGTCGGCAATCCGGGCGGCGAATACCAGTTCTCGCCGAAGCAATGGGAACAGGCGCTGGCCTATCTGGAAGAGCATACCGAGGTCCGCGACGTGCTGATGTCGGGCGGCGACCCGTTCTCCATCGCCGATGAGAAGCTCGATTACCTGCTCACGCGCCTGCGCAAGATGAAGCATATCGAGTTCCTGCGCTTCGGGACCAAAATCCCGATGGTGCTGCCCCAGCGCATTACCAAGGACTTCGTGAAGATGCTGAAGAAGCATCATCCGCTGTTCCTGAGCATTCACGTCACCCATCCGCGCGAATTCACGCCGGAGACGACCGAGTCCCTGAACCGCCTTGCCGATGCGGGCATCCCGCTGGGCTCGCAGACGGTGCTGATGAAGGGGATCAACGACGACATCTCCATCATGAAGCCGTTGATGCATGGCCTGCTGAAGCGCCGGGTGAAGCCTTATTACCTTTATCAACCAGACCCGGTGAAAGGCTCCGGCCACTTCCGCACCAATGTGGAGAAGGGGCTGGAGATCATCGAAGGCCTGCGTGGTTTCACCACCGGCTATGCCACCCCGATTTTCGCGGTGGATGCGCCGGGTGGTGGCGGCAAGATCCAGCTTGCACCCGATTGCATCGTCGGTCGCGACGGGGACAACCTTTTGCTGCGCAATTTCGAGGGTGTGGTTTACTCCTATCCCGATCCCGGCGGCACGCTGGGCGCTGACAAGCGCAAGCCGAAGCACAAACTTGCGGCAGAATGATGCGTATCGGCGTTTGCTACGACCTCAAATCCGACTACCTCGCGCAAGGCTATAGCGAGGAGGAGACGGCGGAGTTCGACGCCGAAGTCACCATCGACGCCATCTGCGATGCGCTGGCCTATCAGGGCTGGCAACCGGTCAAGATCGGCGGCATCAAGAAGCTGGCCGAGGCATTGGTTGCGGGCGAGCGCTGGGATGCCGTGTTCAATTTCTGCGAAGGCATGTACGGGCTGGCGCGCGAGGCGCAGGTGCCCACGCTGCTCGACGCCTATCAAATCCCTTATGTGTTTTCGGACGCGCTCACGATGGCGCTGACGCTCGATAAGGCGATGACCAAACATGTCGTGCGCAGCCAGGGCGTGCCGACGGCCGAATTCGCGTTGATCGAGAAGGTTGCGGACATCGCGAAGATCGATCTGCCATTCCCGCTGTTCCTCAAGCCCGTGGCCGAAGGATCGGGCAAGGGCGTCAACGCGAAGTCCAAGGTCAACGACAAGAAAGCGTTGGCCGCCACCGCGAAGGACTTGCTGCGCAAATTCCACCAGCCCGTTCTGGTCGAGACGTTCCTGTCGGGCCGGGAGTTCACCGTCGGCATCACCGGTACCGGTGAAGACGCCAAGGTGCTTGGCGTGACCGAGATCGTTCCGCTCGCGGGCTGGGTAGGCGACGGCTATGGTCTCGAAAACAAGAGCGAAGGCTGGGAAGAGCGCGTCACCATCGAGCGCGTGACGCATCTGCCCGAAGCAAAACATGCGGCCGACGTGGCTTTGGCCGCATGGCGTGCATTGCGCTGCCGTGATGGTGGCCGCATCGACATCCGTTGCGACGGCAAAGGCAAGCCGCATTTCATCGAAGTGAATCCGATCGCCGGCATGCGGCCGGAGCATTCCGATCTCTGCTTGATCGCGAATTATGAGGGCGTGCCTTATGCACAGCTCATCAAACGAATCATGGATTCATTTCTGAAACGTCATCCGGCTCTTGCGCCGCGCCGCCGAGTCGCGGCTTAATAAATGCATGCGCGTTCTTGTTCTGCATCTCGACGCCGATTCGCAGGCGCCGCCGGAAATCGAGGATTCAATCCTCACTGCGAAACAAATCGGCGAGACGCTTACCAAACGGGGCCACTTCGTTCAGCTGGCGCCGTTTGAGGCGAACTACGAAAAATTTGTCGAGGAAGTGTCCAAGGTCAAGCCGGACATCGTCTTCAACATGGTCGAACATGCGCTGGGCCAGGATCAACTTTCCGCCGTGGCGCCCGCTTATCTGGAGCAGATGGGGCTTCGCTATACGGGCGGCGGCCCGGCTTCCATCGTGGCGACCTGCGATAAGCCCTTTGCCAAGGAGATCATGCGCGCGGCCGGATTGCCGACGCCCGATTGGTCTGTCGGCCCGCACTGGAAGGGCCTCGACCCCCACCGCAAGTACATCGTGAAGTCCTCGACGGAAGATGCGTCGCTTGGGCTGGACGATGGCGCTGTGGTGATGGGCTCGGACGTGCCGCTCCGCGCCAAGAAATGTTTCGAGGAATATGGCGGGCGCTGGTTCGCCGAGGAATACGTCGAAGGCCGGGAGTTCAACATCTCGGTCATCGAGGACGGTAAGAATTTACGGGTTCTGCCGCTGGCGGAAATCCAGTTCATCGACTGGAACCCGGCCAAGCCGCGCATCGTGGGCTATGCCTGCAAATGGGACGACAGCAGCGAAGAGAGCAAGCAGTCGGCCCGCGTGTTCGGATTCGAGAACGAAGATCCCAAGCTTGCCGCCGAGCTTTCGCGCCTGACCCGCGAGGCTTTCACACTGTTCGGCAATCGCGGCTTCGCGCGCATCGATTTCCGCGTAGACGAGCAGGGCAATCCGCTGATCCTCGAGGTCAATCCCAACCCGTCGCTGGATGTGGATGCGGGCTTCGCCGCGGCCTGTGCCCAGGCCGGCTATGACTACGGCAACGCGCTCGAAAAGATCATCGCCGCAGCCCTGCAGTGATCGCGCTTTCACGGGAATATGTGTCCGTCTTCGGCAGGCCGGTCATCCGCGCCGTCGACCCGGCCATCTTCAGCTACCGCTATTTCACGCATTGCATGGCCTGCGGCTTCTGCAAGGATCAGTGCTGCTCCTACGGCGTGGATATCGATGTGGAGAACGTGGCGCGCATCGAGGCGCTGGGGCCGGATTTCGACGCCCATGTCGGCGTTCCGCGTTCCAAGTGGTTCACCAAACAGACCTGGAAGGACGAGGAGTTCCCCGGCGGAGCCCAGGCGCGCACGCGGGTGAAGGACGGGGCCTGCGTGTTTCTCGACCGCAAGCAGCGCGGCTGCAAGATCCATAGCTACTGCCTCGACAAAGGCATCGACTATCACACGCTCAAGCCGCTGGTCAGCATCCTGTTTCCGCTGACCTTCGAAGGCGGCGTTCTGGTCGCGTCCGGCGAGTTGGAAGACAAGTCGCTGATCTGCGTGGATCAGGGCCCATCCGTCTATGACGGCCTGCGCGGCGAGCTCGCCTATTATTTCGGCGAGGACTTCGTGACCGAGCTGGATACGATCCGCTTACGAAGCTGACAGCGAGGAATCGCTCACCGACGCGATGATCCGGTGATGCTTGCGTTCGCGCCAGGCGATGAACAGCCCCGCCACGATCACCACCACGGAGCCAATGATCACCATATGCTCGGGAATTTCCCCGAACACGAAGTAGCCCAGAAGCACTGCCCACACCATGCCCAGATAGTCGAACGGTGCGAGCAAGGACGGTTCGGCGTAACGGTAGCTGTACGTCATCGCCATCTGCCCCAAGCCGCCCAGCAGGCCGCAGATCGTCAGCAGCGCGATCTGTTCAAGCGAGAGCGGCACGAACCACAAGAGCATCGAGACGAGCCCGACCAGAGAACCGACGCTCATGAAGTAGAACACGATGGCTTCGCTCGTCTCGGTGCTGCTCATCTGGCGGATATAAACGACGACGAAGGCGGAGAAGAAAGCGCCGCCCATGGCCATCGCCGTGCCGGAGGAGAATCCGGACGTCGCGATATGGGTGAGGCCGCCATGTGGCTCCAGCATCAACAGGATGCCCACGAACCCCATGACCACCGCGAAGCCGCGATAAGGCCCCACGCGCTCGCGAAGCATCAGCGCGGCAAGGATGACGGCGAAGATCGGCGCGACGAAGCTGAAGGCGGTGACGTCCGCCAGCTGAAGCCGCTGCACGGCGCCGAAGTTCAGGAACATCGATGCCACGCCCGCGGCAGAACGGACGATATGCCAGCTGGGCCGCGCCGTGCGGATCACATGCGCCGGCCCGATGGTGAAGGCCGAGAGGGCGAAGAGCGGGATCAGCGCAAAGAAACAGCGAAAGAAAATCACCTCGCCGATCGGCACATCGCCCGAAAGCTTGATGACCGCGTACATCAGCGAAAAGAAAAAGGTCGCGGTCAGCTTCAGGACGATGCCGCGATAGGCGTGATGGACGATGCCTACAGCCATCCGCGGCGCTTGAACCAGAAATAGGGCACGATGCCGGACACGATCATCAGCAGGAGCGACAAAGCATAGCCGTAGAACCAGTCGAGCTCCGGCATGAATTTGAAATTCATGCCGTAGATCGAAGCGATCAGCGTGGGCGGCAGGAAAACCATCGCCGCCACCGACATGATCTTGATGATGTTGTTCTGCTCGTTGTTGATGAGGCCCAGCGTCCCATCCTGCAGGTAGGACAGCTTGCCCGCGATGAAGGACGAATGGTCCTGCAGCGATTGCACGTCGCGGGTCAGGGTCTTGATGTGCGCCTTCACATCCTTGTTCGCCTTGCCTTCCACCGCCTGGCTGAGGAAGGTCAGCACGCGGCCGATGCTGAGAAGGCTTTCGCGCATCTTCGATGTCGCGCCATGCTTCATGCCGAGGCGGCCGAGCACGCCCTGGAAGTCCTTCGCGCCGATGGGTTTCTTGGCTTCGGGGTTGAAGATTTCATGGTTGATCGCTTCGACGTCGTTGCCGATGCGCTCCAGCACATCCGCCATGCGGTCGATGATGGTATCGACAAGGCCCAGCAGCACGCTTTCCGCCTTGTTGGCGTAATGCGACGTGCGCTCGCAGCGCGCGGCGAAGGTGCGAAACGGCTGCGGATCGATGTAGCGGATGGTCACCAGCTTGTCGTGCGCCAGCACGAAGGTCACCACGTCGGCTTTGGGGATGTCGGATTCCGAGTTGGACAGGATCAATGCCGTCATGAAGATGCCGTCGTCTTCCTGATAGAGACGGCTGGAGATTTCGATCTCTTCCATGTCGGCGCGGGTGGGCAATTCCATATGCAGGAATTTGTCCACGGCCCGGCGCTCGTCGAGCGAGGGATTGAGCAGGTCGATCCAGAGCGACGTCGCGGGGATTTCGCCCGTGGGCGCAATGTCCGTGCCTCTCAGGCCGCCATTCTGCAGCTGATAGACTTTCAGCATGCGAAATACCAAAGGGTTGAAGGGTTGATCTTGGACCGGTGAGCCATGCCGCCAGGCTCACTCCGTCTTCTGCCTTGGCAACGGATTTTGCAAGACGAATTTGCAGACCCGCTCCGCTCTGGCGTGACCCATCACCTTGTGGCGAAGTGGGGCCATGACACAGACATTTCGCATTCCCGAATTCGCCGATATCGAAGCTGCCGCCCGGCGCATCGCCCCCTGGGCGGTGGTCACGCCGCTGCTGGAAAGCCCGGCATTGAACGCGCGTGCCGGAACGCGCGTGCTCCTGAAGGTCGAGCCGTTCCAGCGCACCGGCTCCTTCAAATTCCGGGGCGCCTGCAATCGCATTCTTCTGATCCCGGAAGCCGAGCGGAAAGGCGGCGTGGTCGCGTTCTCATCGGGCAATCACGCGCAGGGCGTGGCTGCTGCCGCGGGCCTCTTTGGGCTTGCGGCCACCATCGTGATGCCGGCGGATGCGCCACGCGCGAAGATCGAGGGCACGCGCGCCTATGGTGCAAAAATCGTGTCATACGATCGCAAACGCGATGATCGTGAAGCCATCGCGCGCAGGATCCAGGAAGAAACCGGCGCAACCCTCATCAAGCCATTCGACGATCCTTTCATCGTGGCGGGGCAAGGGACGGCGGGCCTGGAAATGGCGGCGCAGGCGCGCGCACTGGATTGCGAGATCGGCCGTGTCTTCGTTCCCGTCAGCGGCGGCGGCCTGCTTGCCGGAATCTCGCTTGCCTTCGCGCAGATGAGCTCGGCCACGAAAGTCATGGCCGTCGAGCCGGACTCTTATGATGGGATGGGTCGCTCGCTTGTTGCGGGGATGCGCGTGGCGGCACCTGCTGACAAATCATCAATAGCGGATTCTCTTCAAGCGCCCACACCGGGAGAGGTGCCGTTCGCAGTTGCGAAAAACCATGTCGCAGGCGGGGTCGCGGTGACGGATGACGACCTTGCGCGGGCTGTGAGCTACGCCGTCCGTACACTGAAAATCGTGGTGGAGCCCGGAGGCGCCGCGGGGTTGGCGGCGCTTTTGTCGTCGAACCATCACAATAAGAGCGAAGCCGTGGGCGTGGTTCTGTCGGGCGGCAACGTCGATCCCGAGACTATTGCCGATTGTTGCGCCCGTTTCCCGCAACCCTGAGCGCCGGGGCGCGGTTACCATATTCGTCACGGCGCTTTGCAAGCTGTGCCATTTTGGTTAGCATCCAAGCAAATAAAAAGCGTTTTGGGGCGTTGGGGGTTTCATGGGGTCGGCGAACCGGGGCGGCACGCGCCGTTATGCGCGCATTTTTGCCAGTCTCGCAGTGGCTTTGGTGCTTGTGGGTTGCGGCGGGCTTGGCTTGCTGCCCTATCAGACGGACATTCAGAACACGAAGTTCCGCTCTTACAAGCAAGTCTCTCTTGCTTATGACCACATCATGCCGGGCTTTACGCGGATCTCCGATCTGGATGACATCGGCTTCGATTCAACCTCGTCTCCGAATGTCGAAGTGCTTTCCTATCTCGGCATCATCGAACGCTTCATGCCGCGCGACTCCGTGAAGTTCGACAATCTGGATCCGGCGGTGCGGTCCTGCATCGATGCGCGCGATCATTGCACCGCGCTGGTCTTCCGGCCGGAACGCCTGCATCAGGAGCGCACCGGAAACGTGCTTCTGGATCTGCTCGGTTTCGAACGCACCACGGTCAATTACGGATGGTCCGCGGAAGTGGTGCTGCTGATCCAGGACGGCCGCGTCGCCTATAAGGTGATGTCCGGCCGCCCGAATATCCAGGACTATCACGACAAGGTTTCGCCGTTGGGTCCGTTCCAGGATATGGGCGGCATGGCCGTGCGCACCGCTGCGAGCGCTGCCAACCTCTAGCGCTTTTGCGCGCGCAAAAGAAAACGGCCCTCTCGCGAGGGCCGTTTTTACTTGTGCGATAGGACAGACGTTAGCGCGGCGCCAACACCATCATCATCTGGCGGCCTTCCATCTTGGGATACTGCTCCATCTTCGCGAAGGTTTCCGTGTCCTTCGTGATCCGGTTCAGCAATTCCATGCCCAGATGCTGGTGCGCCATCTCGCGGCCGCGGAAGCGCAGGGTCACCTTCACCTTGTCGCCTTCGCCGAAGAAGCGCTGCATCGCCTTCATCTTCGTTTCGTAGTCGTGGTCGTCGATGGTCGGGCGCATCTTGATCTCCTTGATCTCGATGACCTTCTGCTTCTTGCGCGCTTCGGCGGCCTTCTTCTGCTGCTCGTATTTGAACTTGCCGTAGTCCATCAGCTTGACCACGGGCGGCTTCGCTTCCGGCGAAACCTCAACGAGATCGTATCCGCGCTCTTCCGCGATGGCGCGGGCTTCGTCGATGCCGATCTCTCCGAATTTCTCTCCCTCGTCACCGATCAGAAGGATGGTGCGGGAATGGATGTCTTCGTTGACGCGCGGTCCATCCTTGGATGCGCGCTCTTGCGGTGCATTAAAACGTCTGGCGACTATGACTCTCTCCTGTTGTAAGCCGTGCGCAATCACGCTCCGCAAGGTCTCCACCGGGCCTCGCGAAACGTGTTTCGGTCATGGGCGCAGCGGGGTTGCCTTTCGTGATGGCGCGCCGGCGTGGGTACCCATGCTGGCGCTTGCCGTTCCAGCGGAATTCCGCCGGAGTCGGCAAGAGAATAGGTAGCGCGGCCCGTTTCGCAAGGGTTATTCGGCCACATCCACGCGGGATTCCGCCTCGCCCTTGATGCGGGAAATGAAGGATTCCAAAGGCATAGCCCCCAGGTCCTTGCCCGAGCGCAGGCGCACGGCGACCTTGCCTTCGGCCGCTTCGCGTTCGCCGACCACCAGCATGTAGGGGATCTTCTGCAACTGGGCGTCACGGATCTTCTTCTGCATGCGCTCGGACGAGGTATCGATGTCCACGCGCAAGCCCGCGGTGCCGTTCACGACAGGGGTCGCGAAGACCTGATCCATCACCTTCTGGGCGTAATCGCCGACCTTGTCCGAAATCGGGATGACGCGCGCCTGGATGGGCGCCAGCCATGTCGGGAAGGCGCCGGCATAATGCTCGATCAGGAAGGCGGTGAAGCGTTCATGCGTGCCCAGCGGCGCGCGATGGATGACGTAGAGCGGATGCTCCGCGCCATCCTCGCCGATATATTTCAGATCGAAAGTCTCGGTGGCGAGGAAGTCGAGCTGGTTGGTCGAGATGGCATATTCGGTACCGATCACCGACTTGATCATGAAATCGACCTTTGGCCCGTAAAAGGCGGCTTCGCCCTTGGCCTTCACAAAGGGATAGCCGGACTCAATCATGGCTTCCTCGATGATGTTCATCGCGGCGATCCATTTGTCCGGCTGATCGACATACTTTTCCAGCTTGTCCAGATCGGGCAGCGAGAAGCGCATGTAGTAGTCTTTGATGCCCATCAGCTTGTAGTAGCGGGCATGCAGGTGCAGCACGCGGATGAACTCATCCTTTGCCTGATCGTAGCGGCAATAGATGTGCGCATCGTTCATGCAGAAACCGCGCACGCGCATCAGGCCGGAAAGGCCGCCGGATGCTTCGTAGCGATAGTCTTGCCCGTATTCGGTGATGCGCAGCGGCAGCTCGCGATAGGAGTGCCGTGTCGCACCATAGATGGTGTGATGGAACGGGCAATTCATCGGACGCAGATAATAGTTCTCGCCGTCGATATCGAGCGGCGAATACATGTCGTCCTTGTAGTAGGGCAGGTGCCGCGACCGATAGAAAAGGTTTTCCTTCGTGATGTGCGGAGTCGCAACGCGGCGATAACCTTCCTTGCGTTCCTCTTGGATCGCGAGGAATTCCAGCTCTTGCCGGATCACCATGCCGTTTGGCATCCAGAGCGGCAGACCCGCGCCGATATCCGGCGAGAAGGTGAACATCTCCAACTCGCGGCCGATCTTGCGGTGATCGCGCTTCTCCTGCTCTTCAAGTTTGAGCAGGTAAGCATCCAGCTCCTTCTGGTCGCGCCACGCGGTGCCGTAGATGCGCTGAAGCTGCGCGTTCTTTGCATCGCCGCGCCAATAGGCGCCCGCAATCTTGGTCAGCTTGAACGCATCGGGGATTTTCGCGGTGGTGTCGAAGTGCGGGCCGCGGCACAGGTCGTGCCAATCGCCATGCCAATAGATCGACACGTCTTCGCCGGCCGGGATGCTTTCGATCAGTTCGGCCTTGTAGCTTTCGCCGATGCCTTTGAAATGCGCGATGGCTTTATCGCGTGGCCATACTTCGCGGCGGGTCGGCAAACCCGCCTTGATGATCTTGCGCATCTGCTCTTCGATCTTCGGCAGATCTTCCGGCGTGAACGGTTCGTCGCGCGCGAAGTCATAATAGAAGCCGTCGTCGATGGCGGGACCGATGGTCACCTGGGTGCCGGGGTAAAGCGCCTGCACCGCCATGGCCAGAACATGCGCCATGTCGTGCCGGATCAGCTCCAGCGATTCCGGATCCTTCTTGGTGATGATGCGAAGCTTGGCGTCTTCTTCGATGGGGCGAAACAAATCCCACTCCTTGCCGTTCACTTCGGCAATGAGGGCTGCCTTCGCCAAGCCCGGTCCGATCGATGCCGCGATCTCGCCCGGCGTGGTCCCGCGCGTAACCGTCAGCGCCTTACCATCCGGTAAGGTCACGGTCACATTGGACGCGGAAGCGGGCGCAGACACGGCATTTCTCCTCAAAAGTCGGTTGGGCGCGGAACATCGGGAAGGGGCAGCGGGAAGTCAAGCAAAGGCTGGCCGGAGCCCCTTGCGCCCGTTGCAAACCGAGCGAATATGGGCGCGCAGAGCTGCTCTGCGACGGAGTCGTTGATGACGCGCCTGGCGGTGCTCGGTTCGGTTTCCTTGGTGGCAATGGCCTGCGCCATCCTGCCCGCTTGCGGCCAGCAGGACGACACGCAACGCATCCTCACCCAATGCGCAAATCCGGCCTCGGAGGCACTCGACTCCTGCATTGAGCAAACGCGCGTACAGCTGGAAGCCGATCCGTCCCCTGAACTGAAGACACTCCTGGCGAACTTGACCAAGCAGGAAGCGGACGCGCGCAACCAGCCGCGAAGCCTGCAGCCGCTGCCCCCCGCGCCCGGCGATGATGGTGCCGCAGCGGGTGATGATACGGCGCTGCCGCCTCCGTCATCCGATCTCGACAGCGCCCCGACCTACGAGCCGCCGCCCGACATGACGCCGCAGGATGTGGCGCCGCCGGCGCAGCAAGGCAATCCGGCCGATGCCGATCAAGGCGATACCGATACATCGCCGGCGGCGCCGCCACCGGACAGCGAGCAAACTCCCCGCCAATCGGCGGTGAGCCAGGATGGGCGTCAGACCGCATGAATTCGCAATAAGGAGAAAGCAGCCATGAAGATGTTTCTATTCGCGGCAGCCATTGCCGCCAGTGCCGTGTCCGCCGCGCAGGCACAAGACACCGCACCCACCGCGCCGCCGAAATGTCTGCGGACGATCGACATTCAAAACACCACGACGCCGAACGACAAGACGATCCTTTTCCACATGAACAATGGCAAGGTTTGGCGCAACGATCTGCGGGGCGCCTGTTCGGGCCTGACGTTCAACGGCTTCCGATATGACGTGACGCCGCCGAACGAGATCTGCGGAAATCAGCAGATCATTCATGTACTGCGTACGCATGCGGTATGCGCGCTGGGCCCGTTCACGGAAGTTCCGAAGACGCCCGCGCCGCACATGTGAAGGCGGTCCGCGCGAACGGTTGCGCGGCAGGGTGGCGCAGAGTGATAATGGCGCCGCGCAGGGGCATGGCGTCATTAGGAGATGTCTGATGAAAAAGATCGGATTGACGATCGCCTGCCTGTTCGCAGGTGGTGTTTTTGCGGCGGCCGTGCCGGCGTCCGCCGATGTGGTTCCTGCGTGTATTCAGCCTCACTTGATCGACCACACGCAGGTGGTGGATTCCAAGACAATTCTCTTCCACATGCGCGGCGGAAAAATATGGCAGAATAATCTGCCGGTCTCGTGCAGCGGGTTGAAGCTGCACGGGTTTGTGGTCCGCGGCCAGGATAACCAGATCTGCGGCGGGCAGGGGATCAGCCTCGTGGAAACGGGCTCGGTCTGCATGCTTGGAAAATTCACGTCATACGAAGCGCCGGCGCAGCATTCCGCGCAATAGCGTTCTCATCGATGGCAAAGGGCCGGGTGTTTGCCCGGCCCTTTCTTTTTGGGGTGTCAGTGGCCGCTCGAATCCAGATTGCGGCTGATCTCGAACAGGAACCAATTGCGGCGCTCCGTCTGATCGATGAAGTTCTCGATGATGCTGGCGCTGGCGACGTCTTCATACTTGTCGCAGACCTCATGCGCCTTGCGCATCGCCTTCATCATCGCGGTGTTGTCGGCCATCAACTCGTTCAGCATGTCGCCGGGCGCGACAAAGCCTTCATTGTTGTCCCTCACGGTCTGAAGCTTCGCGATCTCGCCAATGGAGCGCACGGTGCGGCCGCCGATCTTGCGCACGCGCTCGGCGAATTCATCGGTCGTCGCGAAAATCTGCTCCGCGTGTTCGTCGAACAGCAGGTGATAGTCGCGGAAATTCGGACCGGAAACGTGCCAATGGAAGTTCTTGGTCTTCACATAAAGGGCGAAGGCATCGGCCA
>Ga0207652_10001575_pt1 | contig 20069 bp, 15 predicted proteins | sample KBSC63BmetaG_FD_184334 | JGI IMG/M metagenome (GOLD analysis project Ga0207652, IMG submission 184334) | Corn rhizosphere microbial communities from Kellogg Biological Station, Michigan, USA - KBS C6-3B metaG (SPAdes) (version 2) | ecosystem: Host-associated > Plants > Roots > Rhizosphere ... | reverse complement strand
AACACAGGAATGCCCGTGGACGACACGGGTCGAAAGACTCGCGGCGCGGGTGAGAGTGCCGACGGAATCCTGGTTGCTAGTGCAGCTTCGATTTGGTTTCGCAGAGCGAAGGCGGAGGGCATATGTCTTCGCCTTATATTCGCCTAATGCGTACGGGGTTGGCAATCTCCGATTGCCCAACTTCTCAAGCAGTTCTTTGGCAAGAATATGAAAGCAAAAGAGATACAAGGTCGCATTTGCTGAGGATTTCTACTTGCGTCTGCCAGATTCGATGGGGAATAAGTTTGAATTGCGCCATGGAAAGCGAATGTATGTCTTTGAGGCTATGGAGGTTCTCCTTCAGGTGGTGCTGCCGCACCGAAACGCAGTTTCCCTTCGGGAATGACAAACCAAAGAGCGTCTTGCAGTAGCACTCACACCCGAACATGCCGCGTTGGCGAAAGATTTGCGGACGCAGATGGAGAAGCTGCGTAGCCAAGTTCCCGAGCGCACGGCGAAGGCATAGACTGGACAGCGTCCGGCCAGAGCGGCCTAAGGAGAACTTCGCATGAAAAGTAGATTGTGTGAGCTGCGTCTTTTGAGCATCGCGTTGTTGGTCGGAGCAGGTACCGCGATGGCCCAGATGGCGCCTGCCCCGGCACGTCCTCCGCGGCCCACGCCGCCGACGCGGGACGCTCATTCGCCGGGATACGTTGAGGCAAAGGAGTTGCCGGACGGGACCAATCCGGCGCCGGACGCGGACGGCAACTTCATCATCGGAAGCACACACGATGCCGCGCCGGAGACGGTAGTGCATGAGGGCGTGCCGCAGGGCGATGTCTTTGAGTTCACGATGAAGTCCGAGGACAGCAAAATCTATCCCGGCATCGCGCGTGATGCGGACACGTTTGGCACGCCCGACCCGAGCGATCCGGCGAAGCTGATCGTGACGACCAGCCATCCGGCTCCCTACACGCGACGCGTGACGGTGTATGTTCCGAAGCAATATGTGGCGGGGACGGCAGCGCCGTTTATCGTCGGAGCGGACGGCCCGGACCGCATGTTGTTTACGGTGCTCGATAACCTGATCGCCGCACACCGTGTGCCGGCGATGGTTGCAATTTCGATCAGCAATGGCAGCGGTGACGCGCAGGGGAGTGAGCGGGGGCTGGAGTACGACACGATGTCGGGCCGGTATGCCGAATTCGTCGAAACGGAAGTGCTGCCGCAGGTGGAGGCGCGGTATAAAGTCAAATTGACGAAAGATCCCGAAGGCCGGGCAACGATGGGCGGCAGCTCCGGCGGATCGTGTGCATTGGAAATGGCTTGGTATCGGCCGGACCTGTATCACCGGGTTCTGACGTACTCCGGCACATACGTAAACCAGCAGTGGCCTCCGAACCCGGCGACTCCGCATGGGGCGTGGGAGTTCCATGAGCACCTGATTCCGAACACCCCGCGGAAGCCGATACGCCTGTGGATGGAAGTGGGCGACCGTGATTTGTTCAACCCCAACAGCATGCGCGACAACATGCACGACTGGGTCGTCGCCAATGAAAATATGGCGAGAGTGCTGGCGGCCAAGGGCTATCACTACCAGTTTGTCTTCGCCAAAAATGCGGGACACACTGACCGCACCGTGAAGGCGCAGACGCTGCCGGAGGCCTTGGAATACGTATGGCAGGGGTATCCCAAAGGCCTCGCGGCGAAGCTGTAGAAGCTATGCGGCTGGCTTGATGTTCTGGTTCACGCAGAAAAAGTTTTCCGGATCGTATCTGGCCTTGATGGCGGCCAGCCGATCGTAGTTGTCGCCGTAGGTCGCGCGGATGCGATCGTCGCCTTCTTCCATCATGAAGTTGAGGTATGCGCCGCCACTGCTGAAAGTATGTAGCGCCTCGTAATATTCTTTTGCCCATTCGGAGATCTTCGCGAAGTTGGCGGGGTCGGGATCGACGCCGACGATGACCTGGCTCCAGGTGACGTCGCGATGGCTGAACGGTGTGTCCGCTTTGCCCACGCGGTTTACCTTGCCGTTGATCGGGTAGAGGTGCATCGACGAGAGCGCCGTCGGCATTTGCTCTCCGTGCTTGACATGCTGTTCGATGGCCGCGTCGCTGAGCTCCTTGAAGAAGTCCGCCTTCCAGTACCATTGCAGGCCGGTCGGATAGATAGGATCGAACATCCCTTGCAGCATCGGGAACGGCATAGGGAGGAAGAACTCGAAAGCCGGCGGACGGTACTGGCGGATGGGTTCAAGGATGGAGTTTGCCTGCTCCATGGAGCCCTGATAGCACCATACGATGGCGCACATTTTGCGGTTGTGCAACTCTTCGGGGAACGGCGGCCCGGGCGGCACGGTCATGAAGGCGAAGAAGCCGTTCATCTCTTCGGGCGCCTGGGTGATGAACTCGCGATACCACTTCATCACGTCGGCGGCGTCCTCCATGTTCCACAGCATCGGGCCGGCGCACACCATGTCCACCGGCTGGGCTTCGAATTGGAAGGCGGTAACGATGCCGAAGTTTCCACCACCGCCGCGCACGGCCCAGAAGAGGTCGGAGTTTTCTTCCTCGTTGGCGATAACGAAGGTGCCGTCGGCGAGCACCATGTCAACGGAGAGCAGGTTGTCGATGGTGAGGCCGTACTTGCGCGAGAGGTGTCCCATGCCGCCGCCCAGCGTGAGGCCGGCGACGCCGGTGGTCGAAACGATGCCGGACGGAACGGCGAGACCGAAGGCATGGGTGGCGTGGTCGACCTTGCTCCACACGCAGCCGGCGCCTACCAGCACGGTGCGGGAAGAAGGATCGACGCGGACGTAGTCGATGCCGGAAAGATCGATGACCAGGCCATCGTCGCAGACGCCGAGGCCGGCGGCGTTGTGTCCGCCGCTGCGAATGGAGACTTTGAGCCCCGTGGCATGGGCCAGCTTGACTGCGGCGATCACGTCGGCGGCGGCGCCGCAATGAACGATCAGCCGGGGTTTGCGGTCGATCGACGCGTTATAGACCTTGCGCGCCTCGTCGTAACCGGCGTCTTCGGGCGCGATGACCGTTCCACGAAACTGTCCACGAAACTCTTCAATAGCCTGTTGTATGGGCATGTGCTTTCTCCTGATCTGTAGTCTGCCGGGTGGGGCGTTCTAAGAGCGTTCTATGGAAATTTCTTCGGCCATTTCGGCTACCAGCCCGGCCAGTTTTCGCTCAAATGCCAGCGATCCGCATTGCCGGGCCGACTCCATGCCCTTCTGATAGCTGACGATGGCCTGTTCGGGTTTGCTTTCCAGCACCAGCAGGCCTCCCTGCACCCGATGAAGCTCCGGCACGGCCCAGTTTTCTCCGTTCTTGCTGACGAACGCGAAGCCGGTGGAAAGGCTGGCGGTCGCCTCCCGGTACAGTCCCGCTCGTCCGTAGGACTCGGCCAGCAGGGCGTAGTAGTACGGCAGCCGGATTTCCGCACCGACCGACCGCATGGAGTCGAGCCCCTGGCGAAACTGGGCGAGTCCGGCACTTTCTTCGCCTTCGCTGACCAGCGCCCAGCCCGCGATGATGTCGGCCACGGCAAGGTAATAGGTAAAGCCGTGGCGGCTGCACAGCTCCGCCGCCAGCCTGCCGGCTTTGAGCGCCCACCGGCTGTCGCCGCGGAAAGAATGCAGGATGGCAATGTAGTCGAGCGCGATGGCCTGGCTGAAAGGATGGTCCATCTGCTCGGCCATCCGGACCGTCTCGGCCGCGTATGCGACGGAGTCCTCCTGCATAGCGCGATGCCAGATGAGGTGAGCGATGTAGGAGCGGCAGAATATGCCTACGTCGGGACCGGCGAAAAGCGCGAGCACCGAATCAGCCGGCCCGCTGTGTGCCTTAAGGGCGGTGGTTATATGGTGCAGCGAGGATTCCAACTGGCCCAGATGGTAAAGGCTGCTGCCGACGACGAAGTTTCCTGCCAGCAAGAGGCCAGGTGCGGGTGCCTCTCCTGCGGCTTTGAGGAACTCGAGGCCGTACCCGTGCGCGGTTTCCAGATCGCCGCGCACCACGTGGAAGACCCACAGTCCGCTAAGGATCGCGAAGAGATTACTGTTACCCAGCCGTCGCGAGAGCTCAAGCGCACGCTGATAGTTCGCGCCGATCGTCGGTGCGGAGTAGCCTTCCGTGGCAACGATCACCGAGCCCAGTAGCAGCAGCAAATCCAGCTCCTGCTGGAGACGTTTGGGCGACTCGGGGAACTGGCGGCAGAGCGCCACCGCCCGATGCAGCAGCTCGGCGGCCTCGGTGTAGGCAAAACGCTGACGTGCGGAGTTGGCGGCCAGTTGAAAGTGCTCGATGGCCTGTTGGCCCATGCCCGCCTGCTCGTAATGTGCCGCGATCTGTCCGTTCCAGTCTTCGCTGTCGTTGCTGTATACCTCGGCCAAAGCCCGCGCCACACGGCGGTGCAGGTACCGCAACCGGACGAGTGAAAGCTCCGTGCGAGCGACCTCGCGCAGACGGTCGTGCGTAAAGTCGTAGTCGGATTCACCCCGGCCTTCGATGATGCGCCGCTCCCATAACTCCTCGAGCGCCTGCGAAAGACTGCGTTCGTCCCAGTCAGAAATCTTCTCCAGCAGTTCGAACGAAAACGGTCTCCCAACGACGCTTGCCAGTCCCGCAAGCTCGTATGACGCTGTGGAAAGCTGGGCAAAACGCGCGCTGATGACGGCGTGGACGCGAGGGCTCTGCAGGCCCGCGCGGATACTCTCCAGCACAAACAGGGGATTGCCCCGCGTGGACTGAAAAATCTCGCCAAGCTTCGCCTGGTCCGGCGGCTCGGACGACTCCTGCCGTGCCAGCTCCATCGTGTCCTCCGCATCCAGAGGAGCAAGCGGCACCTCCAACGCCACACCCGCCTGGCGCAGCGCCGTCATGAACGCCGTAAACGGATGGTCGCGGCCCGTTTGCTCTAAGCGCACCGTTCCCAGCACCAGCACACACTTTGCGGCAGGCGAACAAAGGAACGACAGCAGCCAATCGAGGGAGTCGGAGTCGCACCACTGCAGGTCGTCGATGAAGAGCAGCAGCGGATGAGCGCTCTTCGCAAACGTGGCGTGCAGGGCTTCATAAAGCTGCAGCCGGTGCCAGCTTTCGGTCACAGCCGGCGGCTGTTCCAGCGCCGGATAGGACTCGCGGACCTCGGGCGCCAGCCTTGCCAACTCGGCCAGTTGCGCGGATGTCAGCTTCGGCCACGCCGCGCGGATTGCGGCAGACCGCAGCCACTCCGCGACCGGTGCATACGGCAACTGCCCGAGCCCGGCGTAACAGCGGCTGCGTGCCACGGCGTTTCCGGGGGCGTCTGCCTGCAACAGCAACTCCTCAGCCAGCCTCGTCTTGCCGATCCCCGGTTCGCCGGAGACGATCACGACCCGCGGGCCTTCTCGCAACACCGATTGCCACGCAGATTCAAGGCGTTGCTTTTCCGCGCTCCGGCCCACCATCCGGCTAGCGGACTTTCGTTCCGGAGCAGGCCGCGACGGCATCTCCGGCTCGACGCGGCTCGCTTTCAGCACACCCTCAAAAAGCGTCATCGTCGCCGGCCCCGGCTGGACACCCATCTCCCGCCGCAACACCGTCTTGCAGCGGTGGTAGGCCCGCACGGCGCTGGCGTGATCGTTATTGGCGGCGTGCAGCCGGATCAGCAGTTGATAGTTCGTTTCACGCAGGGCATCGTGCGTGACCAGCCGCTCCGCCCAGGGAATAGCAGCCGCCACCTGGTTTTGTTCTTCGAGCAGCGAAGCCAGGCGGTGCAAAACGCCGGATAAATGGTTGCGATACTCCTGCCGCAACGGCGGCAGCCATTCGTCATAGAGCGCGGGCAGAAGATCGTCCACATAGAGCTGCGCGGCGGTGGTGAGGCTTTGCGTTTCGGCGGCCGCATCGCCGCGCTCCCGGGCCCGCACAGCCTGCGCCATGGCGGCCTGAAACCGCACCACGTCGATCACGCAGGAACCGTTATGCTGCCAATGTACGGTGAAGTTGTCGACGCGCAGAGCGGTACATTCGCCGGGCAGCGCACGCTTCAGGTGATGCAGCAACTGGCGGAGATTTGTCCGGGCCTGCGACCCGCTGGACTCAGGCCACAGCAGCGACGACAGGCGCTCCCTCGGCTGCGGCGTGCCGCCTTGCAGAATGAGCCACGCGATCAGCGAGTGCAGCCGGTTGGTGTTGACCGCCGTGATGGGCTGGCCCGCGGCGCTGATCTGCAGATTGCCGAACAACGAAATGTGCAGGTCTGTATCCGTAATGTCTCCAAAGTGTGAGCCCAGCCCTTCGCGCTGATCTGTCGAGTTGTTTTTGACAAACAGCGGCCTTGGTGAATGGCATCGTGGGCGAATCTGCGGGCCTGAAACGCCTCATCCCCTGTAACAACTGTAGTTAGCCGGTGTGCACCACTATAAAGGCAATAGGCCGCGAATTGAGGAAACGTCAGGAGAATTATGTTTGAGATGTTCCTGCAAAAACTTCGCTGCTGGGGGTGGACGCCTCGCTACGAGGGCTGCATAAGTCTCCTGGCACGCATGGTGATGCTCTTTGTCATGCGTGGTAGCGATGGTAGAGTTCACTTCATACCGAACGTCCGACACGACGTAAGAATTTTTGACGAGCAGCCCCATGGACCCCTTAGCCGAGCGAATTCGGGACAAGAAAGCTGAGCTGGACGCTCTGCGCCCAATCGCGGGCCGTAGCCTGGCCGAGTTGGACAAATGGTATGACGTGGAACTGACGTATACCTCAAACGCTATCGAGGGGAACACGCTCACTCGCAACGAAACAGCGATCATCCTGGAGAAGGGAATCACTGTCAGCGGAAAACCGCTAAAAGATCATCTGGAGGCGACCGGGCACCAGGCTGCTTTGGCGTATGTGAGAGAGCTCGCTACGACCGTAGAGCCGGTCCGCGAGGCAGATATCCGCAACATCCATCGGTTAATGATGCAAAAAGTCGAGCCCGACGATGCCGGCCGCTATAGCCAGCATCAGCGATCCATTGCCGGATCGTCTCTCATCCTGCCCTCTCCGGCTGAGATACCCGCGCGCATGGGAGACTTTGCTCGTTGGCTTGAAGCGGCGCCGCACACGCCCGAGGCGGCTTTCGACGCCCACGAGGGCCTGGTTACCATCCACCCGTTTAGCGATGGCAATGGCCGCACGTCCCGGCTGCTTATGAACTTACTCTTACTGAAGAGCGGCTACCCGCCCGTCGTGGTGCGGCCGGAGGACAGGCCGGCATACTTCGATGCTTTGGACGCGACCCGTGCGGGTGATCGACCGGCCTACCACCGGTTTATGAATATAAGACTGGAAGCAGCTCTCGACCATCATTTGGAAATCCTGCATCGAGGCATTGATTCACGGTCTACGCCCCAGTAGAGCGTCTTCCCCGGTCGCGCGGGTCTTCACAAGTCCCACGGATGTCATTGTTGCCCCTTTGCAGATGTCATCTCGACCGGAGCATCGCGGCTTTTCGCGATGCGTAGCGGAGAGATCCCGGCATTCCGTGGCTGCGGCTACATATTCTCGATGGGGCTGAAGAATGTGGGGATCTCTCTACTGCGCTGCGCTCCGGTCGAGATGACACTCGTAGAAGTAAAAGGAGACAGGTGTGAGTATAAGAGCCCTATTCCAAATACCCGCTCACACGTGTAATCTGTGAATGTGGAGTTTGTGGTGTTAGGAAAACCCGCAAACTGCTGAAAACAAACACGAGCGGGAGTAGTTCAGTGGCAGAACGTCAGCTTCCCAAGCTGAATGTCGCCGGTTCGATCCCGGTCTCCCGCTCCATAAACTCAACGGCTTGCACGCATCCGTTCCGCCCTGTGCTCCGTAAGCTGTAACCGGGCTGCTCTCTAATCGGTACGTTGCTGCGCGCCGTGCCAGATACGCAATACTTCGACCGCCTGCTGCGGAAGCAGCCGATACACAACGATGTAAGCAGGGAACTCCGCCACCACAAGCTCCCGCGTGCCATCTTCCAAGCCGGGCTTTCCCGCTTCGGGAAAGCGACGGAGCTTTTGCACTGAGTCATAGATGGAGCGGCAGACACGGTTGGCAGTGGCCAGGTCGCGCTGGGCTTCAATATAAGCAGAGAGGCCTTGCAGGTCTTCGAGGGAGAGCTCAGTCCAGCGAATGCGGTTCAACGGCGTTCTTGGCTTTCCAGCCATCCAAGCACATGGTCGTCTTCCAGCAATTTGCCTTGATCGGCCTGCTGAATGCCCTCACGAACCGCAGCGCGGAAACGAGCCTTCTCGTCAACCAGGCGTAAGGCAGCATCTTTCACCAGATGTTCGGTGTCCATCCCGGAGTGGGCGGCGATCTGGGAGAGCTGGGCTTCTTGTTCGGGCGAAAAGTGAACTTCCATAGCCCTTAGCCTAAGAACATTTGGAAGGCGTGTCAATGGATTTGCCTCATCGCTGTGCTCCGTTTGTGCTCCGTTTAGAGGCGGTCGGAGGCACAGGGCGAAAACAGATGGTATTCTGTATCGCCAGAGCGTGATGCCGGAAACGCGATGTTCTTTGTTTCCAATTTACAGTCGTTTTCCCAAGCTGAATGTCGCCGGTTCGATCCCGGTCTCCCGCTCCAGATTTTTCAACTCCATTTGTATTCCTCTATCTCGCTATTTGTGTGGAGTGAAATGAATTGTGTCGAGATGCGTTTCGGTCGGAGAACGGCTACGACTCAACGGCACGGTGTTTAGGGAAGCGATCTCGGCGAACCAGAATGAGCGAAGCGCCAGATTCATCTCGTCCGTGGCATCCGCTGCCCGATTGGTTCCGTGATTTGGCAGCCCAGGAGCGAGGCTCCGTCCTGCTGGAGACGGCGAAGTTTGATGCCGGGAACTCGCGAACACTCCTGTTCCGCAACCCGGTCGTTGAACTTATAGCCCACTCCGCCGGGGATGTTGCATCGGTCCTCGATCAGATAGACCGGCATGTAAAAGAAGGGCGGTATGTGGCTGGATTCGTCTCCTATGAATGCGGAGAAATCTTCCAGAACCTTAAGACGCTTTCCGGCAGAACCAGCGATTCGGTTCCTCTGATACAAATGGGTGTTTTTCATGCTCCACTGGTATTTGACCACCGCCCCGGCAGGATTCAAGGCGACGTACCGAATCCCTTGGCAAAAGCTGGAAAGGATGACGTGAAGACGGCCCATGTCGAAGATGCCGTATTCCAGATAACCGAGCCGGAATACGGAGATAAGTTTCGCCGGGTGCAGGACTATCTGGCTGCCGGGCATTCCTATCAGGTCAACTTCACGGACAGAGTGACCGGCACATTCTCTGGATCGCCGATGGCGCTCTATCGAGGATTACTTGACGGTCAACCCGTACCCTACGCCGCCTTTATCGATTGTGGCGCCTACCAGATACTCTCGTTGTCACCCGAACTCTTCTATCGAACGGAGAACGGCAGCATTACGGTTCGACCGATGAAGGGCACATGGCGTCGCGGCGCGAGTCTGGAAGACGACGAACAGGCCGTCCAGAAGCTTCAGAATGATGACAAAAACCGCGCTGAGCACGTGATGATTGTCGATCTCCTTCGCAATGACATCGGCAAAATCTGCCAGATGGGTACTGTGCATGTGAGGCAGTTGATGCGGGTGGAAAGCTACCGAACGCTCCATCAGATGACATCGACAATCACGGGAACGCTGGCCGGCGACAAATCGCCCAGCCAGGTATTCTCGTCCCTCTTTCCGTCGGGCTCCATCACAGGGGCTCCCAAGCACCGGACGATGCAAATCATCCAGGAGCTGGAGCAACAAGCAAGGGATGTCTATACCGGAGCGATCGGCTGGTTCGGCCCTGATGGAAATGCTTGTTTCAACGTCGCGATCAGAACTTTATTGACAAGAAAGCAGCAATTCACTTTGGGCGTAGGAGGCGGGATCACAGCATATTCCGACGCGGCCGGAGAGTATGCCGAATGCAAGTTGAAGGCGTCCTTCCTCAGACGCAAGGAACATGACTTCCGCTTGATCGAGACCATGCGTGCCGAAGGGACAACCGTCTTTCTGCTTGACGCTCATCTGCAACGTTTGCAGAAGTCGGCGGCGTACTTCCAGATTCCTTTCGACGAGCGTCGCCTCAGAAATGAGATTGCCGAGCATCTCAAGGCGAACGCGCAGGGCCAAATGCGGGTTCGATTGACGCTCGACAGTTGGGGTGGTTCAGTCCTCTCCGTGGCCCCGCTCGATGTCGTTCCCTGGTGGGGTCAAATTCTGCTTTCCTCCTTACGTACGGAAGCGTCCGACATATTTCTCCATCACAAAACGACCAACCGAATGCGTTACGACATCGCTCTTGAAGATGCACGCAAAAACGGATTTGATGAAGTCCTCTTCATGACCCGGCAGGGGCTTGTGACCGAAGGAGCCATCAGCAACATCTTTCTTCGCATCGATGGCGCCATCGTTACCCCAGACGAGAAGAGCGGTCTGCTGCCCGGCATCTTCCGCCAGTCCGCGCTCGCTCGGCTTCCCGGTAGTCAGAGCCGCCCGGTGAGCCTTGAAGATCTTTGCACTGCGGAACGAATTTGGTTTTGCAATGCTTTGCGAGGATGCAGAGCGGTGCGAAAAATCGTAGACGAGGAACGTCGTACTTTATGGACAGCACCTGCTGACGCTACGGAAGACGGTGATATTGCTTTGCTCGAATAGATATATAGTCAGCTTTGCTAATGGAGCTATTGCGCCTGTACCAAAGCCGATACGAGTCGATCAAGATCGGCTGGGTTAACATCGCTCACGGCAATGATGCGCAGGTCCTGCGTGGTCGCATGATCGATCGCGAATCCTGAGCGGATACCAGGTAGCGTAGTGATGGTGGGACTACCGGCACGCGGCGTGAGAAAGACCGAAACCTCGTGCTTGTGAATGGTGAACAGGAGCAGCGCAGCAGGCTGTCCGTTGAGATACGTGAGATTGCCGCCCTTGAGCGTCGTGTCCGCTGGATACACATCGGGCAGGTTGAAGCTGAATGGCAGCTTGCCCTGGAACCACGGTTTCACCGTGTGGCGGTCAGTCGATAGGACCTCGGGAGCCGCGCCACTGGAGAGGGTGGCCAGATGCTGGTCGAGCAATTCGGCAGAGAGGGCGTTGGTTTGATGTACCTGACGCCAGCCTAGCAGCGATATCGCAACGACCAGGCTTGCCGCCAGAGCGGCCCACGCGAAGGGACGAAACGTGTATATGCGCGCTGTCTTTTTGGGTTCCTGCGGACGCAACTGCGCCGTGAGGCGGGCCAGCGCTTCGGGTGGAGCGGCGAAGCGTTGCGACGCGCGGGCGGTGGCAGCTTTGAGCTGCGTGGCGGAGAGAACCCGCAACGCGCATGGGTGGCAATCGGTCAGATGTTGCTGCACTTCATGCGCCTCATTGGAAGATAGTTCGCCGTCGATAAAGGCATTGAGCTGTTCCGGAGCAGGATGGCCGGTGGCTTGTGTCGTTTGCGTCATAGCGGATCCCCGAGTTGCGTTTGGAGCAGTTGATGAAGCGTGCGGCGCGCACGGGAGATGCGTGACATCACGGTGCCGATCGGCACATCGAGGACCAGAGCGATGTCCTTGTACTTGAGGTCCTCCACATCGCACAGCAGCAGCACTTCGCGAAGGGGTGGCTGAAGCTGGTCGAGGGCTTCGTTTACCGCCGCCTGGTTGTCGAGGCGGATGAGGTGATCTTCGGGAGTGGGGTTGGTGTCCGTGCTGTCGAGCAGGTCGGGGTGGTCTTCCAGAAAAACTGTGCGCGAAGCTGCGATACCCGTGCGCGAGGTGAGGAACGTGTTGCGGAGGATGCGAAAGATCCATGCTTTGAAGTTGGTGCCGGCCTGAAAAGAGTCGAATGCGCGAAGAGCTTTGGAGATCGTTTCCTGCACGAGGTCTTCCGCTTCAGCGTGGTTGCGGCTGAGCCAGAATGCGTGGCTGTAAAGTGACGGCAACAAAGGTAGCGCAAGCTGTTCGAAGGTCGCGCCAGGAGCGAATGACATCGTGTGACATGCCTCGGAGTACGGGTGAAGTCCTGGAAGGGGAACGCCGTCGAAATGGCCTTGAGGACGAAGCATATTAACCGTAAACCAAGTTGCAGCCGATTTATTCCATTCATTTATTTGCCCGGTGCCGGGAATAAACGAGCGCTTCGGCAGTTCTCCATGAGGTAGGCAATTTACGAATGGAGCTGCATATGAACCGCTTTAAAGAAGACGAAGTAGTGCAGGACAATCAGGCGCGGTCCGCCAACGATGGGATCGACAGGCGCAATTTTCTCGGATGCATGGCGTGGGCAGGAACGGGGCTGCTTTGGACGATGTCCGGCGGAGTTCCTGCGTCCCGGCTGCTGGCGCAGGCGATAAAGAGCGGAGGCGCGGGTGTTGGAAAGGCTGAGGATTTTTCCTTTGTCCAGATCAGCGATAGCCACATCGGATTCAACAAGGGCGCGAATCCTGATGTGACCGGGACGCTGCAAAAGGCCATCGACAGGATCAACGTTGTTCCGGCAGGAATGAAGCAGCCGGACTTCATGATTCATACCGGCGACATCACGCAGAACTCGAAAGCCGCGGAGTTCGATACGGCCGTGCAGGTGATCAAAAGCGCGAAGGTCGGAGAGGTGTTCTACGTTCCCGGCGAGCACGATTTTTCGCTCGATGACGGCGCACTGTATAAGCAGCGGTTCGGAAAAGGAACGGTGGGCAACGGCTGGTACAGCTACAACCACAAGGGCGTGCACTTTGTGGGACTGAACAACTGCGTGCAGGTCGACGCAATGGGCAACCTCGGCGCGGAGCAGCTTGCGTGGTTGAAGGCCGATCTAGCTGGCTTGAGTGCATCGACACCGATCGTGGTGTTCGCGCACATACCGTTATGGATGGTCTACGAAAAGTGGGGCTGGGGCACAGCCGATGGCGCACAGGCACTGGCTCTTTTGAAGCGCTTTGGCTCCGTTACTGTGCTCAACGGCCACATCCATCAGGTCGTGCAGAAGGTCGAGGGCAACCTTGCTTTCCATACGGCGATGTCCACCGCGTTCCCACAGGCTGCGCCTGGAACACCCGGAGCCAGCCCAGGGCCGATGGCGGTCCCGCCGGGCAGACTGCGGAGCGTACTCGGTGTGACGAACGTCAAGGTTGTTCGCGGACATAGCCACCTCGCGGTCGTCGATCACACGCTGGCGGAGGGAGCTTGAAATACTTCGGTGTAGTCGTTGGGTTGTCTATTGTCTGTAGCGTAGGTCTTTCGTTTGTGCATCCGTTTGGAAATCCGCGTGTCGAGCCTGCAAAGGGGCCCGGCACGCTGTTGCCCGGAGCACACATGCCGGCGAATGCCAGGAAAGTTTTAGAAACGAAATGCGCGGATTGCCACTCGAATGAAACAAGATGGCCGGTCTATGCACGGCTGGCTCCGGGGTCTTGGCTGATCGAGCGGGACATCGTTGAGGCGCGCGAGAAGATGAATTTGTCGACATGGGAACAGATGCCCGGCGACGCACAGGATGTGCTGATCGGGCAGATCATCCACGAAGCAAAGAGTGGAGATATGCCGCCTCCGCAGTACCGCCTGCTGCACTGGGGAGCGAAGCTGACGACGGCAGACGTGGCCGCGCTTTCGTCGATGGACAAGACAAGCGGCAGTGAAGGGGGCGCTGCCGGCGCCGGCGACGCGGCGCGCGGTGAGGTCGTGTTTCAAAAACGCTGCACGGGTTGTCATGCCCTGGATAAAGACCGCGCGGGGCCGAGGCTGACTGGAGTGTTCGGCAGAAAGGCCGGAAGCGTCGCAGGGTTCGGCTACTCCGCTGGATTGAAGAAGTCCGGTATCACGTGGAATGAAGCCACGCTTGAAAGATGGCTCAACGACCCTGATATGGTCGTCCCGGACACCACCATGGACTTCCACGTTCCGAAGGCCCAGGAGAGGGCTGACTTAATTGCTTATTTCAAACGGTAAAATGCCGAAAGAGAAGGAGTGTTCCATGAGTGCAGAGCAAGCTCCGAAATTAGTGCCACCTTTCACCCGCGAGACGGCAGTCCTGAAAGTTCGCGCCGCGGAAGACGGTTGGAATTCGCGTGATCCTGAAAGAGTCTGCCTGGCGTATACCGTGGACAGCCAATGGCGCAATCGCGCGGAGTTCGTTACCGGCAGAGAGGAAATCAAGCAATTCCTGCGGCGCAAGTGGCAGCGTGAGCTGGACTACCGGCTGATCAAAGAGCTGTGGGCTTTCGATGGCGCGCGCATTGCTGTACGCTTCGCCTATGAGTGGCACGACGATTCCGGCAATTGGTTCCGCTCGTATGGAAACGAGAATTGGGAGTTCGATGAGAACGGCGTCATGCATCATCGCTATGCCTGCATCAACGATCTGCCGATCAAAGAGTCGGAGCGCAAGTACCACTGGCCCCTGGGCCGGCGCCCGGACGACCATCCCGGGCTTTCCGACCTCGGTTTGTAGGGCACGTATTTTGTCTGACTAAGAATTGACGGGGTTAAGAATGGGTTCCAGCACGACATCTACGGTGGTATTAATTGCCGGAGGCACAGGCGGATTGGGCCGCTCCGTAAGCCTCGCATTTTTGGCGGAAGGCGCGCAGGTCATCGTCACTTACAGAAAGCAAGAGGAGTTCGAAGATCTGAAGAAGCTGGCTGCGGACAACGCATCGCGCCTCGCGGGCTTTGTCGTCGACGTGACGAACGAAGCGGATGTCAGCAAGTTGGTCGAAGACATCGTGATGCAGCATGGCCGGCTCGATGCCATGGTGAACTCGGTGGGCGGCTACGCAGGCGGACAAAAATTGTGGGAGATGGAGACGAAAGTCTTCGACCAGATGCTGGCATTGAACCTTCGCTCTGGCTATGCGCTGGCGCGTGCGGCGGTGCGGGTGATGCTTAAGCAAGGCAGCGGAGCCATCGTTAACGTCGCTGCGCAGGCCGCCGTAAACCACGGTGCAGGCGCTGCTGCGTATGCGGCGTCGAAGGCTGCGGCGGTTGCGATGATCGATTGCCTCGCCGAAGACCTGAAGGGCACCGGCATCCGCGCCAACTCTGTACTTCCCAGTATCATGGACACCGCAATCAACCGCCAGGCCATGCCTGACGCCGACTTCGCGAAGTGGCCGAAGACCGAAGACATCGCGCACGTGATCGTGTTTCTCTGCGGCGATGGAGCGAAAGTTATTCACGGCGCGTCTGTACCGGTTTACGGTAATTGAAGGCAGCAAGTGAAAGGGCCGCGCTGAATGCGCGGCCCTTTCACTTGCTTGCGGGTTGATTATCGTGCTGCGGCGGTCTGCGTCTTCTGCTGCGAAGGCAGCGTGTGGTCTTCGAGCGCCTGGGCTTCGGGCATGAAGGTCAGCGCCTTGCTGATCTGCGGGTCCCATTGGGCGCGGACGCGGATACCTTCGCTCTGGCCGAACTGCGACGTGAACAACTCGCTCTTGATGCTCGCCTTCACCCAATCGAGGTTGGCGGTCAGGTCGGGCTCCGTGTAATCGATTTTCTCCGATTTCAGGAACTCCCGGAACTGCTGGATCACCGCATCGTCCACCGTGAAGTCCTTGGCCACCGTATGCGTCGCCATGTAGTGCGGAGCGAAGTGCGAGAACGCGTAATGGATCAGCAGTGTGTCTTCGAAGCGATTGTCCTTGAGGCTGTCGATCTTCTCGTCTGGAGTGATCCCGCCGCCGCCGTACACAGTCCGTCCGGAGTCGGTGAGCTTCACTTCGCGGCTGGCGTTGTCCTTGGGCATGGTGTCGTTGCGAACGTAGTAGTAGTCGTACAGCGAAACGTGGTTGTAATTCCGCTGAATCAGCCGACCCGACGGTGTGTAGTAGTGGAAGGTCGTCAGCGCGAGGCCGGTGTTGTCGGAGATCGGGAACACGGTCTGCACAAGTCCCTTGCCGAAGGTGGTTTCACCGACGATCAGAGCGCGATCATGGTCTTGCAACGCACCAGAAACAATTTCCGCCGCCGATGCCGTATTGCGATTCACCAGCACAACAATCGGATACTTCGCGTCTGACCCATGAGGCGCACGGTAAACCTGATCGGCAAACGCACGTCCATGCTGCGAAACGACGACCTGGCCGCGCTCCAGAAATTTATCGGAAACGTTGACGGCCTCGTTGAGCAGGCCGCCCGGGTTGCCGCGAAGGTCGATCAGCAACCCGTGGATGTCGCCGAATTTATCCAGAGCATCGCCGACTTCGCGCGACGTTGTCTCCATAAAATTCGTGACGTGGATGTAGCCAATGCCCGGCTTGATCAGGAAAGCCAGATCCACCGAATACCGAGGGATCTCATCGCGGATCAGGTCGAACACCAATGGCTTGGGTGACCCTTCGCGGCCCATCGTTACGGACACATGCGTCCCGCGCGGCCCCTTCAACATGGTGGCAACGGCAGTCGAATCCATGCTGTCGGTGGACTTGCCGTCAACGGCGAGGATCACATCCCCAGGCCGGATGCCGGCCTTGTACGACGGCGTGCCTTCAAACGGCGCAAGCACGACAATCTTCGTGCCTTGCGGCTGGATCTGCATGCCAACGCCGTAATACTTGCCGTGCTGGTCTTCGCGCATCTGCGCATAGGCCTTCGGATCGTAAAAATTCGAATGCGGGTCGAGTACATGCAACATGCCCGGGATCGCGCCATCGTAAATGGCCTTGTCCACCTTGTCGGAGTCCAGGTGCTCGGCGTAGTTCGCCTCAACAATGCCGTAAACATCGGTAAACGAGTGCAGGGAATCGCGCAGGGTCGATTCCTGCGAAGCCGATTGCGCGGAAACCTTGCCGCTATATACGGACCCAGCTACAGCGCATACTGCGAGAAATAGCGTGGCGGAAAAGATCGCGCGTCGCGTGCGGTTAACCATAGATTTTGCCAGCCTTTAGAGAAAACGCGCGAATGGGCGCGTAACCGGTGATATTCCACCTAGTTGGACGGAGTATAGCATCGTGAGGTTAGCTGCGGGGTGAGCTGCCGGCGAGCAGGGACGAGTGAAGCCGGCCTTGTTCCCCCGGACGTTCCACAGGCGGGATTCCACAGGTAGAATGGAAAAGCGAATCACTTCTGCCGGGTTGCACAGTCTAACCTTTACAGCGAACGGCCCCAGATGCGCAACGCCCAGTGGAGACCGACTTTTTGCGGATGCAAGAGCGGATGAAGGAACGGATGACCGAGAAGTACACACGCAAGCTATTTGCCGCGGCGCTGCTGGCCGCGGGCGCCGCATCGGGAACGATCGTCTGGGCCCAGGCCCCGGCAGCTCGACAACAGTTCCAGATGCCTCTTTCCAGCGCTCCCCAGTACCAGGTCCCGGTGCTGCCAGTGCCTGCGTCCATCACGCCCGACGGCCAGGTGGTCGAGGACGTGATCGTTCGCGTGAACGACCAGATCATCACGCGCTCGGAGCTGGAGCGCAGCGAACTGCAACTCGTTCAGGAAGCACAGCAGAACAATACCCCTGTGTCTGATCTGACACAGCGGCAGCACGACCTGCTGCGCGACATGATCGACCAGCAGCTTCTGCTCTCGAAGGGCAAAGAACTCGGCATTACGGGCGACGCCGAAACCCTGCGCCGGTTGGACGAAATCCGCAAGCAGTACCACCTCGACTCGATGGAGGCGCTCGAAAAGGCGGCCAGTCAGCAGGGCGTCAGCTTCGAGGACTTCAAGGCCGGTATCCGCAATAACGTCATTACGCAGGAAGTGGTGCGCAACGAAGTCGGGCGCCGCCTTCAGCCTACCCGCGCCCAGGAACAGGCTTACTACGACGCCCACGCGAAGGATTTTGAGCAGCCCGAGTCCATCCACCTCAGCGAAATTCTGATTCCCACGCCCGACAACGCCAGCGATGCTGTCGTCCTGCAGGCACAGGCCAAGGCCGACGACATTGCCGCTCAGTTGAAGGCTGGTGCAAAGTTTGCCGATCTGGCCAAGCAATACTCCGGCGACGCCAGCGCCAACCACGGCGGCGAACTCGGGGACTTCAAGCGAGGCACGCTCGGCAAGGTGCTGGAAGATGCAACGTTTCCTCTGCAAGCTGGGGGGCTGACAGCTCCCATTCGCACCCGGCAAGGATTTGTGATTTTACGTGTAGACAGCCACACTCCTGCCGGCGTTGCTCCGCTCTCTGCGGTGGAAGGCCAGGTGCAGGAAGGCATGTATCTGGAAGCCCTCCAGCCGGCGCTTCGTGCGTACCTGACCAAGGCCCGCGAAGATGCCTACATCGACATCAAGCCTGGTTTTGTGGATAGCGGATCGCCCCACAACGACGCCAAGGCGGACCTCGCCTTCACCAGCTACACCGCTCCCAAGGTGAAGAAGAAAACCGAAGCTAAACGGCGGATGGAAGCGGCGAAGGATGCCGCAGCTCAACGGCGCCTCGCCGAAGAGCGCGAGAAGGCTGCCGAAAGGGCCGCCGCCAAGGCTGCGAAGAACAGCGGAGTGAAGAACGCTTCCGCTCCCGTCAAGATCAAGAAGGTCCGTCCGGAAAAGATTCGCTTTGGTCAGGCCCCGCGCAACGCGCTGCCGGAAGGCCCTGTGGCAAAGACCACGGGAGCCGACACGCCGCTCGCCGGCCAGGCGCCGGGAGTGGCCATGGCTGCCCCCGCGTCTTCGACAACCATCACCACCGGTGTAGGTACAGGAAACGAAACCGGCGACGACGATCCTCTTGCTCCTAAGGCAGCGCCACAGAAGAAGACCCGGTTCACCGATCGTCAGGCCAATATGGCTCTGGCCAAGGCGGCCGACAAGGCAGCCAAGGCGCAGCAGCACATCACGGCCCGTCCGGTCGCAGCGACCGAGCAGCAGAGCGCGAACGAGAAAACCCAGGCAGCGCCACTCGGCCTGAAGGGCGACACAGTCAAGAAGCAGCCGAAACCCAAGCGTAAGAAGGGCGAGGCCAAGGAGCGCTTGCAACAGCAGCAGAAGCCGGTCGAGACGGCGACTCCGGTTGCTCCGACGGTGAACCCGGCGCTGGGAGGAAGCGCGGTGCCTGCAACGGCCCCCGCGACGCCCACCTCGGACAAAACCACTTTGCCGCCAGCGAATCAGCCTGCGCCCGGCGCGCCGCCGCAAGGGCAGCCGCTGGAACCGACGAAGCCCGTGGAGCCCGCCAATACGCCGAGCACGCCACCACAACTGTAGTCATCAACTAATCCATCGGACGCGAAGGCTCAATGTCTTCGCGTTCGGCATTTAAGGGCCCTGTCTTCCACTATCCCCTGTCGTATCCTCCAATCAACATGAAAGATTTCTTCATCGCCGACGCGGCCAAGTTCGACAACCAGGTTGTCACCACATTTTTCTGCCTGTCATCTCTCAGCGTGCGCGACCGCAAACAGGGCGGCCAATATCTCGCGCTGACGCTTTCCGACAAGACGGGCAGCATCGAAGGCCGCATGTGGGAAGAGATTGCCGACTCCGTCCAACATTGCAGCGAAGGCTGCTACGTCAAGGTCCAGGGACAGATTTCCAAGTACCAGGGCAAATTCCAGATCACGCTGACCAAGATGCGCTCCGCCGCGGACAGCGAGATTGATACCTCCGACTTCATCCCCACAACGCAATTCAACATCGAGGAAATGTATGCCGAACTGATGGGGTACGTCGACAGCTTCAAGAGCCCGCACCTGCGAGCTTTGGTCCACGCGTTTATGGACGATGAGTCGATTGGCGGCGCGTTTCGTGTTGCTCCCGCAGCCAAGCGACTGCATCATGCGTGGATCGGTGGGTTGTTGGAGCACGTGTTGACGCTGGTCCGCGTGTGTCGTGCGACCGCGCCGTTCTACCCCGAAGTCGACCCGGATTTGCTGCTGACGGGAGCGATCCTGCACGACATCGGCAAAGTGCGCGAGCTTTCGTGGAAGTCGAGCTTCAGCTATACGCTGGAGGGGCAGCTCATCGGCCACATCAGCATCGCGCAGGGCTTGCTGCACGAAAAGATTGCGGCCCTCAACGCTGCCGGCGGTGAACCATTCCCTGAGAAACTTCGGCTTCTGGTCGAGCACATGATCCTCGCCCATCACGGAAAGCTGGAGTACGGCTCCCCTAAACTCCCCATGACACCTGAAGCGAT
>Ga0207652_10001572_pt1 | contig 20104 bp, 17 predicted proteins | sample KBSC63BmetaG_FD_184334 | JGI IMG/M metagenome (GOLD analysis project Ga0207652, IMG submission 184334) | Corn rhizosphere microbial communities from Kellogg Biological Station, Michigan, USA - KBS C6-3B metaG (SPAdes) (version 2) | ecosystem: Host-associated > Plants > Roots > Rhizosphere ... | reverse complement strand
GATTGCCGATGCATCCGGCCTGTTGCCGCCGCAACTGATCGCGCGAGCCGATCAACGATTCTTCGAGCAGGGCCTGAACGGCGTCGATGCCGTCGTGCATGGCCGTAACTCGCAAGAGGATCATCCGAACTCCGCCAAGCGCCACCGCATCGTCGTCACCCGCAACGTCGCCGACATCGCGCCCTCGCCCGCCAATCCGAGCGCGATCTTGTGGAATCCGCTGGGCGCCACATTCGAGGAGGCCGTCGCCGCTTTGAACGTGCCCATCCAGAGCGCCGCCATTCTCGGTGGCACCGATGTGTTCGGCCGTTTTCTCGATCGCTACACCGTCTTCTTCCTGTCGCGGATCGCGGGCGTGCGCCTGCCCGGCGGCCGCCCGGTCTTTCCGCAAGTCCCCGCCCAAACGCCCGAAGCCGTGCTCGCCGAGCATGGCCTCCGCGACAAAGGATGCGAACTCTCCGACCCGGCCGCGAGACTGATAATTTCGCGCTGGGAGCGGCCCGCGTAACCCAAACACAGGCTCTTGCGGCAAAGCGGCAGGAAGGCCAAAACCACGCGGACTTTGGGATTCACCGCCATGGCCGACCTCGTTATTCACCCCGGAAAATCGAAACTTTCGCTGTGGCGCCGCATCGCCGAAGCACCCGCCACGCTTTCGCTGCACGCCGACGCGTGGAGCGCCATCGAACGCTCGCGCAAGACGGTGGAAGCCGCCCTCGCCTCGGGCGAAGCGATCTATGGCGTGAACACCGGCTTCGGGAAGCTGGCGCAGAAACGCATTCCCGATAACGAACTGAAGAAGCTGCAGCGCAATCTCGTCCTGAGCCATGCGACGGGCGTGGGCGAACCGCTGCCGGACAGTGTCGTGCGCCTTGTCATGGCGCTGAAGATTTCCTCTCTTGCGCGCGGCCATTCCGGCGTGCGCCGCGTGGTGGTGGAGCGCCTGCTCGATCTGCTCAACAAGAACATCCTCCCCGAGATTCCCTGCCAGGGTTCGGTCGGCGCGTCGGGCGATCTCGCGCCGCTGGCGCATATGTCCTGCGTGCTGATCGGCGAAGGCTTCGCGCATGTGAACGGCAAGCGCGTCACCGGCGCCGAGGCGTTGAAGAACGCAGGACTTCAACCGGTGGAACTGGAAGCGAAGGAAGGCCTCGCGCTGCTGAACGGCACGCAAGTCTCCACCGCGCTGGCGCTGGTGGGGTTGTTCGGCGCGGAAGCCAATATCGAAGCGGCGTTCATCGCCGGCGCGCTTTCCACCGACGCGATCAAGGGCAGCGACACGCCCTTCGATGCGCGCATCCATGAAGCGCGCGGTCAACCGGGCCAGATCGAATCCGCCGCCGTGTTGCGCGGGCTGATGAAGGAGAGCGCCATCCGCACCTCGCATCTGGAATGCGACCGCGTGCAGGATCCCTATTCCATCCGCTGCCAGCCACAGGTGCTCGGCCCCTGCCTCGACATGATCCGTTATACCGCCAATGTCTTCGCCATCGAAGCCAATGCGGCGACGGACAACCCGCTGGTGTTTGACGGCGGTGACGTCCTGTCGGGCGGCAATTTCCACGCGGAGCCGGTAGCCATTGCCGCCGACGCGCTCGCCATCGCGATTTCGGAGATCGGTGCGATTGCCGAGCGGCGCATCGCGCTGCTGATCGACTCCACCTTGTCGGGCCTGCCGCCTTTCCTCACCGAAGATGGCGGCGTGAATTCCGGCTTCATGATCGCACATGTCACCGCGGCGGCGCTCGCCTCCGAGAACAAATCGCTGGCACATCCGGCGTCGGTGGACTCGTTACCCACCTCCGCCAACCAGGAAGACTTCGTGTCGATGGCCACTTTCGCGGCACGGCGCCTGACGCAGATGAACAGGAACACCGCCAACATTCTTGCGGTGGAGTTGCTGGCGGCGGCGGAAGGCATCGAATTCCATCGCCCGTTGAAAAGCTCGCCCGCGCTGGAAGCCGCGCATGCCTTGATCCGCAAAAAGAGCCCGCGCTTCGACAAGGACCGCTTCTTCGCGCCATCCATCGTGGCGACACAAGAACTCGTTTCCGGGCGCGCTTTTGAAATTTTGTTGACGGCGAGCCTGCGCCTTCCGTCCGTGGACTGATCAATTTCCCAAAAATCCACGCCCCTTCACGGAATGGACGGCAAATCGGTCCGATAACGGAGCGATAAGAGGCTGTGGTTAACACTTTTGGAAAGCTTTGAATTGATGATGCCACCCGCATCTGCCGGTCGGCGCTAACGCGTTGACAGGACAGGGGGACTCAACGACGTTCGGCCCGCTTCGGAGCCACGCGACGTTCAGAGGCGGGGGAAGAACGGTCCATGTGGCCTTACGCGATACGGCGAATTCTGGGCGCTGTGCCCACGCTGTTCATCATCATCGCCCTCACCTTCTTCATGATGCACATCGCGCCGGGCGGCCCGTTCGACGCGCAGCGCCATCTTCCACCCGAGATCGAGCACAACGTCCGTGCCGCCTATAATCTCGACAAGCCGGTGTGGGAGCAGTTCGTCATCTATGTGGGGAACCTGCTGCACGGCGATCTCGGCCCTTCGTACAAGAACCACGATTTCACCGTCTCGCAGCTGATTGCCGTCGGTTTGCCCGTCAGCGCGCGCCTCGGCTTCTCCGCCATCGTTCTCGCCATCGTTCTCGGCATATCGCTGGGAACGGTCGCCGCGCTCAGCCAGAACAAGGCGACGGACTATAGCGTGATGGGTCTTGCCATGATCGGCATCACCATCCCCACCTTCGTCACCGCGCCCGTGCTGGCGTTGATCTTCGGCATCTACGGCCTGCATTTCTTCGGCTACGATTTCTTCCTGCCCGCGGGTGGGTGGAACGGCGGCGCGATCGCCAACATGATCTTGCCCGTGACTGTGCTGGCGCTGCCGCAGATCGCGATCATCTCGCGGCTGGTGCGCGGCAGCATGGTGGAGGTGCTGCGCTCCAACTATGTGCGCACCGCGCGAGCCAAGGGCCTGCCCAATCATATCGTCATCTTCCGCCATGCCTTGCGCGCGGCGCTGCTGCCGGTGGTGAGTTATCTCGGTCCCGCCATCGCGGGCCTGCTCACCGGCTCTCTGATCGTGGAGACGATCTTCGGCATTCCCGGCATCGGCCGCTATTTCGTGGAAGGCGCGATTAACCGCGACTACACGCTCGTGATGGGTGTGGTCATCTGTTATGCGGCCTTCGTGATCGTGCTCAACCTCGTGGCGGACATTCTCTATGCCCTGCTCGATCCGCGCGTGAGGTTCGCCTGATGAGCGCGCCCGGCATGACCGACCGCAACACCGTCGCCATCGAGCGCGCGCTCGACATCGAAGGCCGCAGCCTGTGGACCGATGCGCGCCGGCGCCTGGTGCGCAACAAGGCGGCACTGACCAGCATCATCGTTCTGAGCATCATCGCGCTGATGGCGGCCTTCGTGCCGTTCTTCTGGCCTTACGGTTATGCGGACATCGATTACGCGAATATCGCTTGCGCGCCCGATTGGTGGCCGGGCACGGATGCGGCGTGCCGCGCGGGCGGCTACCACATCTTCGGCATGGACCAGAACGGGCGCGACCTGTTCATCCGCGTGCTGTACGGCGCGCGCGTTTCGCTGGCGGTTGGCTTCGTCGCCACGCTGGTCAGCCTTCTCATCGGCGTGACCTATGGCGCCATCGCGGGCTTTGTCGGCGGTCGCCTCGATGAAATGATGATGCGCTTTGTCGATGTTCTCTATTCGCTGCCCTTCATCTTCTTCGTCATCATCCTGATGGTGGTGTTCAACCAGAACTTCTTCCTGCTTTTCGTCGCCATCGGTGCGGTGGAATGGCTCACCATGGCGCGGATCGTTCGCGGCCAGACGCTGTCGATCAAGCAGAAGGAATTCATCGAGGCCGCGCGCGCCGCCGGCGTCGGCACGATTGCGAACATCCGCCATCACGTCATTCCCAACGTGCTGGGTCCGGTGGTCGTCTATGTGACGCTGACGATCCCCACCGTGATCCTCGCCGAAAGCTTCCTGTCGTTCCTCGGTCTCGGCATTCAGGACCCGCTCACGTCATGGGGCGTGCTCATTGCCGACGGCAAGGATCACATGGAAACCGCGCCGTGGATGCTGATCTTCCCGGCACTGTTCATGGCCGTGACATTGTTCTGCTTCAACTTCATCGGCGATGGCTTGCGCGACGCCCTCGATCCCAAGGATCGCTGAAAATGGCCGAGCCAATTCTCCAGATCCGCGATTTCAACGTGCTGTTCGATACTCACGACAGCAATGTTCACGCGGTCAAGAACCTGAACTTCGACATCGGCGAAGGCGAATGCGTGGGCATCGTCGGCGAATCCGGCTCGGGCAAAAGCCAGCTCTTTCTCGGCGCGCTTGGCCTGCTCACCTCCAACGGCCGCGCTACCGGCAGCGTCAAATATCGCGGCAAGGAGCTTCTGGGCCTGTCGGAGCGGGCGCTCAACAAGGTTCGCGGCTCGAAGATCACCATGATCTTCCAGGATCCGCTCACCGCGCTGACGCCGCACATGACGATCGGCGCGCAGATGATGGAAGCCTTGCGCACCCATCAGCACGTGCCGCACGCGGAAGCGCAGAAGCGCTGCCTGGAAATCCTCGATCTGGTGCGCATCCCCGAAGCGCACGACCGCATGGGCCAGTATCCGCACGAACTCTCCGGCGGCATGCGCCAGCGCGTGATGATCGCGATGGCCACCGTCTGCGGCCCCGATCTTCTGATCGCGGACGAGCCGACCACCGCGCTGGACGTAACCGTTCAGGCGCAAATCCTGGAGATCATGCGCGATCTCAAGAAGGAATTGAAAACCGCCATCGTGCTGATCAGTCACGACATGGGCGTGATCGCGGGTATGGCGGACAAGGTGCAGGTCATGCGCCTGGGCGAAGTGGTCGAGGGCGGCAGCACCGACGACGTATTCTATTCGCCCAAGCACGATTATACGAAGGCGCTGCTCGACGCGATGCCGCGCATCGACCGGCCCATACGCAAGGGCCACGCGATTCTGCAGCCGCTGTCCACCATCGGCGCGGAAAAGCGGTTGCTCGATGTGGAAGACCTCAAGGTCTATTTCCCGATCAAGACCGGCGGCTTTCCGGTGTCGAAAATCAAGCCGCTGCGCGCCGTCGATGGCGTGAGCTTTTCACTTCGCCAGGGCGAGACGCTGGGCATCGTTGGCGAATCCGGCTGTGGAAAATCCACGCTTGCGCGCGCGGTCATGAAGCTTATCGAGAAAACCGACGGCGCCGTCGTCTGGAGCGGCCGCGATCTCAGCGATCTGCACGGCCCCGAAGTCCGCGCGCTGCGCAAGGAATTCCAGATCGTCTTCCAGGACCCGCTCGCCAGCCTCGATCCGCGCATGACGATCGGCGAATCCATCGCCGAACCGCTTGTCACCCTGCAGCCCGAACTCACCCGCACGCAGGTACAGGACGAAGTCCGCGCCATGATGAACCGCGTCGGGCTGGAGCCGGGCTGGATCAACCGCTATCCGCACGAATTCTCCGGCGGGCAGAACCAGCGCGTCGGCATCGCCCGCGCCATGATCATCAAGCCCAAGCTCATCGTCTGCGACGAAGCGGTGAGCGCGCTGGACGTTTCGATCCAGTCGCAGATCGTGGATTTGATCCTGAATCTTCAATCCGAATTCGGCATGTCGATGATCTTCATCAGCCACGACCTTTCGATCGTGCGCCAGGTGGCGCATCGCGTGATGGTGCTCTATCTGGGCCGGATCGTGGAATTGGCGGATCGCAACTCGATCTATGAAGACCCGCGCCATCCTTATACGCGCGCCTTGATCGCCGCGGTGCCGGTGCCGGATCCGAAGGCGGAACGCGGCAAGCTGCACGCCAGCCTGCTGGGTGATTTGCCGTCGCCGCTCGACAGCCGCGCGCAGCTCAGCTTCCTCAAGTCGAAGATGATCGACGATCCCGACGCCGAACAATATCGGCCGAAACTGATCGAAGTCGCGACCGGCCATTTTGTGGCTGAGCACGACGCGGCATAGGCCGAAGCGTTATTTCGTCCAAGCTTCGTCATGGCCGCCCTTGTGGCGGCCATCCATTTTCCAGAGGCTAGCGTCGGAGTTAATGGATGGCCGGGACAAGCCCGGCCATGACGATATTGGAATTGGAAACGTCCAAAACCATCTCAATGAACGATCACTTCACGCGCGTGACCTTGAAGACCTTGTTGCTGTCGTTGATCCGCAGATTGTAGCTGCCGAGCGTACCGCGTTCGATGGTGACGGTGTTGTCCGCTGCTGCGCGGCTGAAATGCGCAATCTCAGAATCGCCCTGAATCTGGCGCCATACCTGCCCATTGTTCAGGAAAATGATGAACTTGTGGAACGGCGTGAACGAATAATCCGTCAAGGTGGCGCTGATGCTGTCCACCACCTCGGGAGACGGCGGGGCGCCGGGCTCGGGTGCGGCCGGCGTCGCGGGTGCGGGAATCTGGTCGGAGCCGAACTGTTGCGGCGTCGTCTGCTTGTCGGGCGACGTTCCGAAGATGCTGCCCCAGTTGAAGCCGAACCAGGATTCCTGCTCCTCCTTCGTCGGCGGATGGGAAAGCGTCTCCGGCGGCGCGTTCAGCGCATCGCGCAGGCGCGGCGCCACGGCGTCGTAACAATTCAGGCGCGCCTTGTCGTCCGTCAGGGCGGCGCATTTGCCCATGGCCTCGAGCACGTCGTCCCGTGGCCCGGCAAGCGCAACGGTGGAAAAAAGCGCCAGAAAGCTCACAGTGGTTACCGCCGCAGTGCGCAAATTCATAACTCATTCACTCCCATCTGGCTTAATAGCCGCACGGTCGATTGGGGCGGCTGTATTGTGATCATAGGTGAGCGCTCCATCCGATGCGAGGGCGCCCGAAGGGGCGTAAGGGAGGCACCATGGCACAGATCCGCCTTGGACTAAGCCGCCGTGCGTTGATGGGCGCCGGCGCGACCATTGCCGTCGTGGGGGGAGCCGCCTTTTCGTTGGGCGGCGGCGCGATGCGGCACACCACCTTCGATGACAAAACGTTTAACCGCGGCAATGCCGCGGAACCGGATACCCTCGATCCGCAGAAGATCCAGACGAGTTGGGAAAACAACATCGTCGGCGACATGTTCATGGGCCTGATGACGGAGGACGTCGCGGGCAATCCCACGCTCGGCGCCGCCGAGAGCTACACCCAGAGCAACGATGGGCTGACCTACACCTTCAAGATTCGCGACCACAAATGGTCGGATGGCGTGCCGGTCACGGCGCAGGATTTCGTTTTCTCGTTCCGCCGCATTCTCGATCCGAAGACCGCCGCCCAATACGCGTCGCTACTCTATCCGATCAAGAACGCGCAGCCGGTGAACGGCGGCAAGATGCCGGGCTCTGCGCTGGGCGTGCGCGCCATAGACGACCGCACGCTGGAAATGAATTTCGAATACCAGGTGCCCTACCTGCCGCAGCTCCTGCGCCATTACACCTGCATGCCGGTGCCCAGGCATGTGGTGGAGAAACACGGCGATCAATGGCTGCAGCCGCAGAACATCGCCACCAACGGCGCCTATATCCTGAAGGAATGGGTGCCGAACGATCACATCACGATCGTCAAGAACCCGCACTTCTACGATGCGAAGAATGTCACCATCGAGACGGTGAACTTCTACCCGACGCAGGATTATGCGGCGGCATTGAAGCGCTTTCGCGCCGGCGAGTTCGACATGACGGCGGGCGTCCCTTCGTCCGAATTCCAGTGGCTGCACGACCATCTTCCCGGCGTGCTGCGCGTAACGCCCTATATTTCGGTCACCTACATCCAGTTCAACCTGACGAAGCCGCCTTTCGACGATGTGCGCGTGCGCCGGGCCGTTTCGATGGGGATCGACCGTGAGATCATTGCAAGTCGCGTGATGCGCGCGGGCGAAACCCCGGCCTATACAATGGTGCCGCCGCACATGCCGGGCTATCCCGGCAAGGCGCTGTCCAGGTTCAAGAGCCTCGCCATGGCGCAGCGAATCGCGGAGGCCAAAGCGCTGCTCGCCGAGGCCGGTTACGGCCCGAACAACCCGCTGAAATTCGAATATGCCTTCCAGGGCACGAGCGACGCGCGGCTTGTGGCCGTGGCGCTGCAATCGATGTGGAAGGGCATCGGTGCCAATGTCAGCCTGCATCCGGCCGATCCGCAGATTCACTACAACGAACTGCGCCGCCAGCATTTCCAGGCCGCATGGGCCGGCTGGAGCGCCGACTACATGGACGCCAAGGACTTCGTTTTCCTTGGGCAAACATCTTCGAACGACATGAATATCGGCCATTATTCCAACCCAAAATTCGATGCCCTGGTGGCCAAGTCCGACGTCACCCACGATCCGGTGGAACGCGGGCAGATCCTGCAGCAAGCTGAACAGCTGATGCTTGACGATTCTCCGTTCGCACCCGTCTATTACGCGGTGTCGCGCAACATCGTCTCCAAACAGGTGCGGAACTGGATCGGCAACACCATCAACATCAACCGCACGCGCTATCTGAGACTCGATCGCGCCGTCGCCGAAGTCTGATCGCGCCTGTCCGCCGGGCCGTTCTGTTTTCGCTGATCGCATTCGGATGCGCGGCGCTTGCCGCCTGCGCGCCCGATGCGCCGAGCGGTCCCTATCTCAATCGCGGCAATGGCGGCGAGCTGAAAAGTCTGGACCCGCAATTCATCGACGGCCAATGGGAGTCCAACATCATGGGCGACCTGATGATGGGCCTCGCGACCGAAGATGCCGCCGGCCGGCCCATTCCCGGCGCGGCGCAAAGCTGGAGCCTGTCGCCCGACGGCAAGACATGGACCTTCCACATTCGCGATCATCGCTGGTCGGATGGCGTGCCGGTCACCGCGCAGGATTTCGTTTTCGCCTGGCGGCGCCTGCTCGATCCCAAAACCGCCGCGCCCTACGCTTATAATATGTGGGTGGTGAAGAACGCCGAGGCGGTGAGTGCGGGGAAGTTGCCGCCATCCGCGCTGGGCGTCAGCGCGCCGGACGACAAGACGCTGGTGGTGCAGCTGGAGCATCCCGCCGCCTACCTGCCGCAACTGTTGATGCACCAGACGGCATTTCCGATTCCGCGCCACACCTACCTGAAATATGGCAACGCCTGGTCGCGCCCCGCGAACGATGTCACCAACGGCGCCTATATCGTGAAGGACTGGATTCCGAACGACCATCTCACGCTGGTGAAGAATCCGCTGTTCTACGACGCCGCGCATGTGCGCATCCAAACCGTGCGCTACTTCAACACCCCGGATGCGCAAGGCGCGCTGATCCGCTTCCGCGGCCATGAACTCGATACACAGAACCCCTATCCCGACGCGCAGATCGCCTGGCTGCGCGCGAACGCGCCCGACACGATAAAGAGCGTTCCTTATCTCGGCGTGGATTACATCGTCGCGAACTTCAAGCGCAAAGCCTTCCAGGACATCCGCATGCGCGAAGCATTGTCGCTCGCCTACAACCGCGAAGCCATCGCCTACAAGATCCGCCGCGTCGGCGAGCAACCCGCCTACAACATGATCCCACCGGGCGTCGCCAATTATCCGAACACCGCCACGCTGGATTTCAAATCCTTGCCCTATGCCGCCCGCGTGGAGAAGGCCCGCGCCCTGATGCGTGAGATGGGTTACGGGCCGAAGCACCATTTCCATCTTGTTTATGCGACGTCCACCAATCCGGACCAGCGCCGCAGCGCCGCCGTGATCCAGCAGATGTTCCAGCAGATCTATATCGACATGACGATCAGCTCGGTGGAGATCGCGCAGCACCTTCAGCGCATGCAGCAGCACGATTTCGACATCGCCAACGCATCCTGGATCGCCGATTTCAACGACGCCAGCAATTTTCTCGACCTGTTGCGCACCACCGCGGACAACAATTATGGCGGCTATTCCAACCCGAAATACGATGCGCTGATGGACAAGGCGCAGCAGACCGTCGACCTGAAGGAACGCGGGCGGCTGATGGAACAGGCCGAGCAACTGGCCTTGCACGACTACGCCTGGCTGCCCTGCTATTTTCTTCTCACGATGGACATCGTGCAGCCTTGGGTGAAGGGCTGGATCCCGAACATCCGCGGCTTCAACCGCACGCGCTGGCTTTCCACGGACAGCAGGCCCAAGGACTAGGGACGCATCTGCGATGGCGGCGTCCGAACCTTACGGCCGCGGACTTTCGACGCTCTTGCCTGCGAGCCAGAGTGCAACATTGCGGACGTAACGGTGGGTATCCCCCATCGCTTCGGGCGTCTGTTTGAGATTTCCGCCCGGAGGCTCGCTCACGAAACTTGGGGCGCCGGCGCCGATGTCCCAATTATAATCCGCAAAATGGTGAAAGGTGCTCTGCGCGATCGCCGCGCCGCCGCCATCGCCAGGCTCGAACGCCACCGCGATGTTGAACTTGCGGCCCGACACCTTGCTTGTTCCAAGCGCGATCACGCGGGCCTTCTCGCCTTCCGGCACGCCCACCGCGCCTTCATGCGGATGGGATGGCAGAAAGCGGATCGCGCCCGTCGGCGATGCGGAATTCGCCAGCACCGGATGAACCGGGCCCAACGCCTCAATGGTCTGAAAATCGCCATTCGCGCCGGAATGGAAATTCGGCCAGGAAATGTAGGTCGTATAGGGATCGTCGATTTCCCGCTTCGACACGTCGGGATCGAGATTCTTGGTGTGGAAGAAATGCGCCAGTCCGACGCCGCCCAATGTGCAAACCGACGAACCGAGATCCATGTGGTCTCGCGTCACCAGCAGCCCGCGGCCATCCTGCCGGAACCGGGAAATGCCTGCGCAATCTTCCGGCGTCAGGCCGTTGCCGACATCGACCGCGAACAGCCACAACTCGTGGAACTCGCTTTGGTCCAGCATCGACAACAGGGAATCGGGCGCGTCCAGCGGATCGCGATCGCGCGCAGTGACGTCAAAGAGCGCGCGTCCATCCGCATCCCGCTGCGCGCGGAGAAAATCGGCCAGATGACTGAAGCGCGCAATGGACCAATCGTCCGCCGCGGGCGGGATGGTTGTTTGCAGAAGTATCTTTATCGGTCCGTCCATGTGATCCACCCTTTCAAGCGTCGGCGATGACGCGCCGCAGCCAATCGTCAAAACCTGTCGGTGCCACCCGCCGCGAATTCTCCACCAGCGCGCTCAAAAGAGCCGAACCGACAAGCTCCGTCCCGCCCGGGACGACAATTTTCATGAGATCCTCGATCTTCGCCGTCATCGTCTGCGTTGCGGACAAGCGAAGGCGCGGACCTTAGCATGGATCGCCGGCGTTTTCCTTTGGGTGCGCGCCGTTTTTGCGTCTTTCGCACATGGCGCGCGGCACAGTGGCCGCGCGGCCTGTTGCGTCTCCAGCCGGTTCTAAGTATCTGCTTTTCCGGTGCGACCCCGTAGCTCAGCAGGATAGAGCAGCGGTTTCCTAAACCGCAGGCCGGAAGTTCGAGTCTTCCCGGGGTCGCCAGCCTTCGCTCGCGCAGCGAGTGAAGACGCATCCTCCGAAGCTTTAGCGTAAGTGGACAGCCAACCCCGCGGACTTCGATTGGCGGCCACCCTGCGTTGCCAAGTTCCCCGGGAACCATTTCACAAAATCTGGAACAGCCCCCCTTGTTCCATCGTTTCGTTGATACGCGCGTGCCCACGCGCGCAAATTCCACAAACGAGGAAACGATATGACAAGGAACATCATCCGGACCGCGCTGCTGTGCGGCGCTGTGGCATTTTCAACTTCCGCCTTCGCGCAGATCGGCGGCGCGGTGAGCGGCGCAACCAGCACGGCGACATCGGCGGCTCCGCCATCGATCACCAGCACGACGAACGCCGCCGGCCAAATCTCAAGCCCCGGCATCGACTCCAGCACCGGCATATCGAACATGACCGCGCCAGGCGCCACGTCCACCGGCATGAAGTCGAATACCGCATCGCCAGTTTCCGATACCGGCATCAGCGGTTCGGCGTCGAGCAAGTCCAGGCATCACCGCAAGGCCACGCCAGCCAGCGACACCAGTGTGAACACCGGCGTCAGCACGCCGAACGCGAACACGTCCACCGGAACGAGCGTGACGACCGATCCAGGCGCGGCGAACACCAGCACAAGCACCGATACGAACGTATCGACCCCGCAGCCGCACTGACATGGCATCAAAACGGAAAGGCCGGAGAGCAATCTCCGGCCTTTTTATCGCGCGAGGCGTTCTTTGCCGTCGGGCGTATAGAAGAACACCACATCGCGGTCGGGACGGGTGAGTTTTTTGTCCTGGCCCTTGTAGTCGAAGCTCGACAGCAGATCGCGGATGATCTCCAGCCGCGCGATCTTCTTCACGTCGGTCTGCACGATGCGCCATGGCGCGGAGGGATGGTCGGTGCGCTCGAACGTCTCGTCTCGCGCCTTGCTGTATTCCTTCCACATCTTCTGCGCCTTCGCGTCGACCGGGGATATTTTCCAGCTGGTGAGCGGGCTCTTGGCGCGTTCGGCGAGGCGCCCCTTCTGCTCTTTGCGGCTGATGTCGAGATAATATTTGCGGATCGCTATGCCGTCACGGATCAGCATGTCTTCGAACGGAATCACCGATTCATAGAATGCCTCGAGCTGCACCTTGGTGCAGAAACCCATCACCTGCTCCACGCCGGAGCGGTTGTACCAGGAGCGGTTGAAGATCACGAATTCACCGCCAGCCGGCAGATGCCGCACGAAACGCTGGAAATACCATTCGCTCTCGTCGCGGTTTGAGGGCTTGGCCGGCGCGTGCACGCGCGTCTCGCGCGGACTCATATGGGCGGTGATGCGCTTGATGGCGCCGTCTTTTCCTGCAGCGTCGCGGCCTTCCAGGATGACGAGTATCTTATCGTCGTTGGCGATCAGTTCACGCTGCAGCTTCACCAGCTCGATCTGAAGATCGCGCAAAGTCTGTTTGTATTGATGATCGCCGTTGTCATCATCGTCGTCGTTGTGATGCTTTTTGTGCTTGGCCATGTGGGGGATTAAACGTGCGGAAAGCGGTTGCTGCAACCTAAACCCGTGACCACGGCACAATGTTCCCGTCCAGCCTTTTTGCCGCAATGCCGAAAACCTGCGCCAGCGCCGCGTCGGAGAGAACCTCCTCCGGCGCGCCCTGCCCCGCCACGTGACCATTCCGTAACACGACGATCTCATCGCAGAAACGCGACGCCAGCGACAGGTCGTGCAAGGTGATTGCCACCGCGACACCGCGCGCCGCCTCCGCCCGCAGCAATTCCATCAACTGAAGCTGATGCGCGGGGTCGAGATGCGCGGCCGGTTCGTCCACCAGCAATATCGGCGCCTGCGTCGCCAGCGCCCGCGCCAACAACACGCGCGCGCGTTCACCGGCCGACAATTCGTTCAAGCGGCGCGACTCGAATTGCGAAACATCGCAACGCGCCATGGCATCGGCAATCGCCGCGGCGCCACCGTCGCGCGGGCCATAGGGCAAACGCCCCAGCGCCACGATGCGGTTCACCAGCATCGGCCATTGCACCGCGCTTTCCTGCGGCAGATAGGCGATGGAGCGCGCCAGCCATTCGCGCGAGCAATCTTTCAGCGAACGCTCCAGCACCTGCACATCGCCGCTTTCATGCGGCAATAAACCCAGCGCCACGCGCAGCAACGTCGTCTTGCCGGCGCCATTGGGCCCGACAATGCCCGTCACCTTGCCGCGCAGAAATTGCGCCGAGGCATCGTCCAGCACCATGCGCGCGTCATAGGCCGCACGAACATGGGAGAGAGACAGCGCGCTCATATCGCCTCCCGCCGCATGCGCAGGATGAGCCACACAAAGAATGGCGCGCCGATCATCGCCGTCATCACGCCGACGAGAAGCTGCCCATCGGGCGCGATCACCCGCACCGCGATATCCGCCGCCGTTACCAGCGCCGCGCCGCCCAGCGCCGACGGAATAATGAGCCGAGCGGGTTCATAGGCATAAAACGGCCGCAGCAGATGCGGCACCACAAGCCCCACGAAACTCACCGCGCCCGCCGCCGCCGTTGCCGCGCCCGTCGCCAGCGCCACGCCGATCACCACGCGCCGCCGCACCCCATGCACATTCACGCCCAGCGATTGCGCCGCTTCTTCGCCCAGGGTCAGTGCATCGAGGCTGCGCGCGGCGGTCCACAGGATCGCAACGCCCACCGCCACCGGCACAACGGCCAGCTCGAAATCCGCCAGGGTGGAATCCTTCAGCGATCCCATCATCCAGCGGATCATCTCGCTCATCGCATAAGGATTGGGCGCGAGCGACATCGCCAGCGCCGTCATCGCCGTGGCAAGACTGGCGATGGCCGCGCCTGCAAGGATCAGCGCCGTGCGTTCCGCGCCCGCGCGCGAGAGGAAATAGAGAATGGTCGATGTCGCCACCGCGCCGGCGATGGCCGATGCCGGAAGGATCAGCGGATTGATCGCCGCAAAACCGAAATACATCGCGACCACCGCGCCGAAACCGGCGGAGGATGTCACGCCCGTCACGCCCGGATCGGCGAGCGGGTTGCGGAACAGCCCCTGCAACGCGGCGCCACTTGCCCCCAACGCGCCGCCAACGACCAGCGCCAGCAACGCGCGCGGCAAGCGTATCTCGCGCGCGATGATCGTGGCCGTGCCGTGATCGCCGAACAATCCGCCGAAGAGATCGCTGATGCCGATCTGCGCGGGGCCGATGACGAAGGAGATGGCGGCGAGCGCGAGGGCAAGGATTGCGAGTGCGATCGTGAGCGCATGTCGTTCAAATAAATAACGAACCTCCCTCTCCCCCTTCAGGGGGAGAGGGCTGGGGTGAGGGGGGAAGTCCCGCGCCGGTGGAGAGGCCCCCTCACCCTGCCCTCTCCCCCTCAAAGGGGGAGAGGGAGGTTCTTTTTCAAATCGAAAAATTTTCGAGTCCAAAACGCAGCTCCGCCATCAGCGTCGCCACATGCGGATGAACCGCTTGTCCTCCGCCCGCCCGGCAGAAGATGGACGACACGCACCGGCAGGTTTCCTGGCTCGCGGCTCTGGCGCCTCTCCGGCCTTCCCGTTTCCAGTGGCCCTATGGAGAGACATCGCCGCTTACAGTTGCGGGGGCAGCCGCGGATTTAACCGCGTTCCCTACACCGTTGCGTCGAAGGAGGTTTTAGTTTGTGGGCGTCGGTGAGGCAAGCGCGCGCGCTTTTTGACCAAGTTTTACCAGCGGCTCCGCCACATCCGCGCTCCATGGGCCGGGGCATAGCAGCGGTGTCAGCGATGTGTTCGCGACCAGCGTGCTTTTCGGCAGCGCGCGCAAGGCCGGATGTTTCAGCACCAGATCGGCGCGGGTGGGTGTCGCCTCGCGTTCGCCGTTCAAGATGAGAAGCTCCGGCGGATTGGCGACCAGCGATTCCACCGGCACAGTGCCGCTGCGCGTCTGGTTCATGCGCGCCGCGACATCGCGCAAGCCGATGCGGCGCAATATGTCGTCCGACACACCGCCCGAGTTCGCGTAACCATTCGGCTCATAGATCAGCGTCGTCACCGCCGGATGCGGCGCCTGTTTCGCGGCGCGCGCCAGCTTCGCGTCCATGTCCGCGATCATCGCTTCGGCGCGATCCTTCGCGCCCAGCGCAGCACCGAGTTGGCGCGTCACATCGCGGATATCGGCAATCGAATTCGCCCATTTGGTTTCCACGAACGGCGTGTGCGTTTCGACCAGATGCGCGCGCAATCGCGGGTTCGTGCCCTGATACATCACGACCAGGTCCGGGTGCAGCGTCAGCACGTCTTCCGCGCTGCCATGCGTCAGCCTGATGCCCTTCACCTTGTCCACGATGGTGGAAACGACTGGATGCCGGTCCGCGCTCAGATAGGAGAGCGCGGCGATCCGGTCGCGCGGCACCAGCCGGTATACATATTCATCGGTGCATAAAAAGGTCGAAACAACGCGCTGCGGCGCGGCATCCGCCGCGCGCGTGCCCATCAGCGCCGCGAGAAAACATGCTACATAGCAGCCATGCGCCAACCGCATATTGAACCCCTAGATAACCCCACTCACTTCAGGCCCAACCATCCCGGAGGAACCATGCGGTCCACTTTAGCCGCCATCGCCATCACGGCGCTGGCCACTGTCTCTTATTCCACGCTCGCCCTTGCCGCACCAAGCGCCGAGGAGGTTCTTGCCGCCAACAAGGCGGCCACCGGCATCGCCGTCAAACCGGCGGTCAAGATCGAATACGCTTATTCCGGCCAGGGCATGACCGGCAAGGTTACCTCGCTCAACGATCTCAAATCCGGACGCTGGGTGGATGATGCGGCGATCGGCCCGGCAACCGAGACGCAAGGCTTCGATGGCGCGCACGCCTGGAGCAAGGATCCATCGGGCGCGGTCACGCAGCAGGATGGCGGCGACATGCGCGCGCTGGCGGTGAACGAAGGCTATCGCCGCGCCAATCTGTGGTGGCAGCCGGATCGTGGCGGCGCCACGGTTGTTTCCGATGGCGAGAAAGCGGACGGCGGCAATACTTATAACGTGCTCACCGTCACGCCCAGGAACGGCAAGAATTTCGACGCGTGGTTCGACGCGAAATCGCACCTGCTCTCGCGCGTTGTCGAGATGCAAAGCACACAAACCTTCACCACCACGCTGTCCGACTATCGCGCGGAGAACGGCGTTCAAATTCCGCACAAGATCCATACTGGCAATGGCAACGCGCAATACGATCAGGACATGACGGCCACCAGTGTCGCATTCCTGCCCGCGCAGTCCGCGTCCGCCTATGCCGCGCCAAAAGTCATGCTCAGCGACTATGCCATCGCGAACGGCGCGAAGGAAACCACTTTCCCATTCCATCTCTACAACAATCACATCTATGCGGATGTGAAGGTGAACGGCAAAGGCCCGTACCAGTTCATCTTCGACACAGGCGGCGTGAACCTGCTGACGCCACCGCTCACCAAGGAGCTTGGCCTGAGCGCTGAAGGCCACATGCAAGGCAATGGCGGCGGCGATGGGCATATGGACGTGCAACTCGTCAAAGTCTCCTCATTGCAGCTGGGCGACGCCACCGTGAAAGATCAGGTCTTCGCGCAGATTCCGCTCAACACCATGGGCGTCATCGAGGGCGTCGACATGCCCGGCATGGTGGGTTTCGAAACCTTCCGCCGCTTCGTCACGCGGATCGATTACGGCGCCCATACCATGACGCTCATCCGCCCGGATGCCTTCAATCCGAAGGACGCCGGTACCGCCGTGCCGATCAAATTCGACGGCAACACCATCGAGGTCCCCGCGACCTATGACGGCGTGCCGGGCAATTTCATCGTGGACACCGGCAACCGCGCTTCGCTCATCCTCAACTCGCCCTTCGTCGCAGCGCATGCGCAATTCGCGAAATACAGCACGGCGCCGGAAGCGGTGACCGGTTGGGGCATCGGCGGGCCGACGAAGAGTCACGTCATCCGCGGCACCGGTCTGGTGATCGGCGACCAGCATGTCGATGCGCCGGTGGTGCTGCTGTCGACGGCGACCAAAGGCTCGGACGCGGACGCCTCGCAATCTGGCAATATCGGCGGCGGCGTGCTGAAGCGTTTTGTCGTCACGCTCGATTACGAACATAACAAGATGTATCTGAAACCAGTGAAGCAGCCGGTCAGCGATCTGGACTCATTCGATCGTTCCGGCGTTTGGATCAACAAGAGCGACACCGGCTACAAGGTCGTGGACGTCACGAAAGGCACGCCGGCGGATATGGCGGGCCTGAAGGCCGGAGATGAGATTGTCTCGGTGGACGGAAAGCCCGCCACCGCCACGCCGCTTTATGAAACGCGCGCCCGTTTGCGCAACGACGCGCCGGGCACGGTGGTGAAGTTCACCGTCAAGCGCGGCAGCGAAACGAAGGATGTTTCGGTGACGTTGAAAGACCTGATCTAACCAGCCCAACTCCCCAACTTTGCCATCACCCGGTCGCACGCTTCTCGCGTGCGATCCGGGGTGACCCACCTTCCTCTGAAGGAAAAATAAAATTGGGTCGCCCGCATAAAGCGGGCGAAGACAATGGTTTTAAAGAGTGGGCACTATCTGCCGACGAAACGCTGATCGATGCGTCTCATGCGGCAAGAGAAAACCTTCTTCATCTACATCCTCGCCAGCAAACCTTGGGGGACGCTTTACATCGGCGTCACCAGAGACCTTCAGGCGCGAATCTATCAACACAAGAACGGAATCTATGAGGGCTTCACATAGAAATATGATGCGAAGACGCTGGTATATTTTGAAGAGTTTTCCGATCCGCTTACCGCCATCCATCGTGAAAAGCGCATGAGGAAATGGCCATGTGCCTGGAAGATCAATCTGATTCGAACAGATAACCCGGACTGGCTCGACCTGTCGGTGGATTGGTACGCGCCGGACATGACCAAAGCCGAGATCGACCAATGGCTCGTCCGCATCGCGGCAATTGATGACAAGGCCTTATCGGCCTAATCCTTCCCAAAATTGGGTCACTCGGATCGCGCGCGAGAAGCGCGCGACCGGATGATGACAATGTGGGGTATGGCAGCTGAGGCGGTGCTGTCCTACATTCCGCTCCGTCAAATCACCCGCTCCCGGAGCCCCTCATGCCCGTCTATCGCGCGCCCGTTCAGGATTTTCTCTTCCTCGCCAACGAATTGTTCGAGATCGAAAAGCAGCGCGATATCCCCGATTTCAAGGAATTAACGTCGGACCTGCTGGAAGACATCTTCACCAATGCGGGCAAGTTCGCCGAACAGGTGCTGCAGCCGATCAACCAGTCGGGCGACGAGGAAGGCTGCCACTTCGAGAACGGCGTCGTGCGCACGCCGAAGGGATTCAAGGAAGCCTACAAGCAGTTCAGCGAAGCCGGCTGGGGCGCGTTGACCGCACCGGCCAAATTCGGCGGCGCGGACATGCCGATGCTGGTCAGCACGGCCGTGGGCGAGATGATGACGTCGGCCAATCAGTCCTTCGCGATGTATCCCGGTCTCACCAGCGCGGCCTATGGCGCGCTGCTCGGCACCGGCCAGCCGTGGATGAAGGAGAACGTCGCCACCAAGATGATCAGCGGCGAATGGGCAGGCACCATGTGCCTCACCGAGCCGGGCTGCGGCACCGATCTGCGCCTGATGAAAACCAAGGCCGTCGAGCAGCCGGACGGCACTTACAAGATCAGCGGCACGAAGATTTTCATCTCCGGCGGCGATCAGGATTTGACGGATAACATCATCCACATGGTGATCGCGAAGATCCCGGACGAGAACGGCAAGATCCACGACGATCTTTCCACCGTGAACTTCTTCATGGTGCCGAAATTCCTCGTCGATGAAACCGGCAAGATGGGCACGCGCAACAGCGTCAACACCGGTGGCATCGAAAAGAAGATGGGCATCAAGGCGCAGGCGACCTGCGTGCTGAACTTCGATGAAGCGAAGGGCTGGCGTCTCGGCCCCAAGCCTGTGCCACCCAAGCCCGGTGAGAAACGTTCGGCGTCCGCCGGCATGGCGGGCATGTTCGGCATGATGAATGCCGCGCGCATGGGTGTTGGTCTTCAGGGCGTCGCCATTGCGCAGGTCGCGCTCGACAATGCGTGGGATTATGTCCATGAGCGCCGCGTCGGACACGCCCTCACCGGTCCGAAAGAGCCGGACAAATCCGCCGATCTGGAAATCGTGCATCCCGATGTGCGCCGCATGATCCTGCACTGCCGCTCTTTCGTGGAAGGCGCGCGGGCGCTGGCGATGTGGACGACGATCAACCATGCGATCATGGATTCCGACCGCGCCGACAAGGATCAGGCCGGCCTGCTCGCCGATCTTCTGACGCCGGTGATCAAGGCGTTCTTCACCGACATGGGCTTCGAATGCGCCAACATGGCGATGCAGTGCTATGGCGGGCACGGCTATATCCGCGACAATGGCGTGGAGCAGTTCGTGCGCGATGCCCGCATCAACCAGACCTATGAAGGCGCGAATGGCGTGCAGGCGATGGATCTTGTCGGCCGCAAGCTGGGCCGCAAGGGCGGCGCGGCGCCGATGGCCTATCTCGGCCTCGTCGGCGGCTGGCTTGCGGAAAATGAGAAAGACGAAGCCATCGCC
>Ga0207652_10001571_pt1 | contig 20110 bp, 24 predicted proteins | sample KBSC63BmetaG_FD_184334 | JGI IMG/M metagenome (GOLD analysis project Ga0207652, IMG submission 184334) | Corn rhizosphere microbial communities from Kellogg Biological Station, Michigan, USA - KBS C6-3B metaG (SPAdes) (version 2) | ecosystem: Host-associated > Plants > Roots > Rhizosphere ... | reverse complement strand
TCTTGCGGCGAATGCGCCGCCGCAGCTTGCGCCCTATGCGGTCAAGCAACTCGACAAGCTGATGCCCAAGCTCGCCAAGGCCGGATCGCCCGAAGCCGCCAAGCCGATCGAGACGCAGGTGCTTCAGCTCTTCAACCAATCGGGCAGCGCGAGCGTGGACCTGTTGATGGTGCGTGCCGCCTCCGCCGCCCATGCGGGTGACAGCGACACCTCCGCGAAGCTTCTGGAATCCATCACGGACATCGCCCCCGGTTTCGCCGAAGCCTGGCGCGTGCGCGGCATGATGGCGGCGGATGCCGATAACGACAAAGAAGCCATCATCTATCTTAACAAGGCGATCACGCTGAACCCGCGGCAATTCCAGGCCTATGCCGATCTCGCCGGAATCCTCGCCGAATATGGCGACAAGAAGCAGGCGCTCCAATATTTCCGCAAGGCGCTCGCGCTCGATCCCTATTACGAGGGTTTGGACAAGCAGGTGCAGCAACTCGCGCGCCAGGTCGAAGGCGAGAAGATCTAGTTGCGTGCGGTCTATTTGATATTGGCCGCAGGTCTTCTGGCTTCACACACGGCACGGGCCGCCGAACAATCCATCATCGGCGACTGGTATGAGGAAGCGGTCTATGGCGGCTATCGCACCATCTCCATTTCCCATTTCCGCGCCGATGGCACCTTCACCGTCGAGTTCCGCAAATGCCTTCAGCCGGGCGAGCTGGACAATACCGACACCGGCCATTTCACCTATGCGAACGGCAAGTTGCGCATGATCACCGAGGCGCGCGACGGGATCTGGACGCTGGATATCGAGGATTACGAAACCGCATCGAATGACGGACGCGCCTGGACTTACAAAAGCGTGTCGGGCCCGGCGGTCGAGCGCTATGGGCATATCGTCTTCAAGGACATTCGCGTTACGCCGTCCTCGAAAGTGCCCAGCTGCGATCTCAGTTCCTGATCACTTCCCGCCGACGAAAGCGACGCGCAGAAGGTTCGTTGCGCCGGGCGTTCCCAGCGGCACGCCGGCGGTGACAACAATGCGCTCGCCTGCTTTGGCGAAGCCTTCGCGATAGGCGATTTCCGCGGCGCGCTCCACCACGTCGTCCAGATCGTGCGCGTCTTCGGTGAGAACGCAATGCAATCCCCACGCGATGCACAGCCGGCGCGCCGTCTGGATGGAGGGCGTCAGCGCGATGATCGGCGCTTCCGGCCGCTCGCGCGCCGCGCGCAAACCAGTGGAGCCGGAGCCCGTCCAGCTCACGATGCATTTGGCATGGATCGTATGCGTCACGTCATGCACGGCCTGCATGATCGCATCGGGTGTCGTCTCCAGCGGCGTATCGCGCTGCGCTTCGAGCAAAGGCTGATAGAGCGGATCGTTCTCCACCGCGAAGGCCGTGCGATCCATCACCGTCACCGCTTCCACCGGATAAGCGCCGGAGGCGGTTTCCGCCGATAGCATCACCGCATCCGCGCCGTCGAACACCGCGGTGGCGACATCGGAGACTTCCGCGCGTGTCGGCGTGGGCGAACCGATCATGGACTCCAGCATCTGCGTGGCGACGACCACGGGCTTTCCCGCCTTGCGCGCCGCGCGCGTGATCTGCTTCTGCCGTCCGGGCACCGCTTCCAGCGGTAGCTCCACGCCCAGATCGCCGCGTGCCACCATCAGCGCATCGGACAATTCCAGGATGGCATCCAGCGATTCAATCGCCTTGGGCTTTTCGATCTTCGCCAGGATCGCCGCGCGTCCGCGCACCAGCTTGCGCAATTCGGCGACGTCGTCGGGGCGCTGCACGAAGGAGAGCGCGATCCAGTCCACGCCCAACGCCAGCGCCGCTTCCAGATCGGCCTTGTCCTTGTCGGTCATGGCGGAGAGCGGCAAAAGCGTGTCGGGCAGGTTCACGCCCTTCTTGTCCTTCAGCACGCCGCCCACTTCCACGAAGGCTTCCGCGCCATCGGGCTTGGACGCGAACGTGCGCAGGCGCACCTTGCCGTCATCGATCAGAAGAACGTGCTTCTGTTTGAGGGCGGTGAAGATCTCGCCATGCGGAATGGGCAGCACGTCAGGGTCGTTGGAGGAATCCGCGCGGATCAACTTGATGCGCTGGCCTTCCGTCAGGGTGATCTGTCCGCCCGGCAATGTGCCCAGCCGGATCTTGGGGCCCTGAAGATCGACGAGGATGGCGATCGGCCGCTTCTCCTCTTCTTCCAGCGCGCGCACGCGGCCGTGCAGCGTCTTCAGCAGGTCATGGCTGGTATGGCTCATATTGATGCGGAACACGTCCACGCCCGCTTCGAACAGTTTTTTCATCTGGTCGGGCGCGGAAGATGCCGGACCCAGCGTCGCCAGTATTTTTGTTTTGCGGTGGCGTCTCATGTCTCAATCCGAAAGCGATTGTGTGTAGTTACTGGCGGATCTGGTATCCACCGCGAAGAAGCCCTTGCTGTCCATGCCGCGCGCCGCGCAATGGCTGCGGATGCGCGACTGGAACTTGCCGTCCCCGATGCCGACGCAGAATTTGTGCGCGCCGTCCCAGGAACCGGCGCCGCCATCGACGGCATAGAGATAGTAGTAACGCGCCTTCAGTCTGCCCGGCACCACGGCGACGCAATTTTTCGGCGCGACAACCCACCACCCCTCGCTCAGCCATGCCGTTCCGTCGAAGCGGCCCACCGCCACGCGCGTGGGCTTGGCCGTGTGGTTGCAGACGTTCAGGGCGGCGTGGGCAGGCAGGGTCAGAAGCGGCAAGGCAAGAAGGGCGGCCCAGGAAGAGCGGATCAGTCGCATGGTCAGCGTGTCGCGCAGGCGGACGATCCTGTCAACGGAAGGCTAGGCTATGCTGTGCGCATGACCGAGTCCGCCTTCGAGCTTTTGCAGCCTGCCGCACGGCGCGCCGATATGCTGTTCGTCTGCGATCATGCGTCCAGCCGGGTGCCGAAAGCCTATGGGACTTTGGGCCTGGAAGAGGGCGCTTTTGCGGCCCATATCGCCTACGACATCGGCGCGGCGCAGGTCACCCGCGCGCTGGCGCAGGCCTATGGCGCACCGGCGGTTCTGGCCGGCTGGTCGCGGCTTCTGATCGATCTCAATCGCGGCGCGGACGACCCCACGCTTGTCATGAAATTGTCGGACGGGCGCATCATCCCCGGCAACCGCGACGCGAGTGACGCGGAAGTCGAAAAGCGGATCGGCCTCTTCTATCGCCCCTATCACGCCGCCATCGCCGAACAGATCGCGAAGCTGCGTGCGGCGGGCGTCATTCCCACCCTCGTCTCGATGCACAGTTTCACGCCGGTATGGAAAGGCTTCCGGCGGCCCTGGGACGTCGGCGTGCTGTGGGACAAGGACGGACGTCTTGCCCATCCGCTGATGGCCGCGCTCAAGCGCGCCGGTTTGGTGGTCGGCGACAACGAACCTTACAAGGGCGAACTCGAAGGCGATTGCATGTATGTGCATGGCTCGCTGAACGGCTTACCGCATGTGCTGATCGAGATCCGGCAGGATTTGATCGCAACCCCGGAGGCGGCCGAAAAATTCGCTGCGCGGCTGAAGCCGATACTCGACGAAGCCCTGCAAGCGATGGGACCTGCGAAAATCCAGTACACGCGGGCGCTGTCCGCACCGGAAGGAACGACAAGCATGGATGAGAAGACACGCACCGAGTTGGAAGCTGCCGCCTTCCGCCGCCTCGTCGCGCATCTGCGCGAGCGCAGCGACGTTCAGAACATCGATCTGATGAATCTGGCCGGCTTCTGCCGCAACTGCCTGGGCGACTGGTATCGTGAGGCAGCGGCGGAAAAAGGCATCGCGCTGGAGAAGGATCAGGCGCGCGAAATCGTCTACGGCATGGCGCCCGCGGAATGGAAAAAGCGGTATCAGAAGGAAGCTTCGGCCGAGCAAAAAGCGGCGTTTGAGAAAGCTTCAAAGACTCACAGCTAGTATCGGTTCCGCCCGTTGCACCGCGCTGCCCCTGCGGGCTAGCGTCCGCGCCCTCACGAGAAAAGAGACGGCAATGTCCAAGACGGGCTTCGCGAAAGAGCACCTGAAATCCTTCATCGAGCGCATCGAGCGTCTCGAGGAAGAAAAGGCGGCACTGGCCGCCGATATCCGCGAAGTCTATTCCGAAGCCAAGGGTACCGGCTTCGATGTGAAGATCATGCGCCAGGTCGTGCGTCTTCGTAAGCTCGACACCGCCGACCGCCAGGAACAGGACGCGATCCTGGACCTCTATCTCAGCGCGCTCGGCATGGGCCGCGAGTAATCAACCCGCCGCCCGCTTGGCCTCTTCGCTTTCCTCGATGTGCTGTTCGAGACCGAGGTCTTTCAGCTTGCGATAGAGCGTCGAGCGGCCGATGCCGAGGCGGCGCGCCACTTCGGACATGTGTCCTTCATAATGCGAGATCGCCAGGCGGATCATTTCGGATTCGACGTCTTCCAGCTTGCGCATATGTCCGCCGGCATCCATCGCCGCCAAGGCGTAGGGCGAAGCGTGCGCGGGCGCGACATGGCTATGTTGCATCGGCGCATGCACGGACGGCGCATAAGCGGGCGATGGCGCCATCATCGGGTTCGGGCGACGGGCCTGCAATTCAACGCCGAGCGCGGAAGCGATCTGCGGGAAGTCGCAGGCGTCCAGAACCGTGCCGTCGCAAAGCACGACGGCGCGGAAGATCGTGTTCTCCAGCTGGCGCACATTGCCCGGCCAGGTGAAACGCTCGATGAGATCGGTCGCTTCCGGCGTCAAGCCCGCAACCGCCTTGTTCTCTTCCGCCGCGAAGCGGGCGATGAAGTGGCGCGCGAGCGCGGGCACATCTTCGCGGCGCTGGCGCAGCGGCGGCACGAAGATCGGGAACACATTGAGGCGGTAATAGAGGTCTTCGCGGAACTGGCCTTCGCGCACGCGCTCGGCAAGATCGCGGTTGGTGGCGGAGACGATGCGCACGTCCACTTTCACCGGACGCTTGGAGCCGACCGGATCGACTTCACCTTCCTGCAACGCGCGCAGCAGCTTCACCTGCATGTCGAGGCGCAACTCGCCGATTTCGTCGAGGAACAGCGTGCCGCCGTCCGCTTCCTGGAACTTGCCCAGATGCTTGTCGGAGGCGCCGGTGAACGAGCCTTTCTCGTGTCCGAACAAAATGGATTCGATCAGGTTCTCCGGAATGGCGCCGCAGTTCACCGTGATGAACGGCTTTCCCGCGCGTTCGGACGAACCCTGGATCGCGCGCGCGACCAATTCCTTGCCGGCGCCGCTTTCGCCTTCGATCAGGATCGGAATGTTGGATTGCGCCGCGCGCTGGCCAAGACGGATGACCTGCTTCATCTCGCTGGAGGACGCGATGAGATCGTCGAACACAAGACGGTTTTCCGTCTTCTTCTTCAGGCGCGTGACTTCGTTCGACAGCGTGCCGATTTTCAGCGCGTTGCGAATGGAAACGGTGATGCGTTCCGGGCTTGCCGGTTTCACGAGGAAATCGCTGGCGCCCGCGCGCATCGCTTCCACGGCGGAATCGATGCCGCCCTTGGCGGTGAGCACGATGACGGGAAGATCGGGATGCTGACCGCGCATCCGCTCCATCACCTGCAAGCCGTCCAGGTCCGGCATCACAAGGTCGAGAAGCATCAGCGAAATTTGATCGCCGCGCGGACCCGAGAGAAGATCGAGAGCGGGTTGCCCACCCGGCGCGGTCACGACCGTCATGCCCGAGCGTGTGATGGCGGCCTCGAGCAAGCGGCGCTGCACGGGATCGTCGTCAACGATAAGGATTGTTTGCGCCATGTTCTTCCGGTTCCCTTCGCGCACTGATCCTCGCCCCCCAATGGTAAATTCCGCTTTAAGGTCTCGCTTTGCGACACCTTGCGAATGGACGACAAAAGCATTTGCGGCGAGGATCGGGCAGCAAAGGCGGCGAACATGCTGAAGGATCGGTTAGCGCGCAGATTGCGCGGCAATATCTCATGAACGAACGCGAGGACGGCATAGCCAAAAGGATTACGCGTTTTGCGCGTGTTTCCAGCGGCTTGGCGGGTGTTGCCGCGCGCGGCGCCGCGCGATCGCTCGGCGGAACCAAGGCGATGTCGGCGCAGAACGCGGCGGATCTCACGCGCGTTCTGGGAAATTTGCGCGGTCCGGTGATGAAGGTTGCGCAATTTGTTGCGACGGTTCCCGGCGTCTTGCCGCCGGAAGTTGCAGCACCGCTGCTCACTTTGCAGGCAAGTGCGCCGCCAATGGGCGCAAGTTTCGTGCGCAGGCGCATGGAAGCGGAACTCGGCAAAGGTTGGGAAAGAAAGTTCCAATCCTTCGACAAGGAAGCCGCAGCCGCCGCATCGCTGGGCCAGGTGCACCGCGCGATTGCGAAAGACGGAACGCGCCTTGCCTGCAAGCTGCAATATCCCGCGATGGATGCGGCGGTGGATGCCGATGTGCGCCAATTGAAAACGGCGCTGATGTTCCAGCGCGGTTTCGACAACACCATCGACACGACGGAATTCGGCAAGGAAATCGCCGAACGCCTTGCCGAAGAACTGGATTATGTGCGCGAGGCCGCGCACATGAAGCTCTATGCGATCATGCTGGAGGATCGCGACGACATTGCCGTGCCCGAACCCATCGCATCGCTCTCCACCAAGCGCCTTCTGACGATGACATGGCTCGATGGCGCGCCGATTGCGGAATTCGAAAAAGCCAGGCTGCAAACGCGCAACGCCATTTCCACCGCGCTGTTCAAGGCGTGGTGGCGGCCCTTCGCGCGTTACGGCGCGATCCACGGCGATCCGCATCTGGGCAATTACGCGGTGCGCAATGACGGCGGCATCAATCTTCTGGATTATGGCTGCATCCGAACCTTCACGCCGCAATTCGTGGCGGGCGTGATCGGACTTTATCGCGCCTTGCAAACGAAAGATGAAAAGCTTGCCGCCAGATCCTATGCCGCCTGGGGTTTCAAGAAGCCGACGGCGGAGATGGTGAAGATCCTCAACATGTGGGCTGGCTTCATCTTCGCGCCGTTGCTCGACGATCGCGTGCGCGTCGTCGATGACGGCGTGCCCGCGGCGGAATACGGCATGAAGCAGGCGAACGAAGTCCACGCGAAACTGAAAGCGATGGGTGGCATCCGTCCGCCGCGCGAATTCGTTTTCATGGATCGCGCCGCCATCGGTCTGGGCGGCGCTCTCATCCGGCTGGGCGCGCAACTCAACTTTCACAAGCTCTTTGAGGAAGAGATCGCCGATTTCGACGTCGATGCGCTCGCCAAACGCCAGCGCGCGGCGTTCAAGCAGGCGGGTGTGCCGTTGCCGACATGACCGGCACCCTTCGACAAGCTCAGGGTGAGGGCTTAAATCTTCTCATTCTGAGTCTGTCAGGGCTCGTCAGGATCGCTATGAGGAAAAGCCAAATACAAGTCCTCATCCTGAGCTTGTCGAAGGATGAGATGCGCGGAGCTGCATGACCGGCAAACCGTTCGATTACTGGGACTTCTTCATCGGCGAAGCCAAACGCGCCGGCAGCCCGCTCTATGTGCGCTTGTCCGAAGGCGTGCGCGACAATCCGCAATTGCGCGCTTTCGCGGCGGGCGCAAAAAAAGGCCAGCCGCCTGCGAATATCCTGTTCGGGGCCGTGCATTATCTTTTGCTGCGCGGCGCCGATCATCCGTTGCGCCGCTTCTATCCAAACCTCAACGGGGGAACGCATGTTGAAGGCGATCCGGTCCCGCACTTTCTGGATTTCGTTGCGACCCATCGCGAGCAGCTTGCGCCGCTCATCGCCGCCAAGGTGACGAACACCAATGAAGTCGGCCGCGCGTCTTTGCTGCATGCTGCGTTCCGCGCTGTTGCCGAAGACGCGGGTGAGCCGCTGAACCTTATCGAGATCGGCCCCAGTGCGGGCCTCAATCTCGTCTGGGATCGTTATGGCGTCCGCTATCATCGCGGCAGCGAGATATTCGAACTGCCCGTTGCCGATCCGGCGCTCACCATCGATTGCGAATTGCGCGGCGATAAGCTGCCGCCCCTCGGTCCCACGCCGAAAATCGCCAGCCGCGTCGGCCTCGAATTGAACCCTGTCGATCTCGACGATCCGGATCAGCGCGACTGGCTGCGCGCGCTGGTGTGGCCCGATACGCGCGGCCGCTTCGAACGTCTCGAAGCCGCGCTCAAGGCCTATGCCTCGGACCGGCCGGAAATTCGCGCCGGCAGCGCGCTCGACCTTCTGCCCGACGCTTTGCGCGCCATCCCCGAAAACCAGCGCGTCTGCGTCTATCACTCTTATGTCGTCTATCAATTTTCGACGGAGATGAAGGAAGCGCTGGAAAGTCTCCTGACATTGGCGGGCCTGCGCCGCCCGATCTGGCGAATCGGTATCGAAGGCGGGCTGGACGGCAGCAACACCATCGAGATGGTCCGCCACCATGACGGTGTACGCGATGCCAAAATCCTCGCACTTTGCCACCCGCACGGGGCGTGGCTAGACTGGCGCTAGATGACAGACGATCTTCTCGACGACGACGCGCCGCCGATCCCGCCGGGCTTCCAGCGCATGAACTGGTTTCGCGGTTTCGGAAACCAGATTGGCCCGCTTTACGAGCGCATCGGCCCTGGCGAGGAATACACGCGCGCCTTTCTCGTCTGCGAACATCACACCAACGGCATGATGAACTGCCATGGCGGCATGCTGATGGCCTTCGCCGACACCGCGTTCGGCCATGCCGTCTCGATGCGCGCGAAGGATCATTATTGGGTGACGATCCGCCTGCTCACCGATTTCCTCTCCGCCGCCAAGCTGGGCGATTGGGTGGAAGGCACCGGCGAAATCGTCGGCGTCGAAGACGACATCTATACCGTGCAGGGCCGCATCTGGTGCGGCGACCGCACCGTCATGACGGGCACCGGCATCTTCAAGACGCTGGGCAAGCGCCCACCTCGCAAGTAGGCGCATAATGACGGCGCAACCCGATCGCGCGGCACAGATCGCAGCCTACATGGCGAGCGAAGGGCCGCTGACGCCGTTTCAGGGCGAAGTGCCGCCGTCACCGGAATGGTTCACGCGCACGGTCGCCGTTCAGCCCGAAAGCGCATTCGTCGAAGTGGAAGGCGCGAAGATTCACTATCTGCGCTGGGGCGACCGCGCGAAGCCGGGTTTGCTACTTGTGCATGGCAATGCCGCGCATGCCTATTGGTGGAGCTTCATCGCGCCCTATCTGGCCAAGGACTACAATGTCGCCGCGATGGATTTCTCCGGCATGGGCGATTCCGGCTGGCGCAAAAATTATTCGGCGGAAGTCTTCGCGGAAGAGCAGCTCGCGGTTTGCGAAGCCGCCGGCATGTTCGCCCATTCCGAACCGCCGGTGATCGTGGCGCACTCTTTCGGCGGCTTCATCACCATGTTCACCGGCGCCAAATATGGCGACCGTCTCGCCGGCACGGTGATCGTGGACTCACCGGTCAATCCGCCGGGCCGTCCGGGCGGACCGCCCCAACGCACCTTCAAGCCGCATCACGTCTATCCCGACATGGCCAGGGCGCTGTCGCGTTTCCGGCTGATGCCGCCGCAAGGCTGCGAGAATCTCTACATCGTGGATTGGGTGGCGCGGCATTCGCTGAAGAAGGTTGAGGGTGGCTTCACCTGGAAATTCGATCCCTTCATCTGGCAGGACTTCTCCATCGGCGACACGGCCTCGCGCCTCAAGGCCACCAAATGCCGGATCGGCATTTTCCGCGGCGCCGAATCGATTCTCATGCCGCCGGAAATCGGCGAATACATGTTCAACCTTCTGGGCCGCGCCGCCCCGGTGGTCACCATCCCGGAAGCCCGCCATCACGTCATGCTGGACCAGCCTCTGGCCTTTGTTTCCGCGCTGAATGCGCTCCTGGCCGACTGGAACCACTCCGTCCCCAACCGGCGCGTATAGGCAAGATTGTCGCGGTTGCCGGGCAGAGGGCCTTTGCTATAGTCCGGCCCGGTTTGAAATCCGCCACATCATTGGGGACATAAATGAGCGAGACGGACGAGGAAATCCTGCACCAGGGCGGCGGCCAGACGAGCACGATGGACCTGAAGGACCATCTGAGCACATGGCATGGCTTCGTGGCCTTCGTGAAGTGGATGTCGATCTCGATCGCCGTCATCATGATTCTGCTCGCCATCTTCCGCACACACGGCTGAGCGCATCCCACGCATGAAACTCGCCGTCCTCAAGGAGCGTCGCGCGGGTGAAACCCGCGTCGCCGCAACGCCGGAAACGGTGAAGAAGCTCAAGAATCTTGGGCTCGAAGTGACCGTGGAATCCGGCGCCGGAATCGGCGCGCAGGTCTTCGACAACGATTACATCGCCGCCGGCGCGACCGTATCGCCCGACCGCGCGACCATGCTGCGCGATGCCGACATCGTGCTGAAAGTGCGCGGGCCGGAGCCCGACGAGATCGCAGCGATGAAGAAGGGCGCGGTGTACGCGTCGCTGCTCGCGCCTTATTCCGAGAAAGACGTCATCGCCAAGCTCGCGTCGCAGGGCGTGAATGCTTTTGCGATGGAGTTCATCCCGCGCATCTCCCGCGCGCAATCGATGGACGTGCTGTCCTCGCAAGCGAACCTCGCCGGATACAAAGCGGTGATCGATGCCTGCGCGCAATTCGGCCGCGCCTTCCCGATGATGATGACGGCGGCGGGCACCATCGCGCCTGCGCGCGTGTTCATCATGGGCGTCGGCGTTGCGGGCCTGCAGGCCATTGCCACCGCGCGCCGCCTGGGCGCGATAGTCACGGCGACCGATGTGCGTCCTGCCACCAAGGAACAGGTTGTATCGCTCGGCGCGAGTTTCGTGGCCGTCGAAGACGAAGAGTTCAAGCAGGCGGAAACCGCCGCCGGTTACGCCAAGCCGATGTCGGCGGAATATCAGGCCAAGCAGGCCGCGCTCACCGCCGAACACATCAAGAAGCAGGACATCGTCATCACCACGGCGCTGATCCCGGGCCGCAAGGCGCCGGTGCTGGTCACCGAAGAGATGATCAAGACGATGAAGCCGGGCTCGGTGATCGTGGATCTGGCGGCGGAGCAGGGTGGTAACACCCCGCTCACCAAACCCGATGAAGTGATCCAGACCAATGGCATCACCATCATGGGCTACACCAATCTGCCCGCGCGCCTCGCCTCCGACACGTCGAGCCTTTACGCGCGCAATCTCTTCAACTTCGTCGCGCTGATTGTGGACAAGAAAACCGGCGATCTCGCGCTCAACTGGGACGATGACATCGTCAAAGGTGCAGGCGTGACGCGCGACGGCGAGATCGTCCACCCAAGTCTGAAGGGCTGAACATGGAACTGGTCGATCCGATCGTCTTCCGCCTGACCATCTTCGTGCTGGCGATCTTCGTGGGCTACTTCGTGGTGTGGTCGGTGACGCCCGCGCTGCACACGCCGCTGATGGCGGTGACCAACGCGATCTCCTCGGTGATCGTGGTCGGCGCGCTGATCGCGGTCGCGGTGCCGGTGCTGGACTCGGCATCTTGGACGTCCAAAGGACTCGGCTTCGGCGCGCTGGTGCTGGCCTCGGTCAACATCTTCGGCGGCTTCCTCGTCACCGCGCGCATGCTCGCGATGTACAAGAAGAAAGAGAAATAAAGCGATGAAAGCCGACATCGCAGCCCTTCTTTATCTCGTCTCGGGCGTCCTCTTCATCATGGCGCTGCGCGGGCTGTCGTCGCCCGCCACCAGCCGTTCGGGCAACCGCAACGGCATGATCGGCATGACCATCGCCATTCTCACCACTTTGTGGGTGGCGGGCGTGACCGATCCGTTGACATGGGTTCTGGTCATCGCGGGTCTCGGCATCGGCGGCGGCATCGGCGCGGTCACCGCGCGGCGCATCGCCATGACGGACATGCCGCAGCTTGTCGCCGCGTTCCATTCGCTCGTCGGCCTCGCCGCCGTGCTGGTCGCGGGCGCGGCGTTCTATTCGCCGGATGCGTTCGGCATCGGCAGCGAAGGTGCAATCCGCACGCAGAGCCTGATCGAAATGAGCCTCGGCGTCGCCATCGGCGCGATCACCTTCGCGGGCTCCATCATCGCCTTCGCCAAGCTCAACGGAAATATGAGCGGCGCGCCGATCATCCTGCCCGCGCGCCATGTGCTGAACATCGTTCTCTTTCTCGTCATCGCGGGGTTGATCGTCTTCTTCGCGCTGCACCAGCCGGCCTGGGTGTTCTGGGCCATTGCGGTTTTGAGCTTCGTCTTCGGCATCACGCTCATCATTCCCATCGGCGGCGCGGACATGCCGGTGGTCGTCTCCATGCTCAACTCCTATTCGGGTTGGGCCGCGGCGGCGATGGGCTTCACGCTCGAAAACTCCGCGCTCATCATCACCGGTGCACTGGTCGGTTCGTCCGGCGCGATCCTCTCCTACATCATGTGCAAGGGCATGAACCGCAGCTTCGTCTCGGTCATCCTCGGCGGCTTCGGCGGCGAGACGGGTGGCCCCAAAGGCCCGGCCGAAACGCGCCCGGTGAAGCAGGGCAGCGCGGAAGATGCCGCCTTCATCATGAAGAACGCCGGCAGCGTCATTATCGTGCCGGGCTACGGCATGGCGGTGGCGCAGGCGCAGCACGCCGTGCGCGAAATGGCCGACATCCTGAAGAAGGAAGGCGTGAAGGTCTCCTACGCTATCCATCCCGTCGCGGGCCGCATGCCCGGCCACATGAACGTGCTCTTGGCCGAAGCGAACGTGCCATACGACGAAGTGTTCGAGCTGGAAGACATCAACTCCCAATTCGCGCAGGCCGACGTGGCCTATGTCATCGGCGCCAACGACGTGACCAATCCGTCAGCGAAGACCGATCCCAAATCGCCGATCTTCGGCATGCCGATCCTCGATGTGGAAAAGGCCAAGACCGTGCTCTTCATCAAGCGCGGCATGGGCTCGGGCTATGCGGGCGTTGAGAACGAGCTCTTCTTCCGCGACAACACCATGATGCTCTTCGGCGACGCCAAGAAGATGACCGAAGAAATCGTCAAGTCGCTGGGCTGATCGCAGCCGCTTCTATATCATCGCGCCCATGCCGGGTTTCCTTGCCAACCTGATCGGCGTTCCCGCCACCGAGGCGCAAATCCGCGCCGAGGTGGCGAAGTTCGTGCGCACGCGCGACGTGCACATGATGCGCGAGGTGATGAGCGACAATCTTGCGCATATGACGAGCAAGTCCGGCGCGCTGCTGCAGGCGCAGGGTATCTTTATCGCGGTGGCGACCTATTTACTCTCGCAAGGCTGGCCGCGCGTGCTGGCGCTGGTCTCGATATTTTTGCTCACCATCGCGGCGCTGGCGGTGATGACGAACCTGCGCACCGTCTTCATCGGCCGCGATCCGCGCATCGAGGACGATGCGGCAGCGGAAGTCGAGATCGTGGTGCAGACTTCGCTGCTCGCCGCGCGGCGAGGCATCTTCTTCAACGTCGCGCTGTATCTGACGTTCCTGTCGATCCTGCTGCTCGCCGTTGGCGCCGCGCTTCTCGAAGTCTAGAGCGCTGTTGTGCATAGGGGTTGGGTGCAGAGCGCAAAACTCGGCCCCGCCTGCGCGTGTTACAGACGCCCCATCGAGGGAGCGTCATCATGGATCACTATCACACCTGGTTCGATCTGAAGCCCGGCATCAAGGACATGGACTTCGCGCGCAACATGGCGCGCTACATGAACCATCTCAAAGACAACAAGCTGATCGAAGGCTGGCGGCTCACGCGCCGCAAGCTCGGCTTCTCGCCGCCCGAATGGGGAGAGTTCCATATCGTGATGGAGACGAGGGATCTGGCGCAGCTCGATGCCGCGTTCAATCATGTCTCCACGCGCCGTGAGCCGGTGGAAAGCGCACATTTCGGCATCAATGCGCATGTCCAAAACTTAAAGATCGCGCTTTATCGGGATTTTCCGGACGCGCATCGCCACGAAGGCGAGGAAAAATTCTGAATTGCCGCAAAGCTGCCCCATTTTGCCCGGATGAACATCCCAGCAAAAGGAGGCAGATATGAACGAATTTCTTTCCAGCTCCCGTGGGCGCGCGGCGCTCGCCATTGCTGCGGTTGTGATCGTGCTGGCGGCCGGTGGCGGGTATTATTTCTGGTCGAAATCGTCGTCGGCTACGGCGGTGCAAGGCGCGTCGATCGCCGAGGCCGGCGTGTGCAAGGCGGTGATCGCGCAAGCGCGCGATTATGGCGTGCTGCCGCCGGATGCCGAAAAGGCCGGTGAAAAGTCGGTCTCCGATTCCGATCCCAACCGCGTGACGTGCAGCGCGCAGGCGAACAACGCCACTTTCACGCTCGTCGCCGACATTCCGTGCGACGACGCGAAGGACGACAAGTGTGTGCAGCTCCAGAAAGTCACGACGTCGGACGGCAAGCCGCTCTACGACACGCACCAAATCTAGAGCAGCGCGATCCCTTCCAGGACAAATCCCAGTCCAAACGCGATGCCGGCGGCGAAAGCTGCCGGCATCGTTGTTTGCGGCACAAGCGCCAGAAGCCCCAGAACCAGCGCCGCAACGAACAGCACCGCGGCCAGCCGCGATTTTGCGCGCCGCTGCAGGATATCCACGCCGATGAACGCCGCGCCGAACAGGGCCAGCGCCGCGCCGGGTTGATAGAGCGCCATGCCCGTCGCCGCGCCGATGCGGATCATAGCCAAGCCGATCACGCCGATGGCCGCGCCGGTCTTGCCCAGCCGCGCCGTCGCCATGCCGAAGCCGATAAAGCCCAGGATCAGGAGAATGTCGGTCAGTACATAGGATGTTTGCAGCGCCGCGCCGTGGATCGCGCGCTCCGTCAACGGCTCGATAAGCCGCAACAGGCCGCCAGCAATGGCGGCCAATGCCAGAATGTGAAATCCGCGATGTCTTCTAGCCATGTGTCCCCAGAACCCCGATCGCATGCCGCGCGGCGGCAAGATAGACGGGATTCGGGTTCAGTGCATATTCGCGCAAACAGGCTTCGGTGAATTTGATGGCGTGATCGTCGGCGGTATCCACCGCCATCGCGATCAGCCGGTAAGGCGTTTCCTCCGGCGCTGTGGTTTTGCCGAACTCGGGTTTGTGCGTGCCATAGACGGAATAAAGCGCCGCGCCCGTCTGCCACGCATAGCGCAGGCCCGCGCGCGCGCCATCCGCATCGAGGAATTCTCCCAGCGAGCGCAACGTCACGCAGGCCGTCACGCCGTGGATGAAGGCGATGACGGTGTAAGGATCCCGTGCGTTCGCCAGAAAGACGCGAGTGAATGTCTCGGTGATCTGCGACAATCTCCGCGCCGGATCGCCGCTCACGTCGATCATGCCGATCACCGGCGCGAAGCCGGGAAAATCGTTCAGGCTTTTAAGGCCGGTGGTGAACCCGCCGCGCTCTTCGCGCGCCTTTCCGGGCGAGAACGGCACATGCGCAATCGCATCGCAGGCTGGCATTGGCGCGCCGGAATAGTCCGCCACCGGCAAGGTCGTGTAGCTGGAAGCCCAAAGTCCGAAGGCATCGGCAAGCTCGCGCAGCCGCTCCGGCGTTTCGCGCTCTTTCATGCTGCGCACCGCATGGCCCGCGCGGAGGATGCCATGCGCCGCATCGGAGCTGGCGCCAGGCGCGAGACGCGCGGTCCAGCGCGCAACGAAATCTTCCCAGCCGGTTTTCTCCAGATCGTCGGCCATGAACGCGGACCAGTCGAACGGCGCGTTGTTGCCCAGCGCCGCTTTCCAATCGGCAATTGCATGCGATGCGGCATGGCGCGGCATCAATGTGTGGCGCAGCGGCCAATTCTGCCGCAGCCACGGCATCACCGCATCGGGACGGCCCATCGCGGACAACGCCTCCGCCACCATCGGTCCGTGATTGGTGAAGCCGTTGGAAAGATCGGGACCGTAGCTGCTCAGAAAGTGCAGCGCGGCGTCCATCTGCGAATAGTCTTTGAGAGAGGTTGCCATGGCCATGACGGGAAGATAGGCATGCGATAGCCCCACTTTCCATCTGCGCTTTGGGAAGAATAGTGCGCAGCGGCTCTGCGCTGCCTGCATTGCCTTCCCAATTTTGCGCCTATCGCGGTTGCGAAAATCCGCAACTATTTTGCGAATATATGAAGCTGCGCGTATTGCAGCAGCATGATCGTCTTGGCGTCCTGGATGCGGCCATCCTGCATCATCGCCACCGCTTCGGCGAACGGCAGTTCCAGCACTTCGATGTCTTCGCCTTCATCGGCCAGCCCGCCGCCTTTGCCGCGTTGGTGCGGATCGTATTCGCCGATGAAAAGATGGATCTTCTGCTTCACCGCGCCCGGCGCCATGTAGCACTCGCAAACCTTGCGCAAGTTGCGGGGCGTGAAGCCGGTTTCTTCCTCGGCTTCATGCACGATGCGCTCTTCCGGCGTGGCGCCGTCCAGAAGCCCCGCCGCCGCCTCGACGAGCAGGTCGCGATAGCCTTGCTGATAGGCCGGCATGCGAAACTGCCGCGTCAGGATGACGGAGCGCGTGTCGCGGTGAAAAAGAAGGATCGTGCAGCCGTCGCCGCAGTCATAGACTTCGCGCGCGGTGTTCTGCCATTCCCCGTCTGCGCGCCGCCACGCGAACTCGACCTTCTTGAGGATGTAATGATCGTCCGAAAGGGTCTTGGTGCTTTCGATGCGCACGCGGTCGCTGATATCCGTCATCGGCTCACTCATTGTTTACAGGGCGTTATCTAGGTCATAAGCCGCCTTCTTGACAGCCATGGCCATGCGCGAAAGTCTCGCGCAAATCCCGGATCGGTGTTTCTTGGCGGATCTCGCGTTAGAACTCACAAATGTCACCAAGCGTTTCGGTTCCTTCACCGCCGTGGAGGATTTGAGCTTTGCGCTGCCGCGCGGGCGCATCCTGGGCTATCTCGGCCCCAACGGCGCGGGCAAGACCACCAGCATCCGCATGATGCTGGGCATCCTCAAGCCCGACGAAGGCAGCGTGCGCATCCTGGGCGGCGAGGCCACCGGCCAGCGCGCGAAGATCGGCTATCTGCCGGAAGAGCGCGGCCTCTACAAGCGCATGCGCGCCGATGAATCCATCGCCTATATCGCCAGCCTCAAGGGCATGCCGCGCGCCGACGCGATGAAGAAGGCCCGCGCGCTGCTGGAGCAATACGGTCTCGGCAAATTCTCACGCACCCGCATCGAGGGCCTGTCGAAAGGCATGGCGCAGAAGGTGCAGCTTCTCTCCGCCATCGCGCACGATCCGGATTTCATCATCCTGGACGAGCCGTTCTCCGGCCTCGATCCGGTCAACCAGAAGGAGGTGGAGGACACCATCCGCGCGCTGGCGCGGGGCGGCATGACGATTCTCTTCTCCACACACACCATGCAGCATGCCGAAAGACTGGCCGACCAACTGGTCGTGCTGGCGCGCGGCCGCAAACTCTTCGACGGCAATCTGGACGAAGCCCGCAAGCTTCTGCCGCGCCGCGCGCATATCGGCGCCGACGCCGACCTGTCCTTTCTCGCGTCCCTGCCGGATGTCGCGTCGGTCAAGCCGCCGTCGGGCCATGAGGAGAACTGGACGATCGACCTGAAGGAAGGCGCGGAGGGCCGCGATCTTCTCTCCCAATGTTTCGAGCGGCGCATCGCGCTCTCGCATTTCGACATCGCACCGCCGAGCCTGCAGGACGTCTTCGTGAGCCTGATCGAAAGAGACCGCGCATGAACCGCATCTTTCTCATCGCGCGCCAGGAATTCATCAAATTCATCACCCGGCGGGGCTTCCTGTTCACGCTGATCGGTGTGCCTTTGTGGATCGGGCTCGCGGCGGTCGTTCCCAAGATGGCGGCGGGAAGCGATCGTGCCGTTTTCACCGTGATCGATCGCGGCAACGCGTTCCGCCAGGAGATTTCGCGCACGCTGGCGCGTGAGAATGCGCCATCCTTCATCCTGGTCGATGCACCGAAGGCGTTGACGGTGGTTTCGCCCAAGGACTTTCCGGCCGTCGCGGCGTCCTATTTCAGCAAGCCGCACAGGGTGAATGCGCAAGGCGATGTCGCGAAGCTCGATGCCATCGTCGTGATCCCGCCGGATTTCGGAAAGCGCCCGGCGGAGTTCTGGGCCACCGCACCGGAGTCGCATTTGCGGGACTTCGTGCAGGCTACGCTGACCAAGGCGCTACGGCTGCGCGCCGCGCACAAGCTTGGCGACGCCAGGGCCTCCGCCGCGTTGGATGTGGAAGCGCGTCTTGCGTCGCGCAATCCCGCAACCTTGTCGCCTTCGGCCGGCGGCGACATTGCGGGGGTTTCGGTGTCGGTCGCCATGGCGATCCTGCTTCTGATCGTGGCGATGATGAACTCCATGTCGTTGTTGCAAGGCGTCATCGAGGAGAAATCCACGCGCATGATCGAGGTGCTGCTGTCCTGCGCGACGCCATGGGAGATCGTCGGCGGCAAGATCGCGGGCGTCATCGCGGTGGCGCTCTTCACCATCGTGTTGTGGGTGGGGTCCGCCGCGATCCTGGGCTCGCTCTTCGCGCAAAGCCAGGCGGGCATGATGATCCATGCGGCGCTGACGGCCCTTTCCAATCCTGTGCTTGCGGGACTGATCGCGCTTTATTTTCTGAGCGGGCTTCTCATCTATGGCGCGATCTTCCTGACCATCGGCAGCATGAGTGCCTCGCTCGCCGATGCGCAGGCCTATCTCGGCCCTTCCATGATGATCATCATGCTGCCCAATCTTTTCATCGCGCCGATTCTCAGCGCGCCCAACGGGACGCTGGCGACGGCGGCAAGCTATTTTCCGATCTACACGCCCTACATCATGCTGATGCGCGTGGGCTCGCATCCGCCCGCCATCGAACTGGTGTTGACGGCGCTCCTGTCGGTGAGCGTGGCAGCGTTTCTTGTCTGGAAAGCCGGCCAGACTTTCGCCCGTCACGCGCTGACGACGGAAAAGCCGCCACGGCTGGGCTCATGGTTCTCGAGGGCGAAACACACCTGACCGCTTCCCCTTGCATGCCGTCAGTTTGTGTATTAAACACTGAACCGAATGGTTCAGTATTCGCAAACCCGCTTTGATGCCTCGTTTGCCGCGCTCTCCGACGCCACAAGGCGCGGCGTTCTGGAGCAACTCGGGCGTGCGGACGCTTCGATCACGGAGCTTGCCGATAAGTTTCACATGACCCTCACGGGCATGAAGAAGCATGTCGGCGTCTTGGAGCAGGCGGGGCTCGTCACCACGCAGAAGATCGGGCGCGTGCGCACCTGCAAGCTCGGCCGGCGCCGACTAGAGGAAGAAGCGGCATGGATCGAGAAGTATCGCCAGCTCTGGGCCGCGCGCTTCGATGCGCTGGACAAGGTTATTGAAGAACTGAAGCAGAAGGAAAAAGCTGATGGTCTTAGAAAAATGGAGTGACAAGCGCACGACGGTGGAGCGGACGTCGGATCGCGAGTTGGTCGTCACGCGAACCTTCAACGGTCCGGCGCGTATCGTGTTCGAGGCGTGGGCGAAGCCCGAGCTGTTCAAGCGATGGTGGGTGCCGAAGTCGGCAGGCATGTCCTTGCTGTCCTGCGACATGGATATTCGAACCGGCGGCCATTATCGCCTGGAGTTCGGCCACCCTGCTTTCGAGCAGCCGATGGTGTTTTTCGGCCGCTACATCGAAGTGACGCCGCCCGTCCGTCTTATCTGGACGAATGACGAAGGTGGCGAGGGCGCGGGCGCGGTCACCACAGTGACCTTCGAGGAACGCGGCGCTGACACCCTGGCCGTACTGCGCGACCTCTATCCTTCGAAGGACGCGCTCGACGAAGCCATCGCGTCCGAAAGCTTGGGTGGATTCAGCGAACAGTTTGCACAACTCGACGAAGTCCTCGTCGCGTTGGGCGCGACGAAGTGACAGCCGTTTAAACCAAAAGGCCGCCCTGTTCGGACGGCCCTTTCAAATTCGCTTTTTCCGACTGGATCCCCGCCTTCGCGGGGATGATTTGGCTAGCGCCAAATCACTTCGGCAGCACGCCTTCGCGCTGCAGGCGCTTGCGCTGGAGCTTGCGGTAGCGGCGGATGGCTTCCGCGCGTTCGCGGGCGCGCTTCTCGCTCGGCTTCTCGTAATGGCCACGCAGCTTCATCTCGCGGAAGATGCCTTCGCGCTGCATCTTCTTCT
>Ga0207652_10001570_pt1 | contig 20111 bp, 15 predicted proteins | sample KBSC63BmetaG_FD_184334 | JGI IMG/M metagenome (GOLD analysis project Ga0207652, IMG submission 184334) | Corn rhizosphere microbial communities from Kellogg Biological Station, Michigan, USA - KBS C6-3B metaG (SPAdes) (version 2) | ecosystem: Host-associated > Plants > Roots > Rhizosphere ... | reverse complement strand
AATCATCACATACTTTTAAACCGGATAATTTTTCAATTACCGGGAGACAATCTTCTTCTGTGCAACCCGGATAAACAGTGCTTTCGAAAACAACATAATCTCCTTTCTTCAAAACTTTTCCAATCGTTTCGCTCGCTTTAATAACAGGAATTAAATTAGGAACATTGTATTCATCAACCGGCGTTGGCACTGCTACGATAAAGAAAGTTGCTTCCCGAAGTTTGTCAAGGCTGCTCGTAAATTCAATATCAGAATTCGCAAATGCTGAAGATTCCAACTCATTACTTGGATCGATTGCATTTTGCATTAATTTGATCCTATCCGCATTGATATCAAAACCAATGACAGAGATTTTCTTTGCAAATTCTAATGCAATTGGCAAACCCACATAGCCTAGGCCAATTACCGCAAGCTTCTTTTTTTTGTCAATTAATTCCTGGTACATTTATTTTTAATTTTTTTATTTTTTGAATTGTTCAATGGAGATTATATGATTGGACAAATTTCCAATTCAGCGAAGAGACAAATATGCTCAATTTCTATTTTAATTTATGCCACTTTAAACATTGAACGCTCAATCTCTAACCATTCATCTTTTACTCTCAAACTCCTTCGGCAATTTATACCAATCGTCTTCAGGCAACGATTTAAAATAATCATAAGTTATTTTTAATCCTTCTGCACGCTGTACTTTTGGTTCCCAGTTTAAAAGCTCTTTTGCCCTCGTTATGTCTGGTTGGCGTTGTTTTGGATCGTCTTGTGGCAAAGGTTTAAAAACAATTTTTTGCTTCGTGCCGGTTAATTTAATCACCTCTTCCGCAAAATCTTTCAAAGTAATCTGATCCGGATTTCCAATATTGACCGGTTTCGAATAATCGCTCCTCAACAACCGATAAATTCCTTCGATCAAATCATCAACATAGCAAAAACTTCTTGTCTGGCTGCCATCGCCAAAAACCGTCAAATCCTCTCCACGCAACGCCTGCCCAATAAAAGCAGGTAATGCTCTCCCGTCATTCAATCGCATTCTCGGCCCATAAGTATTAAAGATCCTCACAATCCTGGTTTCCAACCCGTGAAACGTATGATAAGCGGTTGTGATCGCTTCCTGGAAACGTTTTGCTTCATCATAAACTCCGCGAGGCCCGATCGGATTTACATTTCCCCAATAATCCTCCGTTTGAGGATGCACCAAAGGATCGCCATAAACTTCACTGGTTGACGCAACCAAAATTCTTGCTTTTTTTGCAAGAGCCAGGCCGAGACAGTTGTGTGTTCCCAGCGAACCCACTTTTAAAGTTTGAATCGGAATTTTTAAATAATCAATCGGGCTTGCCGGTGATGCGAAATGTAAAATGTAATCCAGCTTTCCGGGAACGTGAATAAATTTAGAAACATCACAATGATAAAATTCAAAATTTTCAAGTTTAAAAAGATGCTGGATATTTTTCAGATCGCCCGTAATTAAATTATCCATACCAATCACATGCATTCCTTCCTTGATAAACCTGTCGCAAAGATGGGAACCTAAAAATCCGGCCGCGCCTGTGATGAGAATTCTTTTGTTAGCCACTTAATATTTATTGGGTTATTGTTTTATTATTTTATTGAAATTAGGAATCATATGAATTATCACCAGTAAAGGAAGAAATAATTCAAATCTAATCTACATGTTTAACTACTCTCCTTCCAACACTTTCGTAATGAAATCCGCATTCTTCCATCTGGTACAATTCAAAAAGATTTCTTCCGTCAAAAATAGCAGGGTTCTTTAATAGAGATTTTATTTTGTTCAAATCAGGTGTGCGGAATTCGCTCCATTCTGTCGCTATGATTAACGCATCGGCATCTTCCAATGCGGCATATTGATTTTCGGCATAACTGATTTTATCGGCTAAATCTTTTTTTACATTTGCCATTGCTTCCGGGTCATAAGCCACCACTGTTGCCCCTTCCATAAGAAGTTCTTTTATAATTCTTAAAGCCGGAGCTTCACGAATATCATCCGTATTCGGTTTAAAGGCCAGTCCCCATAAAGCAATTTTTTTCCCTTTCAGTTTATTTTTAAAATAAGATTTTATTTTGGGTAAAAGATGTACTTTTTGATTTTCGTTCACCTGCATTACTGCCTCGAGAATTTTAAATTGATAATCGGCTTTGTGCGACGATTTTGATAATGCCTGCACATCTTTTGGAAAACAACTTCCACCGTAACCAATTCCCGGAAATAAAAATCTTCTGCCAATCCGATCATCACTTCCCATTCCTTTGCGGACCATATCTACATCGGCTCCAAGTTTTTCACACAACTGAGCGATTTCATTCATGAATGAAATCTTTGTGGCCAGGAAAGAATTCGCGGCATATTTAGTAAGTTCCGCAGAGCGTTCGTCCATGAAAATTACCGGGTTTCCCTGGCGCACAAAAGGCGCATATAATTCACCTAAAATCTTCTTTGCTTTTGCCGAAGAAGTACCAATTACAACCCGGTCTGGTTTCATAAAATCATCTACTGCAACTCCTTCGCGAAGAAATTCAGGATTGCTGACAACGTCAAATAATTTTTCAGCATTTTCAATCCCGGCTTTCTCAGCGCTTTTCAAAATGATTTCATTCACTTTGTCTGCTGTTCCGACAGGTACTGTGCTTTTGTCAATGATAATTTTATACGAACCTTTTTTTAGAAGTTTACCAATTTGCTCAGCTACACCCAAAACATATTTTAAGTCAGCAAAGCCGTCACCATCGGGCGGTGTTGGCAGGGCGAGAAAAACAACTTTTGCATTTTTAATTCCGTTAGCAAGAGAAGTGGTAAATTTTAAACGGCCCTCTTTCCCATTTCTTTCAAAAAGTTTTTCAAGTCCGGGTTCAAAAATGGTAATTTTTCCGGATGACAACTTTTTTACCTTTTCTTCATCAATGTCAACGCAGGTAACGTTATTTCCTGTTTCTGCAAAGCAGGTTCCGGTAACTAATCCTACATAACCTGTTCCAATAACTGCAATATTCATCTTTATTTATTTACGAATTCCAACACTTTTTGTGTGATATAATTTAGTTGCTCTTCATCCATTTCCGTGTGTATCGGTAAGGAAATTACCCGATGTGTAAGCCAGTCAGTTTTTTCCAAATTATAATCTGCACCTCCAAAAGAAGCAAACATTTTTTGTTTATGAGCCGGCACCGGATAATAAATCATGGAAGGAATATTATTTTCTGCTAAAAATTCCACAAGGCCATTTCGAAAACTTTCAGGATTATCAGTATTTTCAAGAATAAGGGTGTATTGATGAAAAACATGTTTGCAATAATCGGCGCGGTAAGGAGTAGTGATTTTCTCATTACCTGCAAATGCGTTATCATAAAAATCTGCGACCTTTCTCCTTTCGTGAATATAGCTATCCAATAACGGCAATTTGATATTTAATATTGCAGCCTGCAAGGCATCCAACCGGGAATTGCAACCAACCATTTCATGATAGTATCTTGTTTTCTGACCATGATTGGCAATCATCTTTAATTTTTCTGCAACACTGTCATCATTGGTAAACATCGCTCCGCCGTCACCGTAGCAACCAAGATTTTTACTCGGAAAAAATGAAGTACAGCCAATAGTTCCAATAGTTCCTGTTTTTTTTGTAGTACCGTCTCTGAAAGTATAATCGCCACCAATCGCCTGTGCATTGTCTTCTATTACAAATAAACGATGTTCATTTGCAATTGCCATTATTTCTTCCATTTCACACGAATGGCCATACAAATGCACCGGAACAATCGCTTTTGTTTTTGAAGTAATGGCTTTTCTGATTGCCTCCGGATCTACACAAAAAGTTTGCGGATTTACCTCTACGAAAACTGGTTTTAGTTTTAATAATGCAATCACTTCGGTAGTAGCGACATATGTAAATGAAGGAGTAATTACTTCGTCGCCAGGTTCCAAACCGAGCGCCATCATCGCAATTTGTAAGGCATCCGTCCCATTACCACAAGGTATTACATGTTTTATATTCAGGTATTCAGCAAGGCTTTTAGAAAAATCCGTTACCTGTGGGCCGCCGATAAAAATCGTGCTATCCAAAACTCGGGCAATGGCAGCATCCACTTCATTTTTTATATTGAAGTATTGCTGCTTCAAATCCACCATGTGTATAGGGTTCATCTACGAAATTTTTAAAATGGTTGCAAAGATAGGGATTGGATTAAGAAAAGAAATATGACTTTTAGAAATAAATTGACCAACAGTAAATGAAGTTTTAAGGCGGATTCTAATTTCGATTTTTGCTTTCGACCATACAGTGATCCAAATCCTATAATCTGCAAAAACAAGATATATGTTCGCAGAAGAAATAATACCTGTTGTGAAGTTTATAGAACCTCAACTGACTTATTGGAAATGATATCACCAGTTTCCTGAAAAGGTGTTGATGGAGATTAGGATGTGGTAGAGTTAATCATTTAAACAACAAATTCCGTCCATTTTTCATCTGATTTTCCGGAAGCAACCACATTTTCTATAAAGGCCATTCCACGTACGCCTTCATCCACTTTCGGAAAATCAAGCATTTCTTTTGTAGGAGTTTTACCTTCTAATTTTGCAAGTAAGGTATGAGCAAAGTTTTTATAGATGTTAGCAAACGCTTCCAGGTAGCCTTCAGGATGGCCGCCGGGAGTCCGGCAGTTATCCAGTGCCGCTTTGCTTAAAATATTCGGATAATTGTTTCCGGCGCGCAAAATTTGCGCAGGTTGGTCGAGCCATTTTACCAATAAAGTATTTGGCTCCATCTGGGCCCATTCGATGCTGCCTTTCTCTCCATAAATTCTTAAAGTAAGATTATTTTCTTCACCGGCAGCAATTTGCGAAGCGACCAAAACGCCATTTACATCGTTCTCAAATTTCAATAAAACATTGCCATCATCATCCAGCATTCTTCCGGGAACAACAATATTCAGATTGGCGCACAATTGAGTAATTTTTAAACCTGAAACATACTCAGCAAGGTGTGCCGCGTGAGTTCCTATATCTCCCATACATCCTGCTTTTCCTGATTTGGCTGGATCTGTACGCCATGCTGCTCCTGCATTTCCTTCTCTTTCTGAAAGTTTGCTGAGCCAGCCCTGCATGTATTCAACAACGATTTTTCTTGTTTTCCCAAGTTCGCCGTTTTGTATCATCGCGCGCGCTTGTTTTACCATCGGATAACCTGAATAAGTATGGGTAAGGCATAATTGCAAACCAGTTTCTTCCACTTTCTTTTTTAATTCTTTTGCCTGCTCCAAACTAACAGTCATTGGCTTTTCTATTACTACATTAAATCCATGATCCAAAGCCATCATTGCCGGATCAAAATGGGCAAAATTCGGAGTTACGATAGTGATAAAATCAATGCGCTTATCTTCAGGCATTTCGCTTTCCTTTTTGATCATTTCCTCATAAGATAGATAAGTTCTGTCCTCCGGAAGAAATAATATTTTACCTGATTCTTTAGCCATTTCAGGATGAATGCTTAAAGCGCCGCAACACAATTCAATCAGTCCGTCCATGTTAGCAGCGATGCGGTGAATCGCTCCAATAAAGGCGTCTTTACCGCCTCCTACCATTCCCATTCTTAATTTTCTCATATTCATATTTTAATAGTCGCTTTTTAAAAACTGATACATTCTTTCAACTCTTTTGGTGTATATGCAAGTCCATATTGTTTTAAAACGTCGTCTGGAACCCCGTTCCAACTGTTTGGAGTATTGCCCTTATATCCTACGTCTTTCACACCGATTTCTGAAGTGTAAAATCCAGTCGCTGTTAAATTGCGCATGAGGTTAAAAAAAGTTACGCCCTGTTTCATTTCAGGTTTTGCTTTTTTAGGCCATGCGATTTCATCGACGATTTCCATTTGTTGTTTACTATTGCATTCTGCGAAAGAATTTTGATAACGGTTTAAGCATTGCATATCCAGCCAGCGAAGTCCTCCACGCATCGGCACTTTATTATCCGGCTGATCCTTTACAATAAATTCAATAAAATCCGGAACCTTAGCATCAGAAGCGCTTCCACTCACGCGATCTTTCGGAATAATAATATCACAAAGAATGGTGATCGTTTGCATTTCATGTGAGGTGAAATAGGTATACGAATTATCTTCCTCTAATTTTTTCACTTCTTCTTTCATCAGGCCCGGATGCTTTTCAGCAGTAGGTTTCGCAGGTGCTTTTTTTAGTATTGCCTTTTTATCTTCTGTCTTGCAAGCCTCCAACATTAACCCTGAAGAAACTGTGCCAAGCACCATTACTTTCAATGATTTTCTTCTGTCCATAATTTTTTAATTTTTATAAAATAAAGCAATGAATATTTTTTTCAGAACATCTTTAAATGTTATTTTTCTTCAACTGATCCACAATATATTCTGAAGTGCGCATGGATAAAGCAAGAATTGTCCAGGTAATATTTTTATCACCCTGCGAAACAAACATGCCACCATCTACATTGAATAAATTTTTACAATCATGAGCCTGCGCATATTTGTTCAATGCTGATTGTTTCGGATCATCGCCCATCCGTACCGTGCCTGCTTCATGAATAATATTTCCGGGGGCATGCAAACCATAATTATCTTCCGGGCCGTCATCACCGCCCCAGGTAATTACCGCTCCCATCGCATGCAGAATTTCAGAAAAAGTCTCTTTCATGTGTTTCGCCTGCTTTATTTCATAATCCGAATATTTGGTATGAAAACGTAAAACGGGAATACCATACACGTCGACTGTTGTCGGATCTATTTCACAATAATTATCACGGCGGGCAACTGTTTCTCCACGTCCGGCCATCCCTACGTGGGATCCAAAGAAATAACGGTAATCTTCTTTTAAAGAAGCGCCATATCCGCCTGCTTCTTTTTGCTTTCCTTTTACTTTATAAGTACCATTCAGATTTTCAATTCCCCATTGGAACCCATAAAGCGGCATTCCAAATCCGCCACCATATTCGATGTGATACCCGCGTGGGAAATCAAGTTTTTTATTATCAAGCCACCATGGGGTATAAACATGCATTCCTCCCACTCCGTCTTCATTGTAGCGTTTTCTGTCAAACAATTCCGGAATGATTCCACCCATGTCGGCGCCTGTAGAATCATGCAAATATTTTCCGACTACATCGCTGGAATTTGCCAATCCGTTTGGATGACGTGGAGATTTCGAATTCAATAACAACCGTGCAGATTCGCAAGCGCTTGCACCAAGAATAACCGTTCTGCCCATCACCTGGTATTCCTGCATATCATCCTTATTTACATAAGAAACACCAATTGCCAATCCATCTTTATTCGTTAAAACTTCACGTGCCATCGCATTCACCACCAGGTCAACATTTCCTGTTGCGATTGCTGGAAGAACCAACGCTGAAGAAGAAGAAAAGTCCGCAAATATTTTACAACTACGGCCACATTGAGCACAATAAAAACATTGGCCGCGTGTATCATTTATTTTTTTTGTAAGAATAGAAAGCCGTGATGGAATTACAGGAATGCCAATGCCTGTTGCTGCTTTTTTGATCATCAATTCATGTAAACGTGGTTTTGGTGGAGGAAGAAAAATACCATCAGGTGCACTCTTAATATTTTCATTGGTACCAAATATTCCCAAAAGCCTGTCTATTTTATCGTAATAAGGCTTTACATCATCATAGCCGATTGGCCAATTATCACCAAGTCCGTCAATACTTTTTCTTCTAAAATCATCAGGTCCAAAACGTAATGAAATCCTGCCCCAGTGATTTGTTCTGCCACCGACCATTCTTGCGCGCCACCATTCCCAATTAGATCCTTTGGCATTTGTATACGGCTCGCCATCGATTTCCCAACCCCAGTAACAGCCGTCAAAATCGCCAAATGGACGATACTTTGTACTCGCTCCTCTCCTTGGCGATTCCCACGGATTTTGCAATTGCTTGGAATCTACTGCAGGGTTAAAATTTGGTCCTGCTTCAATCAGACAAACCTTTAAACCGGCATTTGCCAAAACATAAGCAGCCATTCCGCCACCGGCGCCGGAACCAACGATTATTGCATCATATTTTTTTGGCTGAACTTTTACTTGAAAATTTCCCATAGAGATAAAATGATTTTTTTAAATCGGGCATGAATGTAGCAATTCCTGAATTAAATGCAACCATTTTTTTAAAAAAAGTATCACAAACAAACACGAACGTAAAGAAATGAAAATTAAAATTATTTGTTTGTTTATTGTGCTGACCTCAAAAATTTGTTTTTGTAAAGGAAGAATATTTGCTCGAGCAACTGCTTTTGAAAAAAGCAAAATGTAATTTCAAAACTTCATCTTTGTAAAAAAGTATCGAAAAGTATTTTAAAAATAAATAAACCCATGGCCAAAAAAATTGCCATCATTGGCGGCGGAAACTTAGGAACTGCAATCGCGGAAGGATTATTAAAAAGCAAATTTTGCAAAGCTTCCGACATCACTGTTACAAAAAGAAAAATCGAAACGCTTGAAGGATTAAAAGAAAAAGGCGTAAAAATTACTTCTGAAAATGCAGAAGCAGTGCGCAACTGTCAACTGGTAATTCTCGCTGTCAAGCCTTACCAGGTAAGCGATGTATTGAATAGTTTTAAAACCGCACTTACTGAAAAACACATTTTGGTTTCGGTAGTTACCGGAGTTTTAATTGCAGACATCAGTGAAATTATTGAAAAGAAAATTCCCATTTTCAGGGCAATGCCGAATACCGCGATTTCCATCCAGCAAAGTATGACCTGCATCAGTTATACAAATGCGCAGGCAGACGAAATTGACCTGGTAGAAAAAATATTTTCTACTTTAGGAAAGGCAGTTGTTATTGATGAAAAACTAATGGAAGCTGCGACAATCCTCGGTGCTTGCGGCACTGCATATGCCATGCGTTTCATTCGTGCAAGCATCCAGGGTGGAATTGAAATTGGTTTTGATGTTGCAACAGCAAACCTGATTGTTGAACAAACGGTAAAAGGTGCGGCAGAATTGTTATTACAAAAAAGAACACATCCCGAACAGGAAATAGATAAAGTAACTACGCCAAAAGGCTGCACGATTGCAGGCTTGAACGAAATGGAACACCAGGGTTTCAGTTCTTCTTTGATCAAAGGAATTTCTGTAAGTTACAATAAAATTGCAAAGAATTGAGTGTGTTCTGATCCATCTTTTTGTTTTAATAAAAATAAGAATTCGCAATAAAAAGCTTGTTTACTGGATTGTAAAACATTCTATTAAAACCTGACTTTTTTCACAACCGCAAGTTTTTGTTAAAGAGAAATTCCCGATAAAAGTTGCTTTGCTGTTTTCAAAAAAATAAAAACAAAAATCAACTTTCTTCCTTTTCTATTTTCGTTTGTGCATAACCGTTATACACTTTTCTTAAAAAAAATATTTTTCAAAAAAAATACCCTATTAATTTGGTAGGATAATAAAGACACTTTAAATTTGCACCCAGTTCTTTAAAAATTACTTATCAAGAAAGGCAGAGGGAAAGGCCCAATGAAGCCTTAGCAACCGTCTCTTCCAAAAAAGAGAAATGGTGCTAATTCCGTCACGGTGTAAAAACTGGGGCTAGTTAAGTCAGATGCATATTGTTTTAAACTGGTTGTTTATATAATTAAAAGCGCTTCTGATTTCGGAGCGCTTTTTCTATTTGCAAAATCCTTCTACCTCTTGTAAGAAATTCTTGAAATTATCATTAAAATCAAAAACTCAAAGCAGTGAAACAGATCAGTAAGATCAACTTAAGGTTAATCGTTTTCAATACCCTCAAAAGACGCAACACAATGATGCGGTTGCAACAGGAGCATTGCTGTTGATGTAAATAATTCTTCCACACTATCTTTTAGCGTATCTATTATTCACCGGCTATTTTTTGCAGGTTCGCGAACTGTGTAAATATCGGGACAACACCACTATGCCCTTTTGGGAATTGAAAACTTTTTATTCATTATTAATTAAATATTATGTTCAGGAATTTTATTGCATTCAAAAACTCCAAATTGATAACGGGATTTATATTTATCCTATTATCACAAAACGCGGCTGCTCAATCGTTTTCTATAAACGGAACAGTCATTTCAAAAAAAACCGGCCAGCCGTTAGCGGCTGTAACCGTTGCTGACAAGGGAAATACACAATCTGCAATAACAGATGAAAATGGAAATTTCACACTGCAACTCGCAGGCAAAAGCACTCTTGTTTTTTCTTCGGTGGGTTACAAACCGCAGGAAATAAATGTCTCTTCAATTAATACTTCTATCAAGGTTTCTTTGGAGGAAGAAGAAAATGTACTGAATGAAGTAGTGGTAACTGCTTTGGGGATTTCCAAAGAAAAAAAATCTTTGGGTTATGCGGTTCAGGAACTGAAATCGAAAGATATTTCAGAAGCGAAAGAAACCAATCTGGTAAATGAATTGGCTGGAAAAATCGCCGGTGTAAATGTTACTAACAGCCAGGGCGATATGGGATCTTCAAGAATTATTATCCGCGGCGAAACTTCTATTGATGGAAATAATCAACCACTGTTTGTTGTCGATGGCGTGCCGGTTGATAATTCGCAGTTATTGGGAACAGGCGGTTCCAGGGATTTTGCCAACGCCATTTCCGATATCAATTCGGAAGACATAGAATCGATCAGTGTGCTAAAAGGCCCGAACGCCGCGGCTCTTTATGGGTCGCGTGCAGCAGCGGGAGTTATTTTGATAAAAACAAAAAGCGGTAAAAATAAGAAAGGGCTTGGCATCACACTCAATTCAAATATTACTTTTTCCAACTTATTGATTTTACCGACTTATCAGAATTCTTTTGGTCAGGGTTCAAATGGCAAGTTTAGTTTTGTGGATGGAAAAGGTGGCGGCATAAATGACGGCGTAGATGAAAGCTGGGGGCCGGCATTGGATGGAAGGCTGATTCCACAATTTAATTCAAAAGGAGTGCCGGTGCCGTTTGTAGCTCATCCAAATAATGTGCGCGACTTTTTTAATACCGGTTATACATTTAATAACGGTATTGCAATTGCCGGTTCTGATGAAAAATATGACTTTCGTTTTTCTTATAATAATCAAAAACAAACCGGTGTAATTCCCAATTCTGAGCAGGGGAAAAATTCATTTTTACTGAATACAAGTTATCATATTACTCCAAAATTAACCTTACATGCAATTGCAAATTATGTACGTGACGATGCAGGCAATCTTCCTGGTTCAGGCGGAAAAAGATCGACAAGCACGATGTTACAATTTACCTGGTTTGGACGGCAGGTGGATATCAGCCAGTTAAAAAATTACCTCGATGCTGATGGAAATACTTTCAACTGGAACAATAGTTATTATAGCAATCCTTATTTTGTTGCTTATGAAAATACCGTAGGGCAAAGGCGTGACCGCATTATCGGAAGCGTAGAATTGAATTATAAAATTGGCAACAATCTGACAGCAAATTTGCGCAGCGGAAATGATTATTATACTGATCGCAGAAAATTAAAAATTGCTTACGGAACCAGCGGAACTCCTTACGGTTCTTATGAAGAAGATGCTTATACTTTAAGTGAAAACAATACAGAAGCAACGCTCGATTTTAATAAAAAACTTAACTACGATTTTTCTATAGATATTTTGGCAGGTGGAAACATTCGTAGAAACAGTTATGAAGAAAATGATCAACTTGCTCCAAAGCTGGCGGTTAGTGGAGTTTACACTTTAAGCAATTCCCGCGACCCGCTTATTTCTTCAAATTATTTCAGCAATTTAAAAACGTATAGTTTATTTTCTTCTGCGCAAATGGGTTTTAGAAATTATGCATTTTTAAATCTTACTGCAAGAAACGACTGGTCTTCTACATTGCCTGCGGCAAACCAATCTTACTTTTATCCCTCACTAAATGGAAGCCTTATTTTAACGCAGGCACTGGATATTAAAAGTGATTTTTTAAGTTATGCAAAAGTGCGTGGTGGATGGTCAAAAGTAGGTAAAGCGGCAGATGCATACCAGCTAATAAATGTTTATAATTTCACTGCGCCGTTTGGGTCTAATCCACAACAAAGCGCTGCGAGCAAAGACCTTAATCCAAATTTAAAGCCCGAAACTACTACTTCTGTTGAAGCAGGCGCTGAAGTTGGTTTATTTAATGATGCCCTTCACCTTGATTTGAGTGTTTATAATACAAACAGTATTGATCAGATCTTAAGTGTGGATGTAAGTCCCTCAACAGGTTATACCAAAAAACTCATTAACGGTGGTAAAATAAATAATAAAGGATTTGAGGCGCAGGCTGCAATTAAAATTATCAAAAACAGTCGCTTCAGCTGGGATGTAAATTTGAATTATTCACAAAACCACAGTGAGGTTTTGGAACTAGATAAAGAAGGCAGATTGCAGAGTTACGTATTAGGCGCAGACCGCACTGTACAGGTACTCGCAGCCGTTGGACAACCTTACGGAACCTTGTTTGGAAATGCTTATTTGCGTAACGCTTCCGGCGAAATAATTGTAAATGCAGATGGCACGCCGGCGATCAATCCAACGAAACAATACCTTGGAAAATTCACTCCTGACTGGTTGGGTGGAATTAATAACAGTTTTACTTATAAAGGTATTAGTCTTAGTTTTCTTGTCGATGCAAGAATCGGAGGATCTATTTATTCGAACACGAACCGGACGGGCACTTATACAGGAACACTTGCCTCTACAATGCCCGGCCGCGATGCTGCACACGGAGGATTGGCATATTACTATCCTGGTAATAATACATCTGCTACCGCAGTACAATTATCGAACGGAGCAACAGCCGCGCCTGGAGGAGAAACGGTTTATCATGATGGAAATATTTTTCCGGGAGTTACACAGGATGGCAAACCAAATACAACGATTTTACCCGCTCAACAATATTATAAAGGGTTTACAAACGTCGATGAGCAATTTGTTTATGATGCTTCTTTTGTAAAGTTGCGGGAAGTAAAATTGAGCTACAGTTTACCATCGTATTGGATTAAAAAGATTGGCTTTCAAAGCGCAACCGTTTCGCTTGTTGGCCGCAACCTTTGGATCATTTATAAAAAAATTCCAAATATAGATCCTGAAACCGCTTTCAACACCGGTAACGCACAAGGCCTCGAAGATCTAACCCTTCCGACCGTCCGCAATATTGGCTTTAATATCAACCTTAAATTTTAATAATGATGAAACTCAAATATGCTTCTTTAATCTTTTTCTCCATCTTTTTGTTTTCAATAACGTCGTGCAAAAAAGAGTTGGTGAAAATCAACAAAAATCCGAACGCTGCGGAAATAGCACAACCAAATTATTTACTAACAGCTGCAACAAAATCTGCAGTAGATGAATATTGGTCGATCACGCGAACTACCAATCCGAGTTCACTTTTTGTACAGCAATGGGCGATGATCCAATATACAGATCCCGACAGGTATATTTTTACCAATAATGATTTCCAGGAATTCTGGACTGCACAATATTCAAGTATTGTAAACCTTGATGAAATCATTAAGCTCGCTGACGCTCAACAAAATGCGAATTACAAGGGTGTTGCGCTTGTTTTACGTTCATGGGCTTTTTCATTACTCACTGATGCTTTCGGCAATATTCCTTATTCGCAAGCCATCCAGATTGATAAATATTTGACACCGGCATATGACGCACAGAAAGATGTGTATGAAGGGATATTAAATGATTTAAAAAATGCGCAGGCAGCTCTTGATCCGAATGGAAAAGCAATTGCCGGCGATATCATTTACAACAACAATATTTCTCTTTGGAAAAAATTCGCCAACTCTTTGCGACTGCGCATTGCTCTTCGGATTTCAGACCGGGAACCGGAAATTTCAAAACAGGTTTTGGCAGATATTCAAAATGAAGGTGGTTCGTTTATCAGCAGTAACAGTGAAATTGCCCAATTGGTTTATCTCAATTCTCCGAATCAAAATCCGATCAGTAATTATTTTGACACAAGAGATGATTACCGGATCAGTAAAACAATTGTTGATAAATTAATTCAACTCAATGATCCTCGTTTACCGATTTATGCGAATAAAACAGCAGCCGCCACCCCACAAGAATATGTTGGGCTTCCAAACGGATTGCTAGTTGGCGATGCAAGCAATTACGGTTTTTCCAAAACTTCAAAACCAGGCGATTATTTTACAAATCCTCATGCGCCGGCAGTGATCATCAGCTATGCAGAAGTGTTGTTTGACAGAGCCGAGGCAGCAGCACGTGGTTTTACAAATGAGAATGCAGGAGATTTGTATAAGCAAGCGATTCTCGCATCATTGGGTCAATATAATATTTCTAATGCGGATGCAACTACTTATGTTAATTCACCAGATGTACAATATGATGCCGCCAACTTTAAAAAATCAATAGGAATTCAAAAATGGATCGCTTTATTTGGACAGGGCCTGGAAGCATATGCAGAATGGCGGAGGCTTGATTATCCACAATTACAACCTGCCGTCGCCGGAGTTTTGAACGGACAAATTCCTTTAAGATTTATTTATCCCGGGACCGAACAATCACTGAATCGGAAAAGTTATCAGTTGGCAGTAGCAGACCAGGGGCCGGATCTATTGACCACAAGATTATGGTTTGATGTGAAATAAAAAGAACTGCCGCCGTTTTTATTTCAATAGTTAATTGAATTAAAAAACGGCGGTGTTAATAATTTCAAACAGAATTATTGGATTAATTTGTAGATCTGATTATAAAAAGAAGAAAAAATTAATGATGAAAAAAAGAAGAATTGTTCCTTTTAAAATTGCAATTGCCTTTTGTTCTTTGGCTATTTCATTCGCCTCTATTCATTGGCTACCAAAATCAAATGGATTAAAAAACGGATACTGGCGCGCAGCGATTTTACGTCCTGATGGACAACAGATCGTTTTTAATTTTCAAAGCAAAGACAGTGCAGGCAAAAAAATTATTTATGTTATAAATGGGAAAGAACATTTGTTGGTTGACAGCATTCAAACGCGCATTGATTCTGTATTTATTGAAATGCCTTTCTTTGAATCCAGCTTTAAAGCAAAAATAAATAAGGAAGGAAACTTAGAAGGAATTTGGGTGAAAAAATATGGTGAAAGAGTGCAGACATTACCGTTCAAGGCTGTTTATAACAAGAAAGAGAGATTTGAAGTTTCCGCACCCCCTGTTGCAAATATCTCCGGAAGATGGGTAACAGAATTTAAAACAAAAAAGAATGCGGATACGATTGTTGCAGAATTTAAACAGGAAGGATCTCATCTATCAGGAACCTTCCTAGATCCGACCGGCGATTACCGTTATCTGGATGGTATAGTAAGTGGAGACAGTTTAAAATTATCAACCTTTGATGGTGCTCATGCCTTTTTATTTACTGCAAAAATTGATGACAATAAAAATATATCTGGTGGTAAATTTTATTCCGGTGCAAGAAGTATCCAGGATTGGAACGCGGTGAAAAATGATGAAGCAACAGTAGCAGACGGTTTTGGCGAAACAAAAATAAAACCAGCCTCAGGTAAATTAAATTTCTCCTTTCGGAATAGTAATGATGGCAGTGAAGTTTCGATCAATGATAAAAAATACCAGGGCAAAGTCGTGGTGATTCAGATCCTTGGTTCCTGGTGTCCGAATTGCATGGATGAAACAAAATTTCTAAGTGATTTTTATGACAAAAATCATCAGCGTGGCATTGAAATAATTGGCCTTGCGTATGAACGTACCCCTGATTTTAAAGAATCACAAAAGGCGTTGCAACCATTCAAAAAAAGGTTTAATGTTCAATACCCGATCTTGATAACAGGTGTAACAGTTTCCGATTCACTAAGGGCACAAAAAACCTTACCTCAATTAGAATCGATTAATGCTTTTCCCACAACAATTTTTGTCGACAAAAAAGGAAACATCCGGAAGATTGACAGTGGTTTTTCCGGTCCTGCAACAGGAGCGCATTATGCGGAATTTAAAAATAAATTCAATAAGATCGTGAATGAATTGCTTGCTGAAAAATAAAAAGTTCCCCAACTTCTCCCCTCGACTGAGGAATTTTTTACCTGCTGCATTTTATTCTTTAAATGTTCTTATATTTGAAAAATAAATGTATGATAGTACTGACGCTATCTGTACCAGTTGAAGGAATAACAAAAAGAAATTGGCATTATATTCTCATTCGTTTAACATAATCTAATATATTTTTAAGATAGCCTCCCCAGCTTTTCTTCTGAATGTATCAATTTGATTCCTTTGAATTACTGCAAATTTAAAAAACCATTAAAAATGCAGAAGAATTGGTATGCAGTGTACACGAAACCACGCTGCGAAAGAAAAGTTTCTCTTTTACTTACTAAAAAAAAGATTGAAAATTTTTGTCCGTTAAACTATAAAGTAACAAGAAGCATTTTCAGAAAAACGATTACGTTTGAACCTGTGTTTAATGCTTATGTTTTTGTAAAATGCACGGCTACAGAAATTACTTCATTAAGCAAACAAATAAGTGGCATTTTAAGTGTATTGTACTGGAAAGGCAAACCGGCCACCATTAATGAAGAGGAAATAAACGCAATCAGAGAATTTACAAACAAACAACATGACATCCGGTTAGAAAAGCTGAATACGAAAGCTCCGGTACCTGAAAACCAAAAGATGTCTTATTTACTTGACGGGCAGATTGTGATGGTTAAAAACTCACCAACTAAAGTTGACTTGCCTTCTCTCGGATTTACTATGGTTGCCAACGTAAAAGAAACCGGAATTCTTGGAAGTCAGCTCGCCAATCAACAACTTGGCGTATTAGCTAATTAATTTTTTCACTTCTTCTACCCCTGCTGTTGCTGGTTTTTTAATAATGATAAAATTATCGGGAGCTGCAACTGCAGGTGGATTTTTATCAACAATATATTTTGGAATTCCTGCCGGTAAAAAATCAATCAATCCTGCTGCCGGATAGACCTGGAGCGATGTTCCCACCAGCATAAATATGTCGGCTTTTTGTAAAATTGCAGCTGCCTTTTCAATCATGGGAACCTGCTCACCAAACCATACTACATGTGGCCGCAGCTGAGAACCATCAGGCGCTTTCTCACCTGAATGTATCTCATCTCTTATTTCATAAAAAGTATTTTCATCTTTTTCGCTGCGCATTTTAAAAATTTCTCCGTGCAGATGAATTACGTTTTTTGAGCCGGCTCTTTCATGCAGATCATCGATATTTTGTGTAATAACAATGACATTGTAATCAGTCTGCAAATCGGCAATTGCCTTATGTGCAGCATTTGGTAAAGCTTTAGCCACTTCTTTTCTTCTTTGGTTATAAAAATCTAAAACCAATTCTGGATTTTTTTGCCAACCTTGCGGCGAAGCTACCTCGTACACATCATATCCCATCCATAAACCATCGCTGTCACGAAAAGTTTTCAATCCGCTTTCAGCGCTGATTCCTGCACCGGTAAGTACGATCAGATTTTCTTTCAAAATAAAAATCTTTTTAAATTTCAAAATGAGAAAAAGAAAAGTATCAGATAAAGATCATTTTTCTCCACTCATTTTCACGATTAATTTCCATTCATCAGGAGTTACTTTTTGTACAGATAACCTTGAATTTTTCACCAATTCCATATTCTCAAACTTTTGTTCCGCCTTAATATCAGTAAGTGTTACTGGGTTTTGTAAAGATTTTACCGGCTTCAAATCTACTACTACCCAATTCTTGTCTTCTGTCGTTGGATCCTGGTATGCTTCTTTTACAACCATAGCGATCCCAACGATTTCCATCCCTTCATTGCTGTGATAAAAAAACACTTCATCACCTTTTTTCATGTCTCTCAAGTTGTTTCTTGCCGCATAATTTCTAACACCATCCCAATGGGTTTTTTTGTCTTTTAAAAATTGCTGCCAACTATATTTAAAAGGTTCCGATTTTACCAGCCAGTAGTTCATGCTATTGCTTTAAGATTTGTAAAAAATAAAAGTAAGAACAAATTGTAAAAAACGATTTTCAAATGTTTTTCTGACAAGAAATTTTCTTTTTTCCAAAGAAGAAAAAAAATACTTTTTCAAAGAAATTCCAAAACAGAAATTATCCATATTCATTTGATTACTGGTAAATAATTTATTGATTCTGGATGCGGTTGTATTTTTTCAAAATGGGAATTACTTTTTCCAGCGGCAAAGATTCTGCTTTGTTGCCATTTCTTCCTGTGATCGTTTTTGCAGCAAACAAAGAATTTATAATCGCTTCTTCTGTCGCTTCAATCGTTGCCATAAACAAAAGTGACATGTCATCATTTTGCAAAACAGGAATCTGCCTTATTCCTTGTTTTGCTGCATAGGGAATACGCGAAGCGGTATCGGTAGAAAAAGCAATCACGTAATCTCCGCTTCCATTTGATTCAATGCCACCGGTTTTTCCCATACCGATGATTGCACGCTTTGTGAGCCGTAACAGATTGCGATGATCCAAAGGAGCGTCGGTTGCTACGATGATCATACATGAACCATCCACATTATTCAATAATTCATTACTGAAGCTAAATTTTCCCAGTTCCTTTCCTACCGGCACTCCGTCGATTTGTAATACTCCGCCGAAATTTGTTTGTACCAAAACACCAATCGTATAGCCTCCCAAATCAGCAGGCAATTTCCTGGAAGAAGTTCCGATGCCGCCTTTGAATCCAAAACAAACCGTTCCTGTTCCGGCACCAACCGTACCCTCTTCTACCCTGCCATCTTTTGCATTTTTTATTGCCGATAAAACGTCTTCTTTTGTTACATGTCTTCCCCGGATGTCATTCAAAAAGCCATCGTTGGTTTCTCCAACAACAGCGTTTACAGATACTACGTTTCCATTTCCTTTATCATTTAATGTATATTCTATCAATGCGTCCATCGCTGTAGAAACATTCAGCGTGTTCGTTAAAACAATCGGAGTTTCAATATTTCCCAATTCATTTATTTGTGTGCTTCCTGCAAGTTTACCAAAACCATTTCCAACAAACACTGCAGCAGGAACTTTTTGCTGAAAAATGTTTCCATCGTAAGGCAGAATCGCCGTTACGCCGGTGCGGATTGAATCAGCTTTTATTAAAGTCGTCTGACCAACTTTTACACCGGCAACATCTGTAATACTGTTCAGTTTGCCTGTTTGCATTACACCGATTTTAACCCCATAATCTCTGGCTCTTTTCTTTTCCTGGGCTTTCAACATAATAGGAGAAATAGATAAAATAAGGAAAAATAAATTTTTAGACATACTCACAATTATAATCTTTTTTGCAAGAAAATACGTAATCATTTGTTTATTTTACACCATGAATCTTCCTGACTTTACATCCATCTCCTGGCTTTTTTTGCTTATGCTGATTTTCTTTGTTATTATCACCGGAAGATATTTCCTGGTAGCCGGTTTATTTTATTTTATTTTTCATAAATGGTTTGCTGCAAACTTTGAAACAAGAAAAATCAATAAAAAGAAATACAAAAAAAGACAGTTTGAAAAGGAGATAAAATGGAGTGTTTTAACCTCGCTGCTTTTTTCTGTTGCCGGAACAATCACGGTGATTCTATGGCAAAAAGGATACACTCAAGTTTATACAAAAATTGATTTGTATGGATGGTTGTATTTGCCCCTAAGCCTTGTTATTTTTATGCTTTTGCATGAGACCTATTATTACTGGATTCATCGCTGGATGCATAAACCGGCAATATTCAAGATCGTACATAAAGTACATCATGACAGCAATATTGCTTCTCCTTTTACGGCGTTTTCATTTCATCCTCTGGAAGGATTTTTACAGGCGATTTTTCTTCCGGCAATGCTGATGATTTTACCCATGCATTATTATGTTATTATTATCCAGTTAACGATTATGACTTTCAGCAGTGTCATCAATCATTTGGACATAGATATTTATCCAAAAAATGAAAAAAATATTTTGACGAAATGGCTGATCGGCGCCGCTCATCATGCACAACATCACAAATTCTTCAAATACAATTTTGGTTTGTATTTTACTTTTTGGGATAAAATAAAAAAGACCGAAAGGTGAAACAACTCCACAAAATCTCCGGCTGACGACCTTTTCTTTCTCAAAAAGTTAAATA
>Ga0207652_10001569_pt1 | contig 20111 bp, 9 predicted proteins | sample KBSC63BmetaG_FD_184334 | JGI IMG/M metagenome (GOLD analysis project Ga0207652, IMG submission 184334) | Corn rhizosphere microbial communities from Kellogg Biological Station, Michigan, USA - KBS C6-3B metaG (SPAdes) (version 2) | ecosystem: Host-associated > Plants > Roots > Rhizosphere ... | reverse complement strand
TTACACTGAATTTGAAAAGGCAAAAGGCAGTTTTCGTGTAGGCGATACCGTTAGTATCACCGGTTTTGCAAAAGCATACGCTGGCAATAATATCGATGGTGCAAAAGTTTCTTACCGCGTAACAAGAATAGCGCGATTCCTTTATCCATGGATGTTTTGGCGCAAGCCTTTTCCGATTGCGAGGCCGATGGAAATTACACATGGAGAAATGACCACAGATGCGGATGGAAAGTTTCAAATAAAATTTGCGGCAATTCCGGATTTGAGTATTGATAAAAAAACAGATCCTGTTTTTGATTATAAAATAGAAGCGGATGTAACAGACATCAACGGCGAAACAAGAAGCGCAGATATTACGATTCCTGTTGGATATAAATCATTGAATCTCCAAATTGTTTTACCCTGGGATGTTATTAATAAAGACAGTTTAAAAAGCATTTCTATCAGCAGTAAAAATCTCAGCGGTGAATCTGAAACTGTAAAAGCGGATGTAAGAATTTATACATTGAAAGCTCCTGAAAGGCTTATGAAGCAAAGGCTCTGGGATGAACCGGATGAATTTATTTATACAAAAGACGAATTCATAAAATATTTTCCGCATGATGAATATAAAGACGAAACAAAAAAAGAGTCGTGGGCAAAAGGAGATTTAGTCTTTGAAAAAAGCGATTCGACAAATAAAGATTCAGTATTCAAGATTCAGCATTCAATGTTCAATGGCGGCTGGTACGTCATTGAAGCAACAGCGAAAGACAAATACGGACAGGAAGTAAAAGATGTAAAATATTTCCAGGTTTATGATTCGAAATCCACTTCTGTTCCAACACCGGCTTATGTTTGGAATTCAGTTGAAAAAAATTATTTTCAACCGGGAGAAACTGCAAAAGTAATTACCGGAACTTCTGCAAATGATGTGTTTTTAGTTCAGGAAATAAATAAGGAAAAGTCGAGCGACGACCGGCAACAGACGGCCGGCAGTAAACAAACAAATACGTTGAATTTTTATTCTTTGAATAATGGTAAAAAAACTTTTGATTTTCCCATTTCAGAAAATGATCGGGGCGGCTTTGGTGTGAATCAATTTTTTGTAAAAGACAATCGCTTTTATGCATTTTCAAATACGATAAATGTTCCCTGGAGCAACAAGGAACTGAACATTTCTTTCGACACGTATCGTGATAAAACGTTGCCTGGAAGTGAAGAAAAATGGAAAGTAAAAATCACAGGTAATAAAGGAGAAAAAGTAGCGGCCGAAATGCTGGCAAGTATGTATGATGCATCGCTCGACCAATTCAAACCACATTCATGGAACAGATTGGATATTTGGCCAAACTACAATGGATACAATATATGGAACGGCCAACAAAATTTTATTGGTGTAAATTCCTTTGAAAAATATTGGAATGAAAAAATGATTCCTCAAAAGGAAAAGAATTATGATGTGCTGAACTATATTCCTGCTTATGGAAGCCGGATTTTAATAAGAGGAATAAGTTCTATATCCAATGATATGATTTATGGAAGTAGAACCACACAGGATACGGAACTAGCTGCACCTTCAATGATGAAAAAGGAAAATTTAAACGAGGTTGTTGTTTCTGGCATTTCAAGAAAAGTGTCAGGGATTCAGGTGGACACTACCGCTTTTGCTGTTGGTTATGGAAATCAAACATCCCAGCCCATTAACCAATCGCAAATTCAAATCCGCAAAAACTTCAATGAAACCGCTTTCTTTTTTCCTGAATTAAGAACGGATAGAGATGGAAATATTGAATTCAGTTTTACCATGCCGGAAGCGCTTACGCAATGGAAACTGATGGCCCTCGCACATACAAAAGACCTCGCAAGTGGCTATGCAGAAAAAATCACTGTCACCCAAAAGGATTTAATGGTTCATCCAAATGCACCTCGATTTTTACGTGAAGGAGATAAAATGGAATTCAGTGCCAAAATTGTAAACATGACGGATAAAGCAATCGTCGGAAATGCAGAATTTCATTTACTAAATGCATCAACCATGAATCCGGTAGATGTTTCGTATAAAAATACTCAACTCACAAAACCGTTTACAGCAGCGGCCGGCCAAAGCACTTTGGTGAATTTTTACATTGAGATTCCAAACAATTTTAATGATGCAGTTGTTTATAGAATTACTGCAAAAGCAGGAAATGTAAGTGATGGTGAAGAAGCGGCAATTCCTGTTGTAACAAACAGAATGCTTGTCACAGAAACGATGCCTTTGCCGATGCGTGGAGAGGGAAGTAAGGATTTTAAATTTGACAAGCTGATTAATTCAGGAAGCTCCAAAACCCTTTCCAATTACGGATTAACAGTAGAATATACCACCAATCCGGCATGGTATGCAGTTCAGGCTTTGCCTTATTTAATGGAATATCCTTATGAATGTACCGAACAAACTTTCAATCGTTTTTATGCAAATGCTTTGGCTTTAAAAATTGTAAATTCTTCTCCTAAAATCAAAGCGGTGTTTGAAAAATGGGCTACTGCTGATACTGCTGCTTTGATGAGTAATCTGCAAAAAAATGAAGAACTGAAATCTGTGTTGCTGCAAGAAACTCCGTGGGTGTTGCAGGCCCAAAATGAAGTGCAGCAAAAGAAAAATATTGCCTTGCTTTTTAATATGGTGAAAATGAGTCTTCAATTGCAATCAGCGATGGATAAACTGAAGGAAATGCAATCGCCAAATGGCGGATTTGTTTGGTTCAAAGGAGGACCAGATAATCGTTACATGACGCAGTATATTGTAACAGGAATCGGCCATTTGAAAAATCTAAATGCTCTTCCGGTAAACCAACAAATAGAGCTAAATTCTATTTTGAATAAAGCCATTCCATATCTGGATAAAAGGTTGAAAGAGGACTATGGCAATTTAATAAAAAACAAAGCTGATCTAAGCAAGAATAATCTTTCTGCAATTGCTATCCAGTATTTATATATGCGCAGTTTCTTTGGTGAATATCCGGTTGCAAAAGAAACACAAACTGCGTTTAATTATTACCATCAGCAGGCGAAAAAATATTGGCTTGGTGAGAGTAAATACATGCAGGGAATGATTGCATTGGCTTTGAACAGAACCGGTGAAACTTCCACGGCAACAGCAATTACAAAATCATTAAAAGAAAATTCTATCAACAATGAAGAACTGGGCATGTATTGGAAGGAATGGAACAACCGTGGTTATTGGTGGTACCAGGCTCCGATAGAATCGCAATCACTAATGATTGAAGTTTTTTCAGAAATTGATAAAGACCCGAAAACAATTGGAGATTTAAAAACGTGGTTGTTGAAAAACAAACAAACCAATAACTGGAAAACAACGAAAGCCACTGCTGATGCCTGTTACGCACTTTTATTACAGGGAACAGACCTGCTTTCAGAAGAAAAAAATGTGGTAATAAAATTGGGAAACACCGATTTTAATAGCAAAGATGAAAAGCAGGAAGCAGGCACTGGATATTTCGAAAGAAAAATCGATGGCGATAAAGTAAAACCGGAAATGGGAAATATAAAAGTTACTGTTTCTTCTGCTTCAAAAGATGATACTCAATCACCTTCTTGGGGTTCGGTTTATTGGCAGTATTTCGAAAATTTAGATAAAATTTCTTTTGCAGAAACACCATTGAAGCTTTCTAAAAAATTATTTATAGAAAAGAATTCAGATAAAGGGCCGGTTTTGATTCCGGTAAATGACGGCGACAAATTGCACGTTGGAGATAAAATAAAAGTGCGTATAGAGCTGCGTGTTGACCGGGATATGGAATACGTTCACATGAAAGATATGCGCGCGAGTTGCATGGAGCCAACTAATGTCCTCAGCGATTACAAATACCAGGACGCACTCGGTTATTATGAGACCACAAAAGACGTAAGCACGAATTTCTTCTTCGATTATTTAAATAAAGGAACTTATGTTTTCGAATATCCTATGTTCGTAACTCATGCCGGAAATTTCAGCAATGGCATTACAACAATTCAATGCATGTACGCACCAGAGTTTACAGCGCATAGCGAAGGAGTGAGGGTTAGTGTGAGTGAATGAGAATCGTTGATATTTGTTGATTTCACTGTTTCAATAAGAGCTGCCAGGTCTTAAAAGCTGGCAGCTCTTATTTATTACTTATACGCAATAAATTTCTGTTCTGCCTTTACGATTTTCTCAAAAAAACTTTTGAAAACCGGGTAGTCTTCCGGAGAGATTTGTTGGCCTCTTCCATCTGAAAATTTTCGGGTTATCACCAGTTTATTATCGCCTTTTAGTGTGTATTCAATTGAATATTTCAAGTCTTTAAATGATAGCGTTTCATTCTTTGGCAACTCTACAAACTTCTTTCCTGTGGGAACGGTAATATTTACAGTCGTTTCATAACTGTCCGCATTCTCGTAACTCCAGTATTCGATCGGATAAACTCTTTTGTCGGAAGAAAAATTATCCAATGTCGCTACTATGTCAGGATACGCTACTTTAAATGTAAATAAACTACCAATTTCTGCTATTTCATTTTGCACGTTATAATGATAACTATATTGCACAGAATCGTTAAGCTTATCAAGATCATTAAAACTTAGCTTGTCCAAACGTACATTGTTTTTGTAAGAACCAGCAACAGTTTTTTGCATATCCTGCAATTGTTTTTCATTGTCCAGGTTTTCATAATCTTCTCTAATTGGGGATGAAAACGCACCATACTTTACGGTTTTCACATCAATGCTCAAATCATCATTATCTGGCACGATACCAATCACTCTTTTGATAACATCTTTCGTTTTGTTTATGGGTTTTAATTGGATAAGTTGTGCATTTTCATTTGCTGGTTTTACCGGAATTTCGAGTGCCAATGCACCATTAAGCGTATTTGGTAAGCTGGCGAAAGGAAGGTAATTATCAGTTAATTCAATGTAATAGCTTTTATTATCCAACACTACTTTTGCTATACAATGATTGAATTCTACGGAAGGTAGTAAAATATCCCTTTGTCCATTATCTCTCGTATCTACCAACACCATTTGCGCTTTTATTCCGGCCATTCGTGCCAGCATGACAAACAAATTAGAAAGGTCTTTACAATCGCCGAGCCTGGTGTTGAGCGTAGTCGAAGCTCTTTGAGGAACAAATGCACTTTGCCTGAAGGAAACCGAGCTGTAGCGGATATTTGATTCGATGTACTCGTAAATTATTTTTGCTTTCGCGAATTGAGTCATTTTTTTATTTTCATCCGGAAATAATTTTTTATACAAAGCAGATATTTCAAAATCTACTTCTGACTTATTATTACAAACATCACTGTACCAGTTAGCAATGTCTTTCCACGAGGAAACAGTCGAAACATGCAGAACCGTTCCGATATCTGCTGTTAAAGGCATTAAAGGTTCATCTTTCAAAGGTTCCGGCTTTGTAATTGCCCAACTGTATTGAACGAAATCTTCCACGTTTGTTTTTGCTGGTTGAACATTTGAATTAGAAAAGAGATAATTTATCTTTTCACCGGCCGGCACCAATAGATTGTATTTCGTTACAGCAGAATAAATCTGTCCACCAAAATAATATCTGTCCCAAAAATCTTTAGCAAAACGGCCGTAGGTGTAGTTTTGTAAACGGTATTTAAATACGATGACATCTCCTGGCTGCAAGTTGGTAAATACAATCTGGTTATCATTTCTTTCTCCCTCTATTTTGGACTGATTTTTCTTGATGATCTCTGCTTTTTCAATCAGGAGAGTTTGTGAGTTATTATAACCAATATTTGATTCCTTAAATCTGTCAACTCCCTTGTCATTGGTAATTTTTATAATAATACTCGCATATTCCTCGTTGGCGCCGTCCGGATAAATTACGACATCTTTTTGGTCAAGAATATAGTAATATCCATAATCAGTATTCTTTGCCTCTTCCGGTTTATCTTCTTTTATTATTTTATCAATATCTACCGCTGGGAATAATTTATAAATATCTGGTTTGGCATTCAGCTTCCTTATTTTGCTGATAATATCATATTGATTCGGGTCAAATTTAAGCGACTGATTATAAGACTCAAGTGCCGCTGAAACATCTTTTTTTTCATTTTGAATATCTCCCAATTGCTCCCAGTAACTTTCGTTATATGGTGACAATGCTAATGATTTTCGGATATAATCTTCAGCCTTGTTATATTCTTTTGTAGAATAATAATATTTAGATAAATTATAAAAGCCTGCCGGAGCATAAGGAAATGTTTTGGAAAGTTTTTCTTTAATCTCTATTCCTTTTTTTGTATTTCCCTGGTCAATAAGAATGTCAGCAAATTTTGTATAAGTATCATAATCATAATTGTGCTTCATGTAGTTATCATAAATCTTCTGTGCTCCTTTGTTGTCTTTATAAACTTCCTTTTTGATGTTGTACATGATGTTTAAAACATCCTTGTTGTCGGGATATTTATCGTACATTTTTTCCGCAACCTTCACTAGTTCATCGTATTTTTTATCGTGTATCAAAAGCAATATCTGGTAGCGGCCCGTAAATTCGTCCTCGCCATGAAGCTTAACGCTGTTTGCTAGTTCAGCTGCGCAATCATCATATTTTTCATTGTCGTATAGTTCCTTTATATGTAAGTCGAGCACCAACACGCTTTCGGGATCCGCTTGTTTTACTTTCTCCAATTCTTCAAGAAATAATGTTCTGTTATTTTGCTTATTCAGAACTTCTAAAAGTTTTATTCGCAATAATGAATTTTCGGGTGCGCTTTTTAATGCGGCACTTATCAGATCCCTTGCTTCTAAAAGTTTTTGGTTTCTTAAATAAACATCAGTAAGCAATAAATAATTGAGCCGATTTTTTGGGTCTTTTTTTATTTTTTCTGCAAAATATTTCTCGACAAAATTTGGAATAAGTTCAAATTTTTTATTGCCATCGGCATTTTTTGGATAGGTAGAAAAAGCAGACGAGCCGATAATATTGGGAATGGGCTTATATTTTTCATCAGTAAATCGAACTGTGAAATTTGGGTAAGAAATATTTGTAAAACCTAGTTGAACCAACACCCTGTTTACCCCTTTTTTTAAATCGTATTTGACAGTAGAATTATCCATTTCTGTAATTCTCGGCTTTGCTTCCGAGATTGCCAGTTCATCATTTATCCAAACTTTAATAGAGCCGGAGAAACCAACATTGCAGTAAACCGTTTGTTCTGTCGGCGATGTTACGAAGCTCTGCGCATAGACTACGGCTGTATTATTATTGAATTGATAAATAACCGGCGTCCAGCCATCTTTTGCTTCCATCGAAGGCGTAAACCATTTTACATCTGCATTGGTCTGTGATTTAAAAACAGCGGTAGGTTCCGGATGTTCAAGCGGACCGTAATCTTTATCAAATCCGCTTTCGGAAAGATTTTCAAAAGGACCGGTATATTGCCAGTTTTTGATGTTTCCAACCTGGTTGTAACATGATTGGGCTTTGTCAAAATCGCCGGAGAAAAGATAGTGCATTCCTTTTTGATAATTGGCCGCAGCCACTAAAGTCCCCGGAGCTTTTGCATCTGCAATCAATTTATCTATAAGGCTCAATTGACTGTCAGAAGTTTTTTTACCATAAGGACCAAGTAAAGCCGCGTTAAACCATAACGCATAAATATACGGATAGGGGTTTTGTACCTTGTCGTAAAATGAAGTTGAAAAATCCGTGATTTCGCTTTCCTTGCTGTTGTAAGTTTTTAAATAAATATTGCTTATAAATGCGTCTGCTGCTGTAGCAGGATCATTCATCGCCTGCTGCAAAAATTTTTCGGCATCAGTTCTGTTATTTTTATTTAGGGCATCCCATGCTTTTTCATAATTGCTTTGGGCGAAGGAAGAATAACTACATACTAAAAGAAGAGCAACAAAGAGGTTTTTCATTAAGTTAATTTTTGGTACACTGATTTTTCTAACGCTTAAAGTAGCTGAATAGTATTAAATCAGGACAAAAATTTATAATACCGGTTCTCTTTTTAAAAAAGGCCGATGTGAAAAACTTCAATTATTATTTCTGTATAGCAATTGACAAACGCCTCTTGGTTTTCCTCCAGCTTTTTTTCAAAATATTATCCACGTGATAGATTGAGTGACTACTATTTCATGGGAAAAATGCAGAAACTATTTTCTACCAAAGAGCGTTCGAAGCAAAACTGTTAAGCAGGATTTATGATCCTATTTTGTTTCTTTCGGCGATGTTTTCTTAGTTGTTTTTGCTGGTTTTTCAGTTTTTTCACCTACTATTTTTGCATTTACCGCTTTTGCTTTTTTAGCTTTTGGCGCTTCTGCTTTTTCAGTTTTTGCTTTTTTAGGAACTTTTGTTTTAGGTGATTCTGTTTTTTCAGAAGATCCTTCTGTTGCAGAATCATCCGCCTTTACAACTTTTGAATTCGTTGTTTCAGATGCTGAATTTTGAGCTTTTTTATTTTCTTCAGCTGATTGCGGAATTGTTATCACACAATTATCAACATACAAACCTGGAACATACTCATATTTTTGAGCGTGATAGTCATTTACCCATTTACCAGTATCCAATAAAAAACGATAGTGGTAAGTCTTTCCTTCTTCCAATTGAGCAACTGCTTTGTAAGAGCCATCGGCTTGCTTTTCCAGTTTTGGTGCCTTTTGTGGATTCCAGTTATTAAAATCTCCAAGCAGGATTGCTTCGCTCGCTCCTTCTACTGCTTCTGCCGGTAGCGAAAAAGTGATATTTTTTGTCATTATATTTTTGTTTTAAATAATAATTTTTTTTTGATGGTATTGGCAAATTCCACACCAAAAGGCGGTCATTTGTCTTTGGGATGCGGCGAAACTAAAAAGGAATTTATTAAAGAAGCGGTTTTTTAGGATTTCTTAACTTTTTGATAAAGAATCATCCGTTAAAACAAAAAAACCACAGAACAAATCCATGGTTTTTGCGCTCCCCCCGCTGGACTTGAACCAGCGACCCTCTGATTAACAGTCAGATGCTCTAACCAACTGAGCTAGGGAGGAATTTTTTTCCCTTGCGGGGTGCAAAAATAGAGATTTTTCAATTGAAACAAAAATAGATTTTAAACTATTTTTTTAGACCTTACTTGTCCTGCAATTAAAGCAAAAAGAACAATTAATTCTCAGTCAGTAAACAAGCAAATACTGAAACTTTCTGTTTACAGAAGCTTTATAATGTTACTATTTCTTGTCATCTTCCTTGTGTAAAAACTCGCGAAGTACATATTGTAAAATGCCACCGTGACGATAATATTCAATTTCAATAGAAGAATCCATTCGCGCAACGACATTGAAATTTATTTGGGTTCCATCTGATTTTACCGCTGTCACCTGCACTTCTTTCAATGGTTTTATATCATTCGCTATTCCGGAAATGGTATAAGTTTCATTTCCGGTCAGTCCCAGGCTTTGCGCAGTGTCTCCTTCTTTATATTGCAGGGGTAGAACGCCCATTCCAACCAAATTGCTTCTGTGAATACGCTCATAGCTTTCAGCGATGACTGCTTTTATTCCAAGCAAAAACGTACCTTTTGCCGCCCAGTCCCTCGATGAGCCGCTACCGTATTCTTTTCCCGCTAAAACGATCAGCGGCGTATTCGTTTCTTTATATTTCATGGCTGCATCGAATACAGACATTTCTTCTCCTGTAGGCAAATATTTGGTGTAACCACCTTCGCTGGAAACAAGCTGGTTCTTAATACGAACGTTTGCAAAAGTGCCCCTGGTCATCACCTGGTCATTACCGCGGCGCGATCCATAAGAATTGAAATCTTTGGCATCAACGCCCTGGCTCATCAGGTATTGGCCGGCGGGTGAATGCTGGTTGAAAGAACCGGCAGGGGAAATATGATCGGTAGTGACACTATCACCCAGCATCAGCAAAACCCTTGCTCCTTCTACATCGATCAACGCTTCGGCCAGGTCAGAAATATTGTAAAAGAACGGAACTTCTTTTACGTAGGTAGAACTTTTATCCCACACATACAATTTATCTTCCGGTACATTTAATTTTCGCCAAATCTCATTTCCTTCAAATATTTCTCCATAGCTTTTTGCAAAATCTTTTGGAGAAAGTACCTGGCTCATAATATCATTGATCTCATCATCTGTTGGCCAGATGTCTTTTAAGTAAACCGGCTGCTGATTGGGATCGTAACTGATCGGATCATTGATTAAATCGATGTCTACCCGTCCTGCAATTGCATACGCAACAACCAGCATTGGCGACATTAAAAAGTTCATTCTTACCTGGGGATGAATGCGGGCTTCAAAGTTTCTGTTGCCTGAAAGAACCGAAGCTACTACCAAATCATGTTCTTCAACTGCCTTTGCAATATAAGGTGGTAAAGGCCCCGAATTGCCTATGCAGGAAGTACATCCATAACCAACCAGGTGAAATTGAAGAGCTTCGAGATCATCGAGCAGATCCGCTTTTTCAAGATAATCTGTTACCACTTTTGAGCCGGGTGCCAACGATGTTTTTACCCATGGCTTGATGTCCAATCCATGTTCACGGGCTTTTCGGGCTACCAAACCTGCACCGATCATTACAAAAGGATTAGAAGTATTCGTACAGGAAGTAATTGCAGCAATAGCGATCGAACCATCTGTTACCTCAAATTTTTCCTGCCCGAGGGTGATCCAAACGGTTTTCATACCGTTATATTCTTTTTCTTCAATCCGGGTATTAGGAGGCATGGGTACCGGTTTATCTACCGGCTGACTACCACCTTCCGCAAACCAGCGGGAAATTTGTTCAACCGGTTTCAAATAATGACGACCATAATTCTTTTCCATTAATTCATAAAAACGGTCTTTTAAATTTTTCAACAAAATTTTATCCTGCGGCCTTTTTGGCCCGGCCACACTTGGCTGAATGGAACTTAAATCGAGTTCTAATACATCGGTATATTTTATGTTTTCATCACCGGTTCTCCACAGCAGATTGGTTTTACAGTAATCTTCTACCAGTTTTACCTGCTCTTCCGAACGGTTACTTTTCCGCATATACTCAAGCGTCTTCTCGTCTATAGGGAAATAAGTGATGGTACATCCAAATTCAGGAGACATGTTTCCAATGGTAGCCCGGTCAGGAACTGAAAGATGATCTAATCCATCTCCAAAAACTTCAACAAATTTGCCGACTACCCCATGTTTTCTTAAAAGCTCGGCAATATTTAAAACCAGGTCTGTTGCCGTAGAACCCAGTGGCAGTTTACCTGTCAACTTTAAACCGATCACCTGCGGCATGATAAAATATATAGGCTGCCCGAGAATTGCCGCTTCTGCTTCGATTCCACCAACTCCCCACGCTACTACACCAATTCCATTTACCATCGGTGTATGACTATCTGTGCCGACTAAAGTATCCGGAAAAATTTCTCCGTTTCTTTCAATTACTCCTTTGGATAAAAACTCAAGGTTTACCTGGTGACAAATGCCCATTCCCGGTGGAACTACGCTAAAGTTATTGAATGATTTTTGCGCCCATTTCAAAAATGAATAGCGTTCATGATTACGCTTATATTCCTCATCCATATTTCTTTTGTAGGCGTATTCGGTTCCAAAATAATCGACCTGAACGGAGTGATCAATGATCAGGTCAACAGGGATCAATGGATTAATTTCATCCGGATTTTTTCCTTTTCGCGCAATTTCAGCACGAAGAGAAGCAATATCCACAACTGCGGGAACACCGGTAAAATCCTGCATCAATACACGAGCAGGTTTGAAGGGAATATCTTTATCTGAACCACTCGGCTTCCAGCCTAAAATCGTTTCGATATTTTCTTTTGTTATTGCAAAATCATCAAAATTGCGCAAGGCATTTTCCAATAAAATGCGAATTGAGAAAGGTAATTTTGAGATATTGTGCCCTTGTTTTTCCAATTCAGGGAGACTATAATAAGTAAAGTTTCCGTTTTTGGTGTTCAATAATTTTTTAATTTGATAAGGATCTTTTGCCATAATTAATCATTTATTCTGAAGGAAATAAAATTTACTGTTTCTTTTTAATTCATCTCAATCTTTTTTATTGTTGAATGAATAAAGTCAATATAGCACTTTTTAAAAGAAAAGCATCCTAAAATTGTTCTATCACTATCTTTTCTTCTTTTACTCCCAGGTTCAGAAGGTCTTTGTGAATTGCTTCAACCATGGGATCAGGGCCACAAATGTAAAAGTATTCATCAAAATCGGTTATTTGTTTAGCAAGAAAATCTTCGTCAATCCTGCCTTCTATATAAGGAGTATTTTTTTCATCAGATATGATGTTTATAAAATTGCTCCCCAACATATTTTCAAATTCATCTTTCAAAATAATATCTTTTGTGGTTCTGTTCGAAAACAGCAATTTGTTATTTCCTGTTTTTCCCTTCTGATGCAAATCGCGGAAAATAGCAATGAATGGCGTAACACCTGCGCCACCGGCAATAAAAATTCCTTCTCCTTTATAATGAATCGCACCGAAAACATCATGAATAATTAATTCATCGCCGGCTTTTAATTTTCCCAATTGATTGGTAACGCCGTCGTGATCACTGTAAATTTTTATCGTGAATTCAAGTGTATTCCAATCATTCAAACAGGTAAAAGTAAAAGGCCTTCTTTCGTTTTTCCATTCAGGTAAATTAATTACTATATCTGTTGCTTGTCCCGGTTTGAATGTATAATCTTCGGGCTTGCTTAGCGTAAAGCGCTTTACATTATGTGTTACATTTTTTGCATCTAAGATTTTTACTATGTGCTCTTCGTCCGGATAATTTTCCATAATTAATAATTTAGAAAGTTTAGAAGTGTGATAACATCTTCCTGCAACGATTGTTGCATTCTTTAGAGTAATATCTATAACAAAAGTTACAATCACAGATACAAATCAAAATTACTATAAAAACTACACCAAAATAAAGTGTTGTGAAACAAGAATAGATTTATGTTACGATCGCGGTAGAAAAACAGAAAATCGGGTTATTTATTTATTTGCCGTAGTTGCTGGCTCTTTTTTTTGCTTTCTAAATTTTATGCAAATTCTTTTATTTAAATAAAAAAGATATGTTATTTCAACTGCTTATTCGGCTATAATCAGAATAAATCAGCGCCTAAGTTAAATTAAAAAAACAAATATATTTGCAGTTTTGCCTTTTTATTTGTAAAACGATTTAGATTTGACTTAAATTTAATTATATGAAAAAAATTAATTTAAGTAATTCCGCTCCTTTTATCATTTTAATAATAGTAGCAGTAGTAGCATTATTTGTTCCTTCTTTTGCCACGTTTAACGATTTAGGAAAATATAATTCTGCCGACATTGCATGGATTCTGGTCGCTACAGCGCTTGTTTTTTTAATGACTCCGGGCCTCGCATTCTTTTACGGTGGAATGGTTCACCGTAAAAATGTTCTGTCCACCATGATCAAAAGTTTTGTAGCTGCCGGTGTAGTTAGCGTTTTATGGATCACGGTTGGTTATAGTCTTGCTTTTGGCGATTCAATTGGTGGCTTTATTGGAAATCCATTTACGCATCTTTTTTTTAAAGGCGTAAGTGCCGGGGCACCATGGAGTTTGGCGCCAACCATTCCATTGATGCTATTTGCACTTTTTCAATTAATGTTTGCAATCATCACTCCGAGCCTGGTTGTAGGCGCTGTTGCCGAACGAACCCGCTTTTCTTCGTACCTGCTTTTTATCGTTATGTTTAGTCTTTTTGTGTATGCACCAATTGCGCATTGGACATGGAACCCGGAAGGATTTTTATTCAAAATGGGGATTCTTGATTTTGCCGGTGGAACTGTTGTGCATATTTCTGCTGGTTGCGCTGCACTTGCCGGAGCTTTGGTTTTAAAAAGAAGAAAAGTTCACCGCGAACATAAAGAAATTCCACCTGCTAATATTCCTTATGTTTTGATTGGAACCGGATTGCTTTGGTTTGGATGGTTTGGTTTCAATGCTGGATCTGCTTTAGCCGCAAATTCTTTAGCTGTTTCTGCATTTGCCACTACAAACACCGCCGCCGCCGCTGCAGGGTTGTCCTGGATGTTTTTTGACATTCTGAAAGGAAAAAAACCTTCTGTTCTTGGTTTTTGTATTGGTGCAGTTGTGGGGCTTGTTGCTATTACGCCAGCCGCAGGTTTTGTTGCCATTCCGCAAAGTATTTTTATTGGCGTTGTAGCAGCAATTATTTCAAACGTAGCGGTGTATTATCGTTCTAAATCCAAACTGGACGATACGCTGGATGTTTTTCCCTGCCATGGAATTGGTGGAATTGTGGGCATGATCATGACCGGCATTTTTGCATCAAAAACAATAAACGCAACCGGAAATGACGGATTGTTTTACGGAAATCCTGAATTCTTTTTTACGCAATTAAAAGGGCTGGGAATCGTGGTAGCATTCAGCTTTTCAGCCTCTTATGGCATTTTTAAATTTATTAATTGGGTAATGCCAATGAGAGTAAGCGAAGCAGATGAAGAAATGGGATTGGATGCTTCACAACATGATGAAAAATATTTACAAGGAACTTTATTGGTTAAGCAAGAAGGCTCTATAATTGAACAAGAAGTTGGGTTAGATTCTTCTTTAACAAGAGAAATTCAAAGTACTATATTGGAAAACGAGCTCCATTCATGAGGATCAGGATTCAAATTCAAATATTTATAGGAAAATGATAACACCAACACCGGTTCTTTCAATATAACAGAAAAGGGAATAGCTGAAAAAATTAACTTCTGAGAAAAGTTAACAGGCTACTCCCTTTCCATTTTTAAACTTTAATTCCATAACAATGTTAAGAAAAATTTTCTTAGGAATACTCCTGTTTTTTGTTTGTATCTCCTCTCATGCACAAAACGATTCGGTAAAGTTATCAGAACCAATTTCTGATACTACATCAAAACCATCGCTTTTAATTACCGGCGCTGTAGATGCTTATTACCGCTACGACTTTAATGATCCGATAGACAAGCCATACAATAGTTTTACCAGTTTTACAAAAACACAAAATTCATTTGCATTAGGAATGGCCAATTTGAAATTTGAGTTGCAAACAAAAAAAACTGATGTTGTTGCAGACCTTGGTTTTGGACCAAGAGAAGAAGAATTTGCGTACAATGATAAAGGAATTTCACAGGCCATAAAACAGTTGTATATTTCCTATTTGCCGAATTCGTGGCTAAAGTTAACTGCCGGAACATGGGCTACGCATTTGAATTATGAATTAGCTGATGCATTCGCGAATCGTAATTACAGTATGAGTTATTATTTTACTTATGGGCCTTTTTCTCACACAGGAATCAAGGCAGATTTTGCTACAAGTAAAAAAACGGCTTTTATGATTGGCATTGCAAATGCAACAGACTATAGGCTTCCTCCTGATGGGAAGATCAATAAGAAATTTTTGCTGGCTCAATTTACTTATACACCAAGTGAGAATTTGCAATTGCTTCTCAACTACGTCAATGGAGTGGCTCCTGATTCTTCAAAATCCAGCATCAGTAATGTGATTATAACTGATAAGATTTCTTCCGAATTTAATATTGTTTATAATGGTATTCTTGCCAATGTGAAACAATGGGATGGAGTAAAAAACATGGCAACGAAAACCTGGTGGGGGTCTGCTTTATATTTCAATTATGATCCCAAAAGCTGGTTTGGTTTAACACTGCGCAGTGAATATTTTAATGATGATAAACAGTTAAATCTTTATGCAGCACTACCTTCCGGAGGAAGTGTTTTTTCAAATACTTTATCTGCAAATTTCAAAGTTGAAGGCATCACATTCATTCCTGAATTCAGATTCGATCATGCAAGCGTACCTCTTTTTGTAAAACATTCAGGCGCAATAATTCGTAACGATGCAAGTTGTATCGTCGCAGTAGTTTATAAATTTTAAAGAAAATTATTAAGGAAAGGAGTGCCTGAGTTTTAAAAGCAAAAGAAGAAATGGAAATATTTGTTTGTTTATTGTAAAGGAAATGAAACGGCTTCATCCAATTGTTTCTCCATTTTTAATAACGATTCTAAAACGTCATTACTTATAATGCCGGAACTATTTTCTTTTAACTGAGTGGCATACCAAATCAGCACCATAGAAATATAATCCTGCATGTCCTTTCCGGCAAACTGGGTGCGGAATTCGACGATTTTTTCATTGATCGTTTTCAAAACTTTGCGCACAGTTTCTTCGTCTGAAGGCAGAATTTTTATCCGATAACTTCTGTCTCCGATCACAATATTCAATGGAATCAATTCGTCTTTTGCCATGATTATTTATTTAAAATACCAATGCACTTATCAATAGAACGAATGTAGCGGTTGATATTTTTTTCAAAATCCATTTTTTCTTTTCCTTCCAATTGTCCTGCAGATGTTTTTAAAATATTTACCTGCTGTTGCAATTGCTCTGTTTGTTCCGTCAATGTTTTTTCACTCATTTTGAAAGCCTGATTTTCTTTTTTCAGTTGTTCATTTTCTTTTAAAAGCAACGCATGTTTTTTCAATAGCAATTGCAGCTTTGACTGAATATTTTTTACATGAAAGTCAATGGAGTCAGGCATTACGACGGATTATGGCATTCAGTTTATTTTCAAGATTGGAAATGATTTTATTCATCATTGCTTCTATTTCATCATCGGTCATTGTTTTTTCTTTGTCCAGAAAAGTGAAATTTATGGCAAGTGATTTTTTATTTTCTCCCAGTTTTTCATTTTCAAAAACATCAAACAATTGAATATTTTTTAGCTTTTTAATATGCAAAGACTTTACCACATTTTCGATCTCCCCATAAGAAATGTTTTTATCTATCAGGATAGAAAGGTCTCTCTGCACTTGAGGAAATTTGGAAATCGGGTCAAAAGAGATATCGTTGTTATTGGTAAACGAAATTAATTTATCCCAATCGATACAAAGAAAATATACTGGCTGTTTGATTGCGAAAGTTTCAAGTTGCGTTTTCTTCACACTTCCGAAAGCGCCAATATTTACGCCTTTTACAGACGAAATTAAACATTCGTTTAATTCCTCATTTTCAGCAATTTTAAATTCATAATTTTGAATTCCTGCAAGAGAAAAAATTGCTTCTGCAATTCCTTTTACATAATAAATATCAATTTTTTTTGCTACTGAATTCCAGTTCAATTCATTTTTATTTCCCGTAAAATACAAAGCAAGATTTTGTTTTTCATGATATTCATTTTCAATTTTAGAATACGTTTTTCCAAATTCAAAAAACAGCAGATTACTATTTTTTCGATTCAGATTATAGGATATAGATTCCAGGCCGGTAGGCAGCATAGAAGAGCGCATTACATTCAATCCTTCGCTGAGGCTGTTGATGATTTTTACAGATGTAGCAAAGGTTTCATCGTTAAAGTATTTACTGTTTGTAATTGAATTGGTAAAGATTTCATGAAAGCCATTTCCGGTGAGCCATCCGATTATTCTTTCTTTTTCCAAAGCATTTCTTAAACCGGTGTCTATCCCCGGCGCCATATTGATGGTAGTTGGAATTTCAATATTATCCAATCCATCAATGCGCATTATTTCTTCTATCACATCTGCCGGAATGGTGATGTCGGGATTGCTGAAAGGAACTGCTATCTGTATATTATCTATGCCTTCTCTTACAATTGTAAAATTTAAAGAGGTCAAAATATTCTTAACCGTGTCCGGATGATAATTTTTTCCACTGATTTTTTTCAAATAATGATTGGATAAAGAAATCTCTTTTTTCTTTCGCGGTACCGGATAAACGTCTGTTATTTCTGAAGAAATTTTTCCACCTGCAATCTCTTTAATGAGCATGGCAGCGCGTTTCAGCACTTCAACAGTAAGGCTGATATTGATTCCTTTTTCAAACCGAACTGCTGCTTCTGTTCTTAAATTATGGAGAAGCATTGATTTTCTGATAGAAGCGGGATTAAAAACAGCGCTCTCTAAAAAAATGTTTGTTGTGGAAAAAGAAACGCCGCTATTCAAACCTCCAAAAACACCCGCAATACAGATCGGTTCATTGTCTCCATTGCAAATCATGATGTCGTTTTTGCTCAACTTTCGTTCTTTTTCATCCAGTGTAATAAAAGGGGTAGCTTCCGGAAGCGTTTCTACAATTACTTTATTACCTTTTATTTTATCTAAATCAAAAGCATGCAGCGGTTGGCCGGTTTCATGCAAAATAAAATTCGTAATATCTACAATATTGTTAACTGGGCGAAGTCCGATACTTTTCAATTTATTTCGCAACCATTCGGGTGATTCTGCAACGGTAATTCCGGAAATACTAACGCCGGCATAACGTTCGCAATCTGCCGGATCTTTAATTTCTATTTCTACATTTTTAGAATGATTGTCGGCTTTAAATTTATTATTAAATGGCGATACCGGTTTGGCTGTTCTGTTATAATGATGGGAAATATAGGCACACACATCTTTAGCAACACCGATGTGGCTCATCGCATCCATTCTGTTTGGAGTAAGCCCGATTTCAAAAACCCAGTCATTGTATAAATTATAATATTCTTTGGCGGCCATTCCTGGTATAGCATTTTGCGGCAAAACTATTATTCCTTCATGGCTGTTCCCCAATCCAATCTCGTCTTCCGCGCACAACATACCATTACTGTCCGCCCCACGGATCTTCGCTTTTTTTATGGTAAATGATTCGCCTGAAACCGGGTACAATTTGGTGCCCACCGGTGCCACAATTACTTTTTGTCCGGCCGCTACATTTGGAGCGCCGCAGACAATCTGCAAGGTCTCTCCCTGGCCATTAGATACCGTAGTTATTTTTAGTTTATCGGCGTCGGGATGTTTATCACTGCTCAAAACTTCTCCGATAAGTAATCCTTCCAAACCATTTGTCACCTGTTCATATTTTTCAAGATTTTCAACCTCAAGCCCGACAGAAGTGAGGATTTCGGCAATTCTTTGTGGGTTGCCAATTATTTTCGATAAATCTTCATCGATGGGCAAATATTCTATCAACCAGTTGTAACTAATCTTCATGTAATTATTTCTAAAAGCTCATTTAATTTTCAATAATGCCAAAAATAAGAAAGAAGAAGATAGAAATTTGCGCTTTATGTTTTATAACACATGTGGATGCTGCATTTCAGTCAAAAATTAGTATTTTTTTCTTTAAATAAAAGAAAATATCCTCCTGCCTGTACGTAATGTTTTTCCGTGATAAACGCCAAAAAAATAGCGGATTATTTTCTTCACAGCGAATGTGCATTTAACAAATAAAAAATGGGAAATTTTTTTTATTTTGTTGAAAAGGCTAAAAATAATGTTGATAACTTCGTATTTATTGTGAATTCAGGGTGAAATGCGTCTGCATAAATATAGGAGGAAAACAATTTCTTTTAATCGCTTTTTGTCCTTTACCTTAGCCGCCCACTTGGAAAATTTGAAGACGGGATTTACTAAAATTTAAAAAATTGCTCTTAGCAGAGAAAATTAAAAATGGAGCTCAGCAACATCAATAAAGACCGTAAATTCAGGAGAAAAACAGGTTCTCTTGAACTCGGCACCATGGCATTTGGGAAGGTGCCGCCGCAGGCAAAAGAGTTGGAAGAAGCGGTTCTCGGAGCAATCATGCTCGAGAAAAATGCCTTTGATGTAATCGTTGAGATCCTCACGCCTGAATGTTTTTATATAGATGCCCATCAGCGCATTTTCAGGACGATGCAGGGCTTGCAACAAAAAAATTCACCCATAGATTTATTGACGGTTGTTGAAGAATTGAAATTTCGCGAAGAGCTGGATTTAATTGGCGGCCCTTTTTATGTAACCAAATTAACCAACGCCGTTTTTTCTTCTGCAAACATTGAAATTCATGCAAGAATTATTCTTCAAAAATTTATTCAAAGAGAATTAATAAAAATCAGCAGTGAAATCATTGGCGACGCTTATGAAGACAGCACCGATGTTTTTGAATTGCTGGATATGGCAGAATCAAAATTGTTTGATATTACTAATAAACATTTGAAAAGAGATTATGCAAGCATCGATTCTGTATTGGTAAAAACGATTCAGCGTATTGAAGATCTCAGAACGCGCCAGGATGAAATTACGGGTGTGCCAACAGGTTTTTCCTCTATTGATCGGGTAACTTATGG
>Ga0207652_10001568_pt1 | contig 20111 bp, 23 predicted proteins | sample KBSC63BmetaG_FD_184334 | JGI IMG/M metagenome (GOLD analysis project Ga0207652, IMG submission 184334) | Corn rhizosphere microbial communities from Kellogg Biological Station, Michigan, USA - KBS C6-3B metaG (SPAdes) (version 2) | ecosystem: Host-associated > Plants > Roots > Rhizosphere ... | reverse complement strand
GTTCGCGCCATGTTGCTCAGCGAAGACGGCGACACGCGCGATGATTTCAGAATTGAATATCGCGATACATCCATTCATGTTTTGAATGCGCCTTCTCCTGCTGCTACGGCATCACTTGCTATTGGAGATAATATCAGAGAGATGGCCGAAAAGCATTTTGATCTTGCAGGAGTTCCAGCGTGAGTGAATGAATATCATAAGAATTTCGGCTTAATCTTTAATGAGTACTCAAATCCTCTTGGGTTAACCTTATTACCTTAGTAAAACAGCAATTCCTCTCTTCTAAACCCTATTACCTTATTCTTCACCAACTGGTTTCACTTTTGTCAAAAATTAATCATTTGATTAAAACATATGGTTAAATCAAAGTTTTACTTTTAATTTTACCAAAAGTTTTTGTAAATAATTTTTAGAATGGCGAAAAAAATTAAAATAGAAAAAGACACCTCTACGGAAGAAAAAATAAAAGCTGCCGCGCGGAAAGTATTTATGCAAAAAGGTTTTGCTGCCTCCAGAACGCGCGATATTGCTGAAGAAGCAGGGATTAACCTTGCTTTATTAAACTATTATTTTCGCAGTAAGGAAAAGCTATTTCATGAGGTAATGTCAGAGAAAATACAACAATTTTTTGGCGTTCTTTTTCCAATAATCAATAACGCTTCTACCAAACTCGAAACAAAAATTGATTTAATTGTTGCCAATTATATTGACATGCTTTCTGAAAATCCTGACTTACCGCTTTTTGTTCTGAATGAAATGAAAGGTAAGCCTGGGCAGATAAATAGAACCTTACCCATAGAAAAAATTACTAAAAATGTAAGCCTTGTTCAGCAATTGCAGGAGCGCAGGCACGACATAAATCCTGTTCACTTTTTGATGAATATTTTGGGAATGACCGTATTTCCATTTATTGCCAGGCCAGCTTTTGGTGCAATCGGTATTCTGAATAAAAGCGATTTCGAAACGGTGATTGAAGAACGCAGAAAATTAATTCCTGTTTGGATAAAAGCTGCATTAAAAGCAAAATAAATTTTATTCTTTTCATTAATGAAACGGTTAAAAAAATGAATGGCTACTTAAAAAAAATTGTCGCAACGTTCTTTTTGATCACGTCTGTGTTGATGCTCAAAGCACAATCCAATTCCATTACGTTAGATTCCTGCTATGCATGGGCGAGGAAAAATTATCCTTTGATAAAGCAGTATGAACTGATTACCAAAAGCAATGCATACACTCTTGAAAATATTTCCAAAGGTTATTTGCCACAAATAAATATCAATGCACAGGCAACCTATCAATCTGACGTAACGCAGCTTCCCAAAGGTATTCCCGGCGTTTCTGTATTAAGCAAAGACCAGTATAAAATATATGCTGAGGTGAACCAGGTGATTTATGATGGCGGAGTTTTGAAGGAACAAAAAAAATTGCAGGACGCTAATTCCGTTGTGGCCGGGCAACAATTAGAAGTGGAATTATACAAACTTAAAGACCGGGTAAATCAGTTGTATTTCGACATTTTACTGATTGATGAGCAGTTGAAACAAAATGCGTTAAACAAAAGTGACATTCAGCTGGGACTTGCAAAAATAAATGCGCAAATAGCGAACGGTACTGCTTTACAGAGCAGCGCAGATGGTTTAAAAGCGGAATTGCTGAAGGCGGCTCAACAAACGATTGAATTACTTTCTAACCGCAAAGCTTTTACGGATATGCTCGGTTTATTTGTTAACAAGCCTTTAGATGAGAAAACAATTTTTATTAAACCCGAGAATATTGCGTCCAACGGAGAAATTAAACGTCCGGAATTAATTATATATGATTACCAAAATAAAATTTTTGATGCACAAAATAATTTACTAACAGCAAAGAATCGTCCTAAACTGAGTTTCTTTGTCCAGGGCGGTTATGGACGCCCTGCCTTCAATATTCTAAGCAACAATTTTGACCCATTTTATATCGGTGGCGTCCGGTTTAGTTTTCCATTATCCGGTTTTTATACCATCAAAAATGAAAGAGAATTAATAAACATCAGCAGGGAAAGTACCGAGGTTCAGAAAAATACATTTTTATTCAACACCCGGTTGGCTATAAAGCAGCAAAGCGCCGATATCAGTAAGTTTTACGACCTTTTAAAAACGGATGATGAAATAATAACGCTTAGAACGAATGTGAAAAAAGCGGCGCTCGCACAATTGGAAAATGGTGTGATAAATTCTAGCAATTATCTGCGTGAAGTAAATGCAGAAGATGGCGCAAGACAGAATAAAATATTGCATGAAATACAATTACTGATGGCTCAATATAACGAACGAAATACCACCGGTGAATAGAAACTATCGGATGATAACGCATAAAATTATCAATGGAAAAATATGAAAAAACATACATCATTCTTCACTTTTGTTTTTGCAATTGCCCTTTGCCAATTGAGCATTTTATTTTCATCCTGTAAGGACAATGAAAATAATTATGACGCTTCCGGAACATTTGAAGCAACAGAAACAATCATATCTGCGCAGGCAAATGGCGTGATTGAAGCGTTCAATATTCATGAAGGGCAAACATTGGATTCCGGAATGTTGGTTGGATACATCGATACCACTCAATTGTTTCTGCAGAAAAAGCAACTGGAAGCACAGGTGAAAGCGATGGGTTACAAACTTCCCGATATTTCTGCGCAGACAGCTCAGTTTAAACAACAAGCCGCCGTTACACAAAGCGATTTGGATTATCTGTTGAATGAAAAAAAACGGACTGAAAATTTGGTGAAAGCCGATGCGGCGACGCCAAAACAATTAGATGACATCAATGCGAAAATTGCTACAGCAAGAGAACAAATAAAGGCAATTTATAAACAGGGCGCTGCACAGACTTCAGCGTTAAAGACGCAACGGTCGGGTATTTCAGCAGATGTGCAGCCGCTTTATTTTCAGATACAACAATTAAATGACCAACTAAAAAAATCAAAAATTATTAACCCGGTAAATGGAACTGTTCTTACAAAATTTGCAGAAGCCAATGAGATGGCAACAACCGGTAAACCTCTTTATTCTATTGCAGATTTATCCAGCATTACTTTGCGTGCCTACATCACCGGCAATCAATTTGGCGCCGTCAAACTAAAACAAAAGGTGAGAGTAATGGTGAATGACACAACAGGTAAATCAAAAGAATACGAAGGCATTATCGAATGGATTAGCGACAAAGCCGAGTTTACACCAAAAACAATTCAGACAAAAGATGAACGGGCGAATCTTGTTTATGCGATTAAAATAAGGGTAAAAAATGACGGCTATTTGAAAATAGGCATGTATGGAGAAGTGAAATTCAATTGACAGTTGACAGTTGACAATTGAGATAAATTCAGAAACATCATTGAAAAGAAGTTTAAAAGCTAATAGAAGCGCAGTATGGAAAATGTAATTGCAAATAAGTCTTATGCTTTTGCTCTTCGAATGATACGATTGTATCAATTTCTCTCAGAGCAAAAGAAAGAGTATGTATTGTCAAAACAATTATTGAGATCCGGAACGGCAATCGGGGCAATGGTTAAGGAATCAGAGCACGCACAGTCTAAAGCGGATTTTCTAAATAAAATGAATGTGGCTTTGAAAGAAGCAAACGAAACGGAATATTGGTTGATGCTTTTAAAAGATACACAATATATAAATGAGAATGAGTTCGATTCGATAAATGCCGATTGTACCGAAATTTTACGTCTACTTATAAGTATTGTAAAAAGCACAAAAACATCACTTAAAAAATAGATCGATAATTGTCAACTGTCAACTCTCAATTATTAATGAAACAACATGGTAACGTCAAATAATTTGGTAAAAACTTATGGAAAGAGGCATGAAATTCCTGCTGTGGATGATGTATCTTTTTCTGTGAATGAAGGTGAAATATTTGGATTGATTGGACCGGATGGATCCGGGAAAACAAGTATCTTCCGAATGCTCACTACTTTATTGCTTCCCGAGGGCGGAAGCGCTGCTGTAGCAAGTTTTGACGTGGTAAAAGATTACAGGCAAATAAGAAAGATAGTTGGTTATATGCCGGGAAAATTCTCTTTATACCCTGATTTAAGTGTGGAAGAAAATCTGAATTTTTTTGCAACAGTTTTCGGAACCACTATCCGCGAGAATTATGAATTAATCAAGGAAATTTATGTACAGTTAGAACCATTTAAAAAACGTAGAGCCGGAAAATTGTCAGGAGGAATGAAACAAAAACTGGCTTTATGTTGCGCATTAATACATAAACCCAAAGTGCTTTTTTTAGATGAACCGACAACCGGTGTTGACCCAGTTTCCAGGAAAGAATTTTGGGAAATGCTAAAACGGTTAAAAGCTCAAAATATCACCATTTTAGTTTCAACCGCGTACATGGATGAGGCGACATTGTGCGATAGAATTGCATTAATCCATTCGGGTAAAATTTTAACTGTTGATACGCCTGCAAATATTTCTGCTGCTTATCCGGAGAAATTATTAGAGGTAAAAGCCAACAAAATGTCGGCTCTGTTGAATGCACTTTCCAGATTTCAGAAAGTATCGGGCAGTTATGCTTTTGGCGAATATGCGCATGTGTCGGTAAACCGGAATGAAGAAAATGTGGAAGGCGAATTGAAAAATTATTTGCAGCAGGCAGGGCTTGAAAACATTGAGATAAAACCAATAAAGGCATCAGTTGAAGATTACTTTATTAAGCTATTAAAATAAAAATGGAGGAAGTAGTTATAAAAACAAATAAGCTCACCAAGCGTTTCGGCGATTTTATAGCTGTAAATGAAATCACCTTTGAAGTGTATAAAGGAGAAATATTTGGTTTTCTTGGAGCGAACGGAGCCGGAAAAACTACAGCGATGCGCATGTTGATTGGATTATCTAAACCTACATCCGGAAGCGCTACTGTTGCCGGATTTGATGTTTATAAAGAAAGAGAAAACATCAAAAAGAATATTGGATACATGAGCCAGAAATTCTCATTGTATGAAGATTTAACGGTGTTGGAAAATATCGGTTTTTACGGGGGAATATATGGTTTGAGCGACGCACAGATAAAAACAAAAAGCGATGAACTTATTACCAGTCTTGGCTTACAGAACGAAGCAAAAAAATTAGTGGCTTCGTTGCCTTTAGGGTGGAAACAAAAGCTTTCATTTTCTGTGGCCTTATTACATCAACCGAAAATCGTCTTTTTGGATGAACCAACAGGTGGCGTGGACCCGCTAACACGCCGGCAGTTCTGGGATCTGATTTATGCGGCCTCAGATAAGGGGGTAACCATTTTTGTCACCACTCATTATCTGGATGAAGCAGAATACTGCAACCGCATTTCTATAATGGTTGATGGGAAAATAGAAGCGTTGGCTTCTCCGGAAAACCTTAAAAAGCAATTCAACACACATTCGATGGACGAAGTATTTTATGAATTGGCAAGGGGAGCGAAGAGAGTTGAATAGAAGTGAATGGTGAATGGTGAATTGTGAATAGCGAATGAGTTGGGACTGAATTCTGTAATCACCTGATATTTCGGCAAAAACAGTTTTTGAAACGACAAAAAATGAAACAGTTTATCGCATTTGTAAAAAAGGAATTCTACCACGTTCTGCGTGATAAACGCACTTTGCTGATACTGTTTGGCATGCCCGTAATGCAGATTCTAATCTTTGGCTTTGCCCTTTCGAACGAAGTAAAAAATACAAAAATATTAGTAGTAGACAATGCCAAAGATGTTTCATCAGCGAAAATAATTTCAGAAATTGCAGCAAGTAAATACTTCCAATTAGAACAAATAACCAGTGATGATAGGCAGTTGGAACCTGCCTTTAAAAAGGGTATTATTCATGTCGCCGTAGTTATTCCGGCAAACTTTAATCATGATTTAATGCACTTGAATAAAGCACAAATTCAAATCATTGCTGATGCCTCTGACCCAAACCTTGCAACGACCTTAACCAATTATCTTTCGGCTATTATCCAGGATTATCAATTCCGTTTGAATAAGGCATTTTCGCTTCCGTTTCAAATTATTCCGGATATCAGAATGATCTACAATCCTCAACTAAAGGGCGCTCCCAATTTTGTACCCGGCGTAATGGCGTTGGTACTTATGCTCGTTTGCGTATTGATGACCGCCATTTCTATTGTAAAAGAAAAAGAAACCGGTACAATGGAAATACTATTGGTTTCACCCTTCAAACCAGTTTTAGTAATATTGGCAAAAGCGGTTCCTTATTTATTATTATCATTGATAAATCTGGCATCCATTCTTCTTCTGAGCGTTTATGTTTTGCGAGTTCCGGTTAATGGAAGTTTATGGTTATTATTTGCCGAAAGCACTTTATTTATCATTACGTGCCTCACGTTAGGCATCTTTATTTCTATCAAAACAAATACACAACAAGCTGCCATGTTGGTTTCATTGATGGGAATGCTGTTGCCAACGGTGCTGTTCAGCGGCTTCATGTTTCCCATAGAAAACATGCCTGTTCCCTTACAGATTATTTCCAATATTGTTCCTTCGAAATGGTTTTACATTATTGTAAAATCAATCATGATAAAAGGGGTCGGATTTACGGTAATATGGAAAGAGACTTTGATACTTGGCGGCATTATGTTGATTTTATTTTTATTGAGTTTAAAAAGCTTTAAAATCAGGATGCAATGAGAACGATTAAATTTTTATTGCGGAAAGAATTTAAACAAATATTCCGCAACCGGACGATACTTATCATGATTATGGTAATGCCCGTCATGCAATTATTGATTTTACCATTGGCGGCAAATTACGATGTAAAGAATATTAATTTGTCTGTGGTCGACCATGATCATTCTTCTTTTTCTCAAAAATTAATTTCGAAAATTACCGCCTCCGGATATTTCAGATTGCAGGGATATAACGCTTCATTCAACGGTGCTTTCCGATTGATAGAATCTGATCAGGCGGATTTGATTTTAGAAATTCCCGAAGGATTTGAACGAAACCTTGTGCGTGAAAATCAGCAAAAAGTTTTTATTGCTGTCAATGCGATCAATGGAACGAAAGCCGGGCTGGGCGGCGCTTATTTAACCCACATTCTTGGAGATTTCAACAGCGATATCCGATTACAATGGCAGCACGGGAAAGGAAGTGATTTAACGCCGATTATAGAAATCACGTCCTCCAACTGGTTCAATCCTTTTTTAAATTATCGCATTTATATGGTACCGGGCATTCTTGCAATCCTGGTAACAATGGTTGGCGGATTTCTTACTGCCCTGAATATTGTAAAAGAAAAAGAAGTAGGCACTATTGAGCAAATCAACGTGACACCAATAAAAAAACAATATTTTATTCTGGGAAAACTAATTCCGTTCTGGATTTTGGGAAATGTAGTGTTCACCATTGGTTTAATAATCAGTTGGTTAATTTATGGCATCATCCCCTTAGGAAACATTTTGGTTTTATACGGGTTTATCTGGCTATTCCTGTTGGCAGTTCTTGGTTTTGGTTTGCTCATTTCCACTTATTCTGATACACAGCAACAAGCCATGCTTATTATGTTTTTCTTTATGATGATTTTCATTTTAATGGGTGGATTATTTACACCGATCGACAGCATGCCTGGTTGGGCGAAAGTAATAGCACGGTTCAATCCATTGAGTTATATGATCGATGTAATGCGGATGGTTATTTTAAAAGGCAGCGGCTGGAAAGATATTTTGCCGCAACTATGGAAAATAGCTTTGTTTGCTGTCGTGTTAAATACCTGGGCAATTTTGAATTATAGAAAAACTGCTTGAATAAATAATTCACCGATTGAATTTTTAATACAGTGAGCAAACAAATAAGTGATATTCCTGTTTTCCCTTTTTAATAAAAATGCATCCTGAAAAAAAACCTACATTTATCATTATGCAAGAAAATAACTTTATCATTCACACCAATTCCGGGCTTTATACAGACATGTATGAACTGGTGATGGCTGAGGCATATTTTAAAGATAAAAAGCAGGATGAGCGTGCCTGTTTTGATTATTTTTTCAGAAAATTGCCTTTTGGCGGTGGTTATGTAATCTTTTGCGGATTGGGTGAATTGTTGCCGGTTATTGAAACGCTGCATTTTAATTCTGATGAAATCGATTGGCTACATAAACAGGGATTTAATAAAGATTTTTTGTCATGGCTGGAAGCATTCCGTTTTAAAGGAACGATTCGTTCGATGCAGGAAGGAGAAATTGCATTTCCGCTGGAGCCTTTACTGGAAGTGGAAGGTGGCCTTGCTGAAGTACAAATTATAGAAACATTATTATTAAATTATCTGAATTTTCAATCGTTGATTGCTACAAAAGCTGCCAGGATGAGATATGCAGCAGGCAACCGGTATTTGAGCGAATTCGGCTTGAGAAGAGCGCAGGGATTAGGTGGAATTTCGGCAAGCCGCGCAGCAATAGCCGGTGGTTTTGACAGCACTTCCAATATGTATGCTGCAAAAAAATTTAATATAAAAGCGGTGGGTACGATGGCGCATTCTTTTATTCAAAGCCAGGAAAATGAATTAGTTGCTTTTAGAAAATTTGCAGAAGCTGAACCGAACAATTGCACCTTGCTCGTAGATACGTATGATACTTTGAAAAGTGGCATTCCCAATGCCATAAAAGTTGCAAAGGAAATGAAAGAAAAAGGCCATCATCTTCAGGCAATCAGGCTCGACAGCGGTGACCTCGCGTATCTTTCTAAAAGGGGACGGAAAATGCTCGATGACGCTGGTTTGCGCGATGTGCAGATTGTAGTTTCTAATCAGCTGGATGAATATTTAATAAAAAGCTTACTGGAACAAAAAGCGCCCATAGATTCATTTGGCGTAGGTACCAGTCTCGCAACCGGGCAACCAGATGCGGCACTCGATGGGGTTTATAAATTGAGCGAAATAAATGGCGAACCAAAAATAAAACTGTCTGAAAATATTCAGAAAGTGACGTTGCCGGGACGTAAACAAGTTTATCGCTTTACAGATGAAGCCGGCTGTTTTGCTGCCGATGCGATTGCTCTTGAACAGGACACGGTTCCTGGTAAAATGATCCATCCGTTTGATGTGGAAAAAAGCAAGGATCTGGATATCAAAATGGCAAAGCCGTTGCTCCATAAAATAATGAAAGATGGAAAATCTTTATTAAAAAAACAGGAACCAAAAGATGTGGCCTCTTATGTACAAAAAAGAATGCAGCAACTGCCTGATGAACATAAGCGTTTTAATAATCCGCATATTTACAAAGTCGGCATTAGTGGGCCTCTCCAGGAATTGAGAAGTGATTTGAGGAAGAAATATAAAATGTAATTAAACCACCTCTCCTTCCAAATCAAAATCAAAAGCTTTGGTGATTTTTACATTGACAAAATCACCCGGCAATAATTTTCGCTCAGAATTAATGATTACTTCATTATCTACTTCAACACTGTCAAATTCTGTGCGACCCAGGTATTTTCCTGCTTCTTTTTTATCAACAATTACTTTGAAAGTTTTTCCAACTTTCTCTTCATTTTTTTGATAAGAAATCTCCTGCTGAACATCCATGATTTCGTGTGCACGCCTTTCTTTTTCTTCTTCGTGAACATCATTTTTTAAATCATAAGCCGAAGTATTTTCTTCATGAGAATAGGTGAAAATTCCTACGCGATCAAATTCCATTTTTTTTAAAAACAATTTTAATTCTTCTACATCATCCTGTGTTTCTCCCGGAAAACCGGCTATAAGTGTGGTTCTTAAACAAATGCCTGGAATCTTTGATTTTATTTCGCCAATAATGTCCTCCATTTCTTCTCTCGTTATTTGCCTTTTCATTGATTTCAACATTCTGTTGCTCGCGTGTTGCAAAGGCATATCGAGATAGTTACAAATATTCTCGCGTTCTTTCATTGCGTCAATGATTTCAATTGGGAATTTGGAAGGATAAGCATAATGTAAACGAATCCATTCTAATTGGGGAATATCCGACAGTAAACGAAGTAATTTTGGCAATTCCCGTTTTTTATAAATATCCAAACCGTAATAAGTGAGTTCCTGCGCAATCAACATAATTTCTTTGACGCCTCTTGATACTAATAATTTAGCTTCTTCCACCAAAGATTCTATCGGACGGCTTACATGTTTCCCGCGCATTAATGGAATGGCACAAAAAGAACAAGTTCGGTTGCAACCCTCGCTTATTTTCAAATACGCATAATGATTCGGCGTGCTTAATAATCTTTCGCCAACCAATTCTGCTTTGTAATCGACATCGAATTTTCTCAATAAAAAAGGCAGTTCCATTGTACCAAAAAAGGCATCGACTTCAGGAATTTCTTCTTCCAGGTTTTGCTTGTAACGTTCACTCAAACAGCCTGTAACGTAAACTTTATCCAGCTTGCCGTGTTTTTTTAATTCTACCTGTTCTAAAATAGTGTTGATACTTTCCTGTTTAGCAAGATCAATAAATCCACAGGTATTTACCACTACGATGTTATGATCGAGTTTCTTACTTTCATGTTTTACATCAAAATCTGCTGCTGCAAGTTGGCCGCTCAAAACCTCACTGTCCACCATGTTTTTGCTGCATCCAAGTGTGATGATATTTACTTTATCTTTTTTATTCTTTGTTTTCATTTTTTCCTATGAATTTTTACCACCAATCCAGTGCGTCTACACGGTCTAAACCCAATAATTAAATAATTTCAATCAGCCTACTTTACTCCTCCAAACAAACTGTCCACAAAATCCTTTTTATCAAACACCAAAAGATCGGTCGCTTTTTCGCCAACTCCAATAAATTTGACGGGAATTTTAAACTGATCGGCGACCGCAAGCACTACTCCACCTTTTGCGGTGCCATCGAGTTTAGTAATGGTCAATGCGCTTACATCCGTTGCGGCAGTAAAATGTTTCGCCTGCTCCAATGCATTTTGCCCGGTGCTTCCGTCCAACACCAGCATGACTTCATGTGGGGCTCCGGGCAACGCCTTATTTACCGATCTTTTTATTTTATTCAATTCATCCATTAAATGAATTTTATTGTGCAATCTTCCTGCTGTATCAATAATCACTACATCTGCATTTCTGGCAACTGCACTTTGTACTGCATCAAATGCAACGGCACTTGGATCTGATCCCATCGCGTGTTTCACAATCGGCACGTTGGTTCTTTCGCTCCAGATATTCAATTGATCAACCGCCGCTGCACGAAAAGTATCCGCTGCGCCAAGCAATACTGATTTTCCTGCCAAAGAAAAATTATGGGCAAGCTTTCCTATCGTTGTTGTTTTTCCAACTCCATTTACACCAACTACCAAAATTACATGCGGTTTATGTCCTGCAGGAAGTTCATAATTGATATAAGAACTGTCCTGCGGCGCGTCCACCAAAATAGATTGAATCTCTTCTTTTAAAATCTGGTTAAGTTCAGCGGTATTGATGTATTTATCTTTCGCCACTCTTTTTTCTATACCATCAATAATTTTGACCGTTGTATCCACTCCTACATCGGCACTTACCAGAGCATTTTCAAGATCATCGAGCACCTCTTCGTCTACGCTACTTTTTCCGGCGATCGCTTTTGATATCTTATCAAAGAATCCCGCTTTGGTTTTCTGCAAACCTTGATCCAGCGTTTCTTTTTGTTCTTTCTTTCCAAAAATTTTATCAAAAATTCCCATCTAAAAAATTGTTAAGGGGTAAAAATAAATAAAGCTATCCGCACTTATTGCAGGATAGCTTTAATAAAAAATTTTGTGATCAAAATCTAACTTCCGAGATGTTCTTTGATCTTGTCTTTATGAACAATAGATTCCTTAAAAGTATAAGAGCCTGATTTTGGGCTGCGAACTACACGCACAACTTTAGTCCAGTTTTTAGCATCTGCTGCCGCTTTCTGGTCTTTGGTTTTTATCGCGGTTTTTGCTGACTTTGCCATTTTATAATAATTTAATAATGTGGTGATTAGCTAAAGAGCTAATTATTTTATTTCTTTATGAACAGTAACTTTCTTTAGAATCGGATTGAATTTTTTCAATTCCAAACGTTCAGGGGTATTTTTTTTATTCTTTTTGGTAATATAACGGCTTGTGCCTGGAAGCCCTGAAGCTTTATGCTCGGTGCACTCCAAAATTACCTGAACCCTGTTTCCTTTCTTTGCCATTTTAATAATTTAATAAATGTAATAATTAAATCTTTACTCCTTTAGACCTCATTTCTTTCACTACGGTATAAAGACCATTTTTATTAATGGTACGAATCGCTTCTGAAGACAATTTTAAAGTGATCCATTTGTCTTCTTCTGCCAGAAAATATCTTTTTGTCTGCAGATTGGGTAAAAACCTTCTTTTGGTTTTAATATTAGAATGCGAAACAGTATTACCCGTGATCGGCCTTTTTCCTGTTACCTGACATACTCTAGCCATAGTGTTCTTTTTTTTCGGACGGCAAAGGTAATAAAGAAATATTTACCTGGAAAATAAAAATAAAAGAATTTATGTTAAAGGCTGAACTGCCGAAAAGCGATCGCTGAAGCTCAGGTTCTCTTAGTCAAACAGGCACAATTTATGTTGCAAATTTTATTATGGAAACATTTGGAGAATTAATAAATAATAAGCAACCTGTGCTGGTTGATTTTCATGCTACCTGGTGCGGCCCTTGCAAAATGATGGCGCCGGAATTACAGCGCTTTGCACAAAATAACAGCGGCAAATTAAGGGTGATAAAAATAGACATTGACCGGAACCAAAAAGCCGCTCAGCAATATAATATCCAGGGCGTTCCTACTTTGATTCTGTTTAAAGAAGGGAAAATCCTTTGGCGTCAGTCAGGAGCGATGAGCGCACAGCAAATTTCTGATGGCATAAAATCTCATTTATAAAAAGAAGTAATTTTGGCGTTATTCTTTACTATAAATAAATAAAATGGCGTCAAATAACATCAGTGCCGTTTTTAAAGGCGGAATGAATTTTACAGCAGAAGTGAATGGCCACAAAATAGAAATAGACACGGAGGAAACGGCTGGCGGAAAAAATATTGGTACGCGTCCAAAAGCGTTGATGCTTGTTTCTCTTGCCGGTTGTAGCGGTTTTGATGTCGTAAGTATTTTGAATAAAATGCGCGTGGATTTTTCTGATCTTTCGGTGAATGTGGAAGGACACCTTACGGAAACAGAACCCAAAATATATGATAAAGTCCATTTGAATTATTCCATCAGAGTAAAAAAGGGAGACGAAGAAAAAGTTTTAAAAGCAGTTAAACTATCTAAAGAAAAATATTGCGGGGTGAGTAAAATGTTTGAATCATTTGCAAAAGTAACTTTTGACATAAAATATTTATAAGCAAATGGTTTTAATACAATTTCAGTTATTTTTCTCAGTTTCCAGTTCATAAGTTAATTCGCCGTTGACAATTCTGGCGGGTGCGGTAAAAGGATGTTCTTCTTCTTTTCCTATTGACATAATGTGCATCACTTTCCATCCATTTGCTTTTAAATAATCTGAAACCATCGAGCGATGACATCGCCACCACACTGCTTCTGAACACATATAAGCGGTTCTTTTTTGCAAAGCGATTTTTTCTAACTCTTCAATTCCTTCTTTAAATTCATTTGTTTCCATGTAATCTGCATAAGCACGAAAAGCGAGTACCCGCCAGGATGTATTTTTAGAATCACGGTTCACTTTTCTTCTGCCACCCAGTTTTTTTATATGAATGTATTCAATTCCATTTTCAGGGAATGTGTGCTGAAGAATTTCTTTATTAAACCGGGGAAATTTTCTGGAACCCGGAAAACTTCTGATGTCTGCTACCATTTCTATTTTGAAAGAACGCAACATTTCCAATAGCTCCTCAAATGTCCTGGTCGAATGCCCGATCGTCCATATGATTTTATTTTTCTTTGATCCCTTCATTAAAAATATTTCAAAACAAAAAGTAATTATTCAATGTTACAGCTATTCTAACTTCCTGAGGTACAAATGGGGAACATTGTTCATGAAAACTGTTACAACCCCATTTTAATGATTTATTTTCCAGTCCAATCGGAATTTTGAAAAATCCTTCTTCAATAGCCATTTCAGTAAAAGCGTTTCAAAAAATGTTCATTTCGTGTCATTAGACCCCGGCAAGTCTTATTATCTTACTGTATACATACAGTCAAAGCTTTTCAGAAAATAACATAATATATGTGCACTACCCTTTCCCATACTTCATCCATGCCTTTCCCATGCTTCATCGATGCTGTTCCTATGCCTTTGCAGCGAAGGATGAATACCTTTGCAGCAAAGGATGAATTCCTTTCCTATACCTCTCAAGCGAAGGATGAAAGTCTTAAACTGCACGATGCGTGTCTTTTTTGTGAGATTTAAAACCGTGATACCACATGTAACTGCTGAGTGAACTCAACCCGGCACCCACATCACTACAAAATCTTGTAACCGTTTTTCTTGCTGCAAACTCATTTCCACATCGTTCACAATCCTTTGCACTTGAATATTAGCACCTGAGACTGTTTAATTTTGTTTAAAAGTGTCCAGTTGGCCTCAAATTTTTGTACCGAGAATGCATGTTTTTTTGTAAGGTACAAATGAGGAAGAAATACACACAATATACAAAACAAAGATTAAAACCAAGTGAAGAAAAAATATTTACTTGTTAAATACCAATAAAAAAAGAGTTCCAGCTTGTTAAATTCTTATTTAATACATGTTATTCTTGTCTCATTTATTTACCGACACAAAAAATAAAATTCAACTTATTTATTCGTTTACCGGTAATTGTTTTGAGAGGCTTCAAAATGTGGATTCTGCGGCCGCATCACGCAGATCACGAGGACAGATAAAATGAGTATCAAAGGTAAAACCGGTAAAAGTGTGGCGCCATGATACTCTATCCATCCTGTAAAAACCGATGTTAATCCGTAAGCAAAAAAAACCATTACCTGTAGTTCAATGCGTTGTTCTAAATTTTTGATAACCGGCAATTGTGGTAAACCATCTTTTACTTTTCTCTTAAATCCGTTTCTCAAACCACTTACAGCACTCATTCCAATGCTGGTAATTGTTCCAGTGATAAAAGTGGTGACTACGCCCGGAATATTTAAGTGCCGTATGGTCGCACTTTGAATGCCCATCGCCACAGCAGATAATAGAATGGAAACATACAGTGTGGAATTTTGAAGCGGCGTACTTTCTTCAAACCAGATAAGAGCCAAAATGAAAATAATAAAACATTCAATGCCGACGCTTAAAGTGATATAGTAAGACCATCCTTTTTTTTTGTTTTCAACAATCAAAGCGCCTGCAAGAGCCCCGCTAAAAAAGCCGGCTAATGCCGCGAGCGAATGTAAAGATGAAGCAAGTTTTCCCTGCCCTATAGAAAGCCCGAGGAGTATGGTATTTCCGGTCATGTTTGCCGTAAAAACATGCCCGAGGCGGTAATAACTCATTACATCAATACTGCCGGCTACAGATGCCATCAATATCAGCATAAGGTCAAACCAAACTGAGGAAGTGTAATGAATCCGGCTTTTCATAAATCATATCCATCCTTTTGTTTAAATTCTGAGAAAAAAGAAAAAGTGTGTGAGTCACAAAAAATGTTTTTACCAAAACTTCTACGGATGGCCTTCTTTTCGCGCAAGTTCCCCTTCGTCTAAATCTTCATTTTCATCGCGTTGCAGATCGGGATCCAGGCTGATATCTTCTTCCGCCTGCTCAAACGCTTCTTCCGTATGTTCGCGTTCGTCTTCAGGATTTTTTTTCGGGTCTTTACTTTTTTCAGGAAAATTTCTATCAGGCAACATATTTTACAGTTTTATTAAATGAAACTATTAAATATTGTGCCAGCCTTTGTTTTACGCAAAAGATAAAGAAAGTTGCAAAGCTGGTTTTGTGCGACGTTTATAAACCGGAATTTCTCCATGCGTTTCGTCCTGACAAATATGAAATACTTCTGTTTCCTGGTAACGCGATGCTACGATTACCCTTACATTTTGAGCATGAGCTTTGAATAAATCCTCCACCAGCTGAGGTGAATTATTATTTTTAGATAGATGCGATAATAATAAATGGCTCATAAAGTCTGCCCGGTGTTCAAGAAAAAGTTGGAGTGCCTGTTTATTGCTCAAATGACCCAAGCCCCCACGAATTCTTTTTTTCAGATGAAAAGGATAATTGCCTTTGTCCAGCATATCTTCATCATAATTTGCTTCCAGGAAAGCTGCGTGGCATTGTTTGAAATAGTTTTTTAATTCATTGCACGGAACACCAATATCTGTAAAGACGCCCACGCAAATATTATTATAAGAAACGACAAAACTGTAAGGATCGCTGGCGTCATGAAATTTTGGAAAAGGTGTAACCGCTAATTTTCCTATCAAAATACGTTGATGCGCAATAAAGCTTTTGAATAGATTTTCTTCAAAGTTTAATCCGCCGCGGCGCATGGTGAGAGGCGTAATATAAACCGGCAATTGATATTTTTTTACCAATACCGGCAATCCTTTTATATGATCAGAATGTTCATGAGAAACAAAAACCGCTTTTACTTTTTCAATCAACAAGCCCAGCCGTTTCATTCTTTTTTCAATTTCCCTGCATGAAATGCCTGCATCGATCAATACCGCTTCAGTATCGTTTCCTACATAATAACAATTGCCGTTGCTCCCAGAGTTTAAAGAAGTAATGAATAAAGACATTTGCGCAAAGGAAAGAATTTTGGAAATAAAAAAAGGCAATATTCATTTGTTTACTGGAAAACTTTTTAGAAAATATTCATCACCTTTAATAAAAACTATACAATCACATGAGCCTTTTATTAAACAGAAACACATTTGGAGACAAAGCCAACAGTGGAAACGTTCTTACAAAAGACGATGCAGAACAGTTATTAAACGATTGGGTAAAAAACGACAAATTAAAACTTCACATGAAGCAGGTGGCACACCTGATGAAAAGCTGGGCTGCAGAAAAAGAACAACTCAATGAAGGAGATCAATGGCGATGGGAAATGGCTGGTTTGCTTCATGATGCAGATTGGGATCAATGGCCGGAAACGCATTGCAAAAAAATAATTGAAGAATTGGAATCAAGAAATGTTGATCCTGAAATTATTCGTGCGATTGCTTCTCACGGGCCAAATCATTTTGGCGTGGAACCGGAAACCAAAATGGATAAAATGCTTTATGCTTTTGACGAATTATCGGGCTTAATTCATGCGTATTCGCTCATGCGTCCTACAAGATATGACGGGATGGAACTGAAAGGCGTAAAGAAAAGGCTGAAAGAAAAATATTTTGCAGCCAATGTTTCCCGGGAAGAAATCCAGGATGCGTGCAATCGTGCGGGAATTCGATTGGATGACGTTGTTCAATTTATTATTGATCATCAAAAAGGGGCGAAATTGTAAAATCCATTTATTTCTTTCTTTGCTGAAAAAACTTTTACTTCACTGCCTGCATGGTGACCAGCCTCCTGTAAAATCCATCGAGAGCCATCAAAGTCATGTGTGTACCGCGTTCTACGATTTTTCCTTTTTGCAAAACAATAATTTCATCTGCGTGACGAATCGTGCTCAACCGGTGTGCAATTACAATACTGGTGCGGTTGTTCATTAAATTATTAATAGCATCCTGAACCAGTTTTTCACTTTCTGTATCCAGCGACGAAGTGGCTTCATCCAGAATTAAAATCGGCGGGTTTTTTAAAACGGCTCTGGCAATGGTAACCCGTTGTTTTTCGCCGCCGCTCAGTTTATTTCCACGTTCGCCAATTGTAGTATTGTATCCATTTTCTTTTTGCAAAATAAACTGGTTTGCATTGGCAATTTTTGCTGCCGTAATAATTTCTTCTTTTGATGCCTGTTGCATTCCAAGAGAAATATTATTGGCAATGGTGTCATTAAATAAAATCGGTTCCTGTGTTACAATGCCCATCTGGTTGCGCAGTGAATGCAAAGAATAATTTTTGATGTCGATTCCGTCTATGAGCAATTCACCTTTTATTGTATCATGAAAACGCGGAACCAAATCGACAAGCGTACTTTTGCCTGCGCCGGAAGAACCAACGAGCGCAACGGTTTTCCCTTTTTCGATTTTTAAATTGATATCATCCAGAATCATTTTATCCTGGTAGGAAAATGAAACATTTTTAAATTCGATACAATCTTTAAAAGAGTCGAGGTTTATTGGATTAGCAATTTCTTTTATCACTACATCTTCATTGACCAAATGTTCGATTCGTTCTACGCTCGCTGCGCCTTTGCGGATATTGTATGAAGCAGAAGAGAGATTCTTTAACGGCTGAATAATTTGCGAAAAAATTAAAATATAAGTAAAAAAATCTCCGGGATCAAGAAAAGTTTTATTCAAAACCAAACGTCCGCCATACCACAACACGCAAACAATTGCCGTAACACCTAAAACTTCACTAACCGGCGAAGCAGAATCTCTTTTTCTGATGGCTTTATTTTTTATTCGAAGCAATTCGTTATTCTCAACAGTAAATTTGTTGAACTGTTTTTGTTCTGCATTAAATGCTTTGATCACGCGTATTCCACTCAGTGTTTCTTCAATTGTTGAAAGAATGGCGGCGAGCTTTTCCTGCAGCATCGTGCTTTGCTTTTTTAAAGAACGTCCGATGCGCCCGATAATAAATCCTGCGATTGGCAATAATAACATCAAAAATAAGGTAAGCTGCGGGCTGAGCACAATCATATAACAAAGGAAGATGAGAATGGTGACCGGCTCTCTAAAAAGTGATTCCAATAAATTTACCGATGATGTTTCCACATCACTTAAATCATTGGTAAGACGACTCATGATGTCGCCTTTTTTCTGATCGTTAAAATAACCGATGGGCAGTTCCAATATTTTTTTGAACATGCTTGTCCGCATATCATTTACAATATGATTACGGATCGGAGTGAGAATATAAATCGATAGATATAAAAAAATGTTTTTTAAAATAATAAAAGTCAGGATCAAAATGCAGATAACACCGAGAGCTTTCACATCTCCATGAGGTTGCTGAACTACAGTGCCAATCCATTCTTTAAACTGGTTGACCGGATTGATTTTTGTTAAAAAATTGCTGTTTTGGGAAACATTGTTCAGTACATTTTGTTTTTTAAAAATAAGCAATAAAAAAGGACTTAAAAGTCCGAGTGAAATAACTGAAAACAAGTTGGAAAGAATATTAAAACCGAAATAAGTAAAGATTAATTTCGGGTACTTGCGCACGTATCTGAAAATGGTCCGTAAACTCTTCATTAAAACAATTGAAATGCTTAATAACTTGAAATAGCGGCAAAGTAACTAATTTTACAGGGAACCATAATTATATAAGATGACAGAAGGTAAAAGACAAAAGCAGGTGGCAGCGGAAATTTCAAAAGAATTGAATGAGATTTTTTTGAAGATGGGATTGAACATGATGGAAGGCGGAATGATCTCTATTTCATCAGTGAAAATTACGCCGGATCTTTATGAAGCGAGGATTTATTTAAGCTTTTTCCAGGTAAAAGACCCGGAAGCTGCTTTGGAAAAATTCAAAGAACTCAGCAGCGAAATACGTGGAGAGTTGGGAAAAAGAATGCGTCACCAGTTGCGCAGCATTCCGCAACTTACTTTTTACCTGGACGATACATTGGATTATGTTTTCAAATTAGAAAAATTGCTGGATGATATAAAGAAAGAACCAAAACCATTTAAAAACGGTGATGAAGAGGAATCGGCCCAATAATTTAATAATTCAATAATTCAATAAATTTTCCTTGTACCTCAAATTCGCCTGGAGATATTTTAAAGCAAAAAAAAGCACGAATGCAATAAATATTATTTCGTGGGTAACGGCTGGCGTGATTGCTTTTTCTACCTTATGCCAGGTATTGGTTTTAAGTGTTTTCAATGGGTTTGAAGATCTGGTAAAATCGCTTTATTCCAATTTTTATTCAGATGTAAAAGTCGTTCCTGATAAAGGAAAAACCTTTACGCTTACTCAATCACAACTCAACGAAGTTCATAAAATTCCCGGAATCAAAGGGACTTCTCTTGATGTGGAAGAAAAGGCTTTATTGCAAAATGGAGACCAGCAAACGGTGGTTTTATTAAAAGGCGT
>Ga0207652_10001566_pt1 | contig 20128 bp, 20 predicted proteins | sample KBSC63BmetaG_FD_184334 | JGI IMG/M metagenome (GOLD analysis project Ga0207652, IMG submission 184334) | Corn rhizosphere microbial communities from Kellogg Biological Station, Michigan, USA - KBS C6-3B metaG (SPAdes) (version 2) | ecosystem: Host-associated > Plants > Roots > Rhizosphere ... | reverse complement strand
CTCCGGCAGCAGCCAGCCGAGGTTGACCATCGCGTCCGTCGCCGTCGCCTCGGTTCCGCCGCGGCCGTACGCGGCAGGCCCGGGGTCGGCGCCCGCCGAGCGCGGGCCGACGCGGAAGATGCCGCCTGCGTCCACGTAGGCGATCGAGCCGCCGCCGGCGCCGATCGTGTCGACGTCGACCATCGGGATCATCGCCTGGTACGGCCCGACCCTGGTGTCCAGCAGGTGCTTCATCCGCAGCCGGCCTTCCTGGGCGAGGCCGATGTCGGCCGACGTGCCGCCCACGTCGAGCGTGATCACGTTCTCGTAGCCCGCCTGGCGCCCGGCCCAGATGCCGCCGACCACGCCGGCCACCGGGCCGGACATCAGCAGGTTCACCGGCCGCGCGATCGCGCCTTGGGCGGTGGCGACGCCGCTCGCGGAGGTCATCAGGTGCAGCCCGGTGCGGATGTCCATCGCCTCCAGCTCCTGCTCGAGCCGGTGGACGTAGCTGGAGACGCGCGGGCCGATGTACGCGTTCAGGCAGACGGTCGAGAAGCGCTCGTACTCGCGGTACTGCGGCAGCACCTCGGACGAGACCGACAGGAACGCGTCCGGGAACTCCTCGCGGACGATCTCGGCGACGCGAGCCTCGTGCTCGGAATTGAGGAACGAGAAGAGGAAGCAGACTGCGACCGACTCCATGCCCGCCTCCTTCAGCCTCCTCACCTGTGCGCGCGCCTTCTCCTCGTCCAGCGGAACGAGCACGGACCCGTCGCGGGTGATCCGCTCGGGCACGGTCAGCCGGTGGCGGCGGCGGACGATCGGGTAGCGCTGCCACGGCAGATCCTGGTAGTTCGAGAAGTTGAGCGGCTTCTTGTGCCGGGCGATGTGGAGGATGTCCCGGTAGCCCTCGGTGGTGATCAGGCCGACCTGGGCGCCGTTGTGCTCGATCACGATGTTGGTGGCGATCGTCGTGCCGTGGAACACCTGCTCCAATTGCGACGGCGCGGTTCCCGCGCGATCGCAAAGCTCGCGAACTCCTCGGACGGTTCCCTGAGACGGATCGGCGGGAGTCGTGGGGACTTTGTGGACCGTGATCGTTCCCGCGTCGTCGTCCACGTAGATCAGGTCGGTGAACGTGCCGCCGACGTCGACTCCGAGTCGCTTCATGCCACGCTCCTAGGGCTTGAGGACGATCTTGCCGAAGTGCTCACGGCGCTCCATGACCTCCATCGCCTCCCGCGCCTCGCCGAGCGGGAAGACCTTGTACACGAGCGGCTCTATCAGTCCGCGTGCCGCCAGGTCGAGCACCTTCTCGATCTCCCAGCGATCGTAGACGAACGAGCCGATCACCTGCTTCTGCGCGCGGAAGAAGGGGATGATGTCGAAGGGGACGACCTCGCCGGAATGGCCGCCGCAGATCACCAGGCGGCCGTCCTTCGCCAGGGAGTCGAGTCCCTTCTGGAAGAGCTCGCCGCCGACGTGCTCGAACACGAGGTCGACGCCGCGGCCGTCGGTGGCGCGCATCACCTCCTCGACCACGTCCTGGCTCGCGTGGTTGATCCCCACGTCCATCCCCAGCTCGCTCGCGCGCGCGAGCTTCTGGTCGGAGCTGGCGTTCCCGATCACGAACGCCCCGGCCAGGTGGGCGAGCTGTACCGCCGCCGAGCCGATACCGCTGCCGACGGAGTTGATCATCACGCGCTCGGCGGGAGCGAGCCGGCCACGCGTGAAGAGCATGTGCCAGGCGGTGCCGAAGGCGATCTGAGTGGCCGCGGCGGCCTCGTCGCTCAGGGAGTCCGGGATCCGGATCAGGTGACGGACCGAGCAGGCGAGCTTCTCGGCGTATCCGCCCGAGGTCGAGAAGCTGATGAAACCCGCCGAGGGGCAGAGCGACTCGCGTCCGGTGCGGCAGTAGACGCATTCGCCGCAGGTCGCCATCAGATACGGCATCACCCGCTCGCCGACCTCCCAGCCGGTCACGCCCTCGCCCAGCGCAGTGATCCGTCCGACCACCTCGACGCCGAGCACGAACGGAGGCTCGACCGGGAAGCGCGAGACCCCTTCCCGGACGTCGACGTCCAGGTGGTTCAGCGCAGAGGCGAGGATGTCGACCGCCACCTCGCCCGGGCCGGGCTCGGGATCGGGCAGCTCCTGGACCTGCAGCACGTCGGAACCACCGAACTCCTCGAACACGACCGCCTTCACGCCGGCACCTCCCACTCGGACGACGGGGCTGAGGCTCCTTTATGTCTGACTTTCGAGTGGGAGTCAAGAAAGAGCCGCCGGTGTCGATTTGCGCCCTGCTCGAATGTCTGACATAAAGCGGACACGGCTGCGCTCGACCGACTCCGCTCCCTGCTGTTCGCGCCCGGCTCGGACGAGCCGAAGCTGACGAAGGCACTCGCCTCGGAGGCCGACGCGGCGGTCGCCGACCTCGAGGACGCGGTCACCCCCGACCGCAAGGACGAGGCGCGTGAGCTGGTGTCGCGGCTCCGGCCGCCCGTCGTCCGGGTCAACGGCGCCGGCACGCCGTGGTTCGAGGACGATCTCGCCGCGGCCCGCGAGCTGCCGCTGGAGGCACTAGTGCTGCCGAAGGCGACGCCCGACGCGGTGGCGGCGCTCGGCCCGGACGGTCCTCCGGTGATCGCGATCGTCGAGACGGCGCAGGGCCTGCGGCTCGCTTATGAGACCGCGTCGAGCCCCAGGGTGGCGGCGCTCCTGCTCGGCGCCGCCGATCTCGGCGCCGAGCTCGGCTGGGAGCCGCGGCCGGACGGGCTCGAGCTGGTCTACGCCCGCTCGAAGGTGGTCGCCGACTCGGCTGCGGCCGGGATCCGCGGCCCGTTCGACGTCGTCCACGTCGACACCCGCGACGACGCCGGGCTGGAAGCCGCCGCGCGGTTCGCGCGTTCGCTCGGATTCCGCGGCAAGGCCTGCATCCACCCCGCGCAGGTCCCGATCGTCAACCGCGTGTTCCGACCGGACGCCGACAGCGTCGCCTGGGCGGAGCGGGTGGTGGAGGCGGCCGAGACCGGCGGGCGCGAGGGGCGGGGAGCGGTCGCGCTCGACGGCGAGATGATCGACGCGCCGATCGTCGACCGTGCGCGCAAGATCCTGTCCGACGCGAAAGGAGCAACGCATGGCCACTGACGCCGCGACCGCGCCGAAGGTCTGGGAAGGCCGGTTCTACGAGGATCTCGACGTCGGCGACGTCTTCCGCAGCCGCTTCGGCCGCACGGTCACCGAGTACGACAACGTCCTCTTCACCGGGCTCACGCACAACACCAACTCGATCCACTTCGACGCCGTGCACGCCGGGCGCACGCAGTTCGGGCAGATCCTCGTGAACAGCACCTTCACCCTGGCGCTGGTCACCGGCCTGACCGTCCAGGACACGAGCGAGAACGCCGCGGCCAACCTGGCCTGGACGGACATCTCCCTGCCGAACCCGGTCTTCGTCGGCGACACGCTGTGGGCCGAGAGCGAGATCCTCGACAAGCGCGAGTCGAAGTCCAGGCCGAACGTCGGCATCGTCGGGATGCGTACACGAGGGATCAACCAGCGCGGGCAGGTCGTGATCGAGTACCGCCGGACGTTCATGCTCTACAGGCGCGGGGCGCCGGAGGCGAAGCGCAGCTTCCCCGGCACCGCCGAGGAATGGAGGGTCTGATGGCAACGGCAGCGGAACGGTTTGCGGCCTTCGCACTCGAGCTCGACCTCGACGCGGTCCCGGACGAGGTGGTCGACGCGGCGAAGCTGCACGCGCTGGACGTGCTCGGCTGCGGTCTCGCAGCGCACGGCCTGGGAATCGCCGGCGAGGGCCGGACGGCGATGGCCGAGCTCGGCGGAGAGCCGGACGCGACCGTGATCGGCCTCGACCGCGGCCTGCCGGCGGCGAACGCCGCGTTCGCGAACGCGATGCTCTGCCACGGCCTCGACTTCGACGACACCCACTCGGACTCGGTCTCGCACGTCAGCACCGTCGTCGTGCCGGCGGCCGCCGCGCTCGCGGAGGCTCGGGGTGCGACCGGGCGCGAGCTGCTGACCGCGGTGATCGCGGGCAACGAGGTCGTCACCCGGATCGGCATGGCGACCCCCGGGGCGTTCCACGCGCGCGGCTTCCATCCCACGGCGATCTGCGGCATCTTCGGCGCGACCGCGGCGGCGGCCAGGCTGAGCGGCCTCTCCGTCGCCGACACGGCGAGCGCCCTCGGCATTGCCGGCAGCATGGCGTCCGGGCTGTTCGCCTACCTCGACGACGCGACCGCGACGAAGCCGATCCACCCCGCCTGGGCTGCGCACGGTGCGCTGGTCGCGGCACGGCTGGCGGCGCTCGGCGCGGAAGGCCCTCCCGGCGTGCTCGAGGGACGCTTCGGGCTGTACCACGCCTTCGTCGACACCCGCATCGACCTCGAGCCGCAACTCGCCGACCTCGGCGAGCGCTGGGAGACGCCGCGAATCGCGTTCAAGGCCTTCCCCGCCTGCCACTTCATCCACGGCTCGCTCGGCGCCACTGCGTCGCTCGGCGAGGTCGACCTGGACGAGGTCGAGGACATCCTCGTCACCGTCCCTGAGGCCGGTGTCTCGCTCGTCCTCGAGCCGGCCGAGTCGAAGGTCGCGCCGCGCACCGACTACGAGGGCAAGTTCTCCCTCCAGTACTCGACCGCGGCCATGCTCGTGCACGGCAGCGTCGGTCTGACCACCTACACGCCGGAGGCGCTGGCCGACGAGCGCGTGCTCGGCCTGGCCGGGAAGGTGCGCTACGAGACGAAGGAGTACGCCTCGTACCCGGCCGCATTCCCCGGCGGGGTGCGGATCGCTCTGCGGGACGGCCGGACGCTCGAGGCGGATCTCCCCTACCAGCTCGGCGCGCCCGAGAACCCGATGAGCGCGGAGCAGGTGCGGGCCAAGTTCAGAGAGAACGCCGCGCTCGCCGGCGGCTCGTTCGAAGCGCTCGAGGAGGCGGTCCTCGAGCTCGACCACCGTGACGACCTGCACGCGGTCCTCTCGACGCTCGGGCGGGAGAGAGTCGCAGCGTGACGCAGCCCGAGGTCGTCGCCGCCGTCCGCGAATGGGTCGAGCGGGAGGTCTATCCCACCGCGTCGGAGTACGAGCACGCGGACGAGTACCCCGCACCGCTCGTCGAGGACATGAAGCGGATGGGCCTCTTCGGCGTGACCATCCCGGAGGAGTACGGCGGCCTCGGCCTCGACCTGCTCACCTACGTGCTGATCCAGATCGAGCTGTCGCGCGGCTGGATGTCCCTGTCCGGCGTCCTGAACACGCACTTCATCTCCGCCTGGATGATCCGGACCCACGGGACCGACGAGCAGCGGCAACGCTACCTGCCGCGGATGGCGACGGGCGAGCTCCGCTTCGCGTACTCGATGACGGAGCCGCATGCCGGCTCGGACGTCCAGGCGATCCGCACGCGCGCGGTTCGCGACGGCGACGGCTACGCGATCACCGGCCAGAAGATGTGGGCGACGAACGGCTTGCGCGCCGGCGCGATCATGCTGCTCGCGGTCACCGACCCGGATGCCGAGCCCAGGCACCGCGGGATGACCGCGTTCATCGTCGAGAAGGAGCCTGGCCGGGCTTCCCAGCCCGGCCTGGAGGTCAGCGCGCCGCTCCGGAAGCTCGGCTACAAGGGCGTCGAGTCCGTCGAGCTGTCGTTCGACGGTCTGCGTGTCCCGGCTTCCAGCGTTCTCGGCGGCAAAGCCGGCGAGAACGCAGGCTTCGCCTACTTCATGGGCGGCATCGAGCTCGGCCGCGTGAACATCGCCGCGCGCGCCGTCGGGATCGCCACACGGGCGTTCGAGGAGGCGATCGGCTACGCCCAGCAGCGCGAGGCGTTCGGCAAGCCGATCGCCCAGCACCAGGCCGTCCAGCTGAAGCTCGCGCAGATGGCGACGAAGATCGAGGCGGCCAGGCTTCTGACCATGCAGGCGGCGGAGCGGAAGAACGCCGGCGAGCGCGCCGACCTCGAGGCCGGCATGGCCAAGCTGTTCGCGACCGAGACCGCCGAGGAGGTCGCACTGGAGGCGATGCGCATCCACGGCGGGGCCGGCTATTCGCAGGAGCTCGTGGTCGAACGGATCTACCGCGACGCGCCGGTGCTGATCCTCGGCGAGGGCTCGAACGAGATCCAGCAGCTCGTGATCGCGCGCCGGCTGCTCGAGCGCCACGCGACCTGATGGACTTCTCGCTGCCGCCGGAGCTGGCCGAGATCCGCGCCGCCGTGCGCGGACTGTGCGCGGGCTTCCCGGGCGAGTACTGGCGCGCGCTCGAGCCGGATCGCTACCCCGAGGAGTTCGTCGCCGCGCTGACCGAGCAGGGCTGGCTGGCCGCCCTGATCCCGGAGGAGTACGGCGGCCCGGGCCTGTCCCTCACCGCCGCCAGCGTGATCCTCGAGGAGATCAACGCCTCCGGCTGCAACTCGGGCGCCTGCCACGCCCAGATGTACGTGATGGGCACGATCCTCCGCCACGGCTCCGAGGCGCAGAAGCAGGAGTACCTGCCGAGGATCGCCTCCGGCGAGCTCCGCCTCCAGGCTTTCGGCGTCACCGAGCCGACGGTCGGCTCAGACACGACGTCGATCCAGACGACGGCCGAGCGCGTCGACGGCGGCTACGTCGTCCGCGGCCAGAAGATCTGGACGTCACGCGCGCTGCACTCCGACCTGATGCTGCTGCTGGCGCGCACGACGCCTGCCGACCAGGTCGAGAAGCGGACGGAAGGCCTGTCGACGTTCGTCGTGGACATGCGGAAGGCGCTCGAGGCGGGAACGATGACGATCCGCCCGATCCGCACGCTGATGAACCACGCGACCACCGAGATCTTCCTGGACGGCGTCGAGCTGCCGGCGGACGCGCTCGTCGGCGAGGAGGGGAAGGGCTTCCGCCACATTCTCGACGGGATGAACGCCGAGCGCGTGCTGATCGCGGCCGAGTGCATCGGCGACGGCCGCTGGTTCGTCGACAAGGCGGCGCGCTACGCGTCGGAGCGAGTCGTCTTCGGGCGGCCGATCGGCCAGAACCAGGGTGTCCAGTTCCCGATCGCCCGCGCGTGGGCCGCGGTCGAGGCCGCCGACCTGGTGCGCTACAGGGCCGCGTGGCTGTTCGACCAGGGCCAGCCGTGCGGGCCGGAGGCGAACACGGCGAAGCTGCTGGCGTCCGAGGCGTCGTGGGCGGCGGCCAACGCATGCCTGGACACGCACGGCGGCTTCGGCTTCGCCGAGGAGTACGACGTCGAGCGGAAGTTCCGGGAGACGCGGCTGTACACGGTCGCGCCGATCTCGAACAACCTCGTGCTCGCCTTCATCGGCCAGAACGTGCTCGGGATGCCCCGCTCCTACTAGGGACTGTCCCCGCAGAAACGGTCGCGTCCCATTCGGCGGGTCAGACCCCCTGCGGGGTCAGACCCTGAAGGAGTCAGACCCTCGAGCAGCTCCGTTGAACGCGGCGAGCGAGCGCTCCAGCTCCTCGCGCGTGAAGCCGCGCCCGATGAAGACGATGCGCGAGCGGCGGTCGTCGTCGGGCCACGCCGGCAGGTGCTCCGGCGGGTGGACGACGTGCTGCACGCCGTTGATCACGAGCGGCCCGTCCGCCCCGACGTTCAGGAGGCCCTTGACGCGGAGGACGTCTCCGCCTCGCGCCTGCAGCAGCATCGTCAGCCAGATCCCGAACGCGGTCCAGTCGAGCGGCTCGTCGAAGGTCAGGCACATCGCGTGAACGTCGCCGTCGTGCGCGTGTGAGTCCTCGAAGTCGAGGTCGCGCGGATCGCGCTCGCTGCCGCCGAAGAGCTCCGCCGGAGACAGCTCGCCCAGCACCGCCGCCAGGACATCCGCAGCCGGGTTCAGCCGGCCCAGGTCCCGTTCCACCGCCGCCGGATCGGCCAGGTCCGTCTTCGTCACCACGAGCCGGTCGGCGACCGCGGCCTGCTTGACCGACTCCTCGCCGCGGAGCCCGTGCTGCGCGTCCACCGTCGTGACCACTCGCTCGAGCTCGAAGTGGTGCTTCACCACCGGGTCGCCGAGCAGCGTGTAGAGGATCGGCGCCGGGTCGGCGACGCCTGTCGTCTCGACCACGACGCGCCCGAACGCAGGAATCTCGCCCCGGTCGCGGCGCGAGAGCAGGTCCCGCAGCTCGTCGGCGAGGTCGCCGCGCAGCGTGCAGCAGACGCAGCCGTTGCCGAGCACGACCGTCCGCTCGTCCACCCGGCGCAGCAGGTGGTGGTCGATCGCCGCCTCGCCGAGCTCGTTGACGATCACCGCCGTCTCGCCCATCTCGGGGTGGGCGAGCAGCCGGGAGAGGAGCGTCGTCTTGCCGCTGCCGAGGTAGCCGGTCAGCAGCACGACCGGCGTCTTCACGACAGCGCCGCGACGAGGTCGGGATCGAGCGGGTCGAGCGGCCGGCCGGCGAGCCGCTCGGCCTCGGCCCAGACCGCGCCGAGGTTGTCCACCACCGCGGCGCGCCCCTTGCGGTCGCGCAGCACCCACACCCTGCCGCTCCAGTCGTCGAGCCGCAGCCCGTAGACCGTCAGCACGCGGTTGAGCAGCCGCCGGCGGAAGACGCGACCGCGGCGGCCGCCCTCCTGCTCGGCCCAGTGGTCGTTCAGGAGGACGCCGCACAGGACGCACATCGCACCAACACCCTAGTAGGTTCCCATTGCATACAAACGTCACGGGAGGAGTGCGATGGCGAAGGAGATCTTCTGCGTGATCGGCGTCGACGTCGACGCGGTCGCGGGCTGGCTGGGGTCGTACGGCGGCGAGGATTCGCCCGACGACATCTCGCGCGGCATCTTCGCCGGCGAGGTCGGGACGAGGCGCCTGCTGAAGATGTTCGACAAGTACGACATGAAGACGACCTGGTTCATCCCGGGCCACTCGATCGAGACCTTCCCGGAGGAGACGAAGATGGTCGTCGACGCCGGCCACGAGGTCGGTATGCACGGCTACTCGCACGAGAACCCGATCGCGATGACGCCGGAGCAGGAGGAGGCCGTCCTGGTCAAGTGCATCGGCCTGATCGAGGAGGTCTCCGGGCGCCGGCCGACCGGCTACGTGGCGCCGTGGTGGGAGTTCTCCAACGTCACCAACGAGCTCCTGCTCAAGCACGGGATCAAGTACGACCACAGCCTGATGCACCGCGACTTCGTCCCGTACTACGTACGCGTCGGCGACAGCTGGACGAAGATCGACTACTCGAAGCAGCCGGAGGAGTGGATGAAGCCGCTCGTCCGCGGCGAGGAGACCGACCTGGTCGAGATCCCGGCCAGCTGGTACCTCGACGACCTCCCGCCGATGATGTTCATCAAGGGCGCCCCGAACAGCCACGGCTTCGTCAATCCGCGGCACCTCGAGGAGATCTGGCGCGACCAGTTCGACTACGTCTACCGCGAGGAGGACTACGCCGTCTTCGGAATGACGATCCACCCGGACGTCAGCGGCCGCCCGCAGGTGATCCTGATGCTCGAGCGGCTGATCGAGTACATCTCGGGCCACGACGGCGTCCGCTGGGCGACGATGGACGAGATCGCCGACGACTTCAAGAACCGCTCGCCGCGGCAGGCCTGACAACCTGCCGCGAGGCTCGCTCGGCACACGGGGGAAACCGGCCGTTTCCCCCGTGCTGCTAGCCCTCGACGACCTGCTCTGCGGCCTCGGCGTCGATCCCGCCGCCGAGGCCCAGCTCCTCCTCGACGCTCTGCACCGGCGCCCGCCGGAACCTGGAGCGGATCGTGAGCACGACCAGGAACGTGACGATCACCGCCAGCGAGACGAGTGTCGTCGCCGTGCCGAGGGCGTAGAGATCGGGTCGGAGGGCGGCAGCCTGGATCAGGCCGACGATCTCGAGCGGCAACGTCAGGTTGCCCACGACGAGCAGCGCCGTGCGATCGAAGTCGTTCCAGGTCAGCGTGAAGCCGAACAGGAACGCTCCGAAGATGCCGGTCCAGACGAGGGGCAGCGTGACCTCGCCGAACGTCCTCGCCGCATTGGCGCCGAGGTCGCGCGCCGCCTCGTCGATGTGGTCGTCGTAGCGGTTCCAGATCGCCGTCATCACCAGGAACCCGAACGGGATCCCCCAGACGGTATTCGTGCCGAGCGCCGTGTGCCAGAGGGAGGTCTCCTGGTTCATCGCCTTCCAGAAGATCTGCGTCCCGAGACCGAGGAGAAATCCCGGGGTCATCAGCGCGAGCAGGATGATGTAGAAGGCGACGCCGTCGCCGCGGAAGCGGCGCCGGAATGCCATCGAGAGGGTGAAGGCCAGGAACGCGACGATCGCGCCCGCGGCCAGGCTGACCCAGAGCGAGCCCTCGCCGGCGGTCCGGATGCCGTCTGCATTCGTGAAGATGACCTGCTGTCCGTGGTGGACCTCGTTCACAAAGATCGAGCGCCACCAGTCGAGGCCTGCCGGGCCGCTGAACGGGAACGTGACACCGCCCTGATAGCCCTGGAAGGAGAGGATCGCCATCAGGATCATGGGCGCGTACAGGAAGATCAGGAAGATGACGAAGTACGTGGCCAGGCCCCACTTCGCCCAGTCGCGCTTCGGCTTGTACTGGCGCTTGACCACGCTGTCCTGCGTGCGCTCCATCGCGGGGGCGTAGGCGCTCGATGACATCAGATGTCCTCTCGCAGGTTCGAGAAGCGGGTGATCGCGAACACGCCCAGGATCAGGATGAATACGAGCAGCACCGCCGATGCCGCCCCCTGCGGGTACTGGGTGCCGACGATCTGAGTCTGGATGTAGACGCCTACCGTGGTGACGGCCCCCTGGCTGATCACCTGCACGGTGCCGTACTCGCCCATCGTCAGCACGAAGATGAAGATCGAGCCGATGACGACGCCCGGCATGGTCTGCGGCAGGACGACCTCACGGAACGTGCTCCACCAGTTCCCGCCGAGGTCACGGGCGGCCTCGATCGCATGCCGGTCGACCTGCGCGAGCAGGAAGAAGATCGGCGTGACCATGAACAGGATGTAGAGCTGGATCATCGCCAGCTGCACGGATAACTGCGTGAACTGGGTGTTCAGCAGCGGATGGTCGTAGCTCGAGACGCCGAGCTTGACGAGGAAGGTGTTGAGCGCACCGTGGCTGCCCATGAGCGGGTAGGCCCAGGCGACCGAGCGCGTGATGAAGCTCGTCCAGAACGGCGCCAGTGCGAGGATGAAAAGGGCGATCTGGTACTGCAGCTTCTCGACCTTCATGGCCAGGAAGTACGCGACGGGGAAGCCGAAGACCAGGCAGGCCGCAACCGCGATCGCGGAGATCTGGAACGACCTCCACATGTCCTTCCAGTAGGCGTTGTCGAGGCTGAAGGGGTGAACCAGATCGCTGTAGTTCTGCGTCGTCCAGTCCTTGACGAAGCCCACTGACGTGTCGGGCGTCCAGAAGCTCATCAGCACGATGAAGACGAGGGGGGCGATCAGGAAGAAGCCGAGCCAGAGGAAGCCTGGGGCCGCCCACGCCAGCGTGACCCACCCCCCGCCCCGCTCCCGCTGCGCGCCGCGTTGCTCGCCGAGCGCGCGCTCGTGCTCCTGCTCGACCTCGAGCTCGTCCTCCTCGATGTCGGCGAGATCGAGATGCGGAGGCGGATCAGGCGTCGAGGAGCTGGACATCCCCCTCTTTCCAGACGATGCGGACGGTCTCGCCCTCCCGGCCGCGGAGAGCGTGATACCGGTCGCCGGGCACCTTCGCCAACATCCGCTCACCGCCCGCCGTCAGGTGCAGCTTGACGAGGTCGCCGAGGAACTCGACGAACACGATCTCGCAGTCGGCCGAGTTCACGGTCTTCTCGCCGGCGGCGCCGTCGGCCAGCTCGACCGCGGCCGCCCGGACAGAGACGAACACGTCGTCTCCCACCGCCGGGCCTCCTCCGTTCTCGACCGTGACGCTCGCGCGCAGGTGCGCGGCGTCCTCGACCAGCAGCCGGTTGCCGGTTCGCTCGGTCACCTTGCCGTGGATGATGTTGTTGTCCCCCATGAACCGGGCGACGAGCTCGGTGGCGGGTCTCGTCGCGATCGTCAGCGGGTCGGCGGCCTGCTGGATCCGGGCTTCGTTCATGACCACGACACGGTCGGCCATCGAGAGGGCCTCCTCCTGGTTGTGCGTGACGTGGATGAACATCAGCCCGAGCTGGCGCTGGAGGTTCCGGAGCTCGACGCGCATGCGCAGCTGCAGCAGGCGGTCGAGGTCTCCGAGCGGCTCGTCGAGGAGCAGCGCCTTGGGCTTGGTCACGAGCACGCGCGCGAGCGCGACCCGCTGCTGCTGGCCGCCGGACAGCGCGGCGGGCTTGCGGTCCTTGAGCTCGGAGAGGCCGACCATCTCGAGCGCTTCCATCGCCTTCTTACGACGCTCGCCTTTGCCGATGCCCTCCATCTTCAGACCGAATGCGACGTTGTCGAGCACGGTCCGGTGCGGGAACAGGGCGAAATGCTGGAAGACCGTCGTCGTCGGGCGCCTGTGTGGCGGCAGGTCGACCAGCGATTCGCCGTCGAGGACGATGTCCCCCTCGGTCGGGTACTCGTGGCCGCCGATCATCCGCAGGGTCGTCGTCTTGCCGCAGCCGGATGGACCGAGCAGGACGACGTACTCCCCGTGGTCGATGTGCAGGTTGACGTCGTCCACGGCGACGGCCCCGCCGGGGAAGACCTTCGTCAGCCCGATCAGGTCGAGGCCTGATCCCGTTTGGGCGGAGGGGGCGGCCGGTGCCGCCCCCTCGCTATTCGATTCCGCGACCCCCTCAGCCATCCAGCTCTAGGCGCTGAGGAAGTCGTTCCACCGCTTGATCTGGTACGCGTTGTTCGTGAAGTAGCTGTTCCACGAGGAGTAGTGGCCGATGCGCTTCGAGAAGCCGCCACCGTCGCGGGTCGAGCCCTTCTTGATGTCGCCGACCTTCCCCGTGATGCCGGGCAGGTCGCGGCCGGCACGGGTGCCCCCGTACCAGAACGCGTACTCGTCCGCCTGGAACGGGATACCGCCGGCCGGGTTGCTGGCGCCCTTCGTCTTGATCCAGTTGAGGAGCGAGTTGCCGTTGCCGGTGTAGTAGCCCTGACGCATGATCGTCGCGCCGAGCCACCCCTCGAACTGCCAGTTCAGGAGGTCGTAGCAGGCCTGCAGCTTGGCGGGGTCGCTCGCGACGTGGGACGCGATGCCGACCGAGCCGCACCAGCCGCGGAAGCCGGTCGGCGGAGACGCGTACTTCACGTTGATTCCCTGCGCGACGAGCAGCGCCACCGCCGGCGACCACATCGACTCGACCACGACCTCCTTCGAGGCCATCAGGTTGACCGACTCGTTGAAGTTCGCCCAGTAGGCGCGGAACTGACCGGCCTTCTTGTACGTGGTCGCAATCTTGACGACGCGGTCGATCTCGGCGGGCGTCATGTTGCCCATGTCCTTGGGCTTGAAGATGCCCTGGGCCTTGAGCGCGTTGCCGACGTCCTGCATCACGATGCCCGGGTCCTTGAGCAGGGCGACCTTGCCCTTCCACTTCTTGTTCAGGAGCTCGGCCCAGCCGACCTGGTTCGGCAGCTTCTTGAGGACGTCGGCGTTGTAGCCGATCGAGTCCGCGTTGAAGAAGGCAGGCGTCCCGACGACGTACCGGGGCATCGGGCCCTTGGTCTTGCCGGTTCGCTCGTTGACCACCCACTGGACGATGTCCTTGTTCGACTTCGGCCCCACCTTCGTCAGCGGGAGACCGGTCGTGCCCTGCTTGAGGAAGAGCGCACGGAACGGGGCGTCGCCGTCGCCGTACGTCTCGCCGCTCGAGCCGGGGTGGACCTTTCCGTAGGCGAACAGCTTGTAGAGCTGCGGCCAGGCCGTGATCTTCCTGGTGTCGATCGGCATCAGGTGATGCGACGACCACATCTGGATGTCCTGGTAGTTGTAGCCACCGAAGATGTCGAACGTCTCCGGCGCCGTGATCGCCTTCTGGACCATCGTCACCGGGTCGGTCACGGTCAGGGCGAACTTGACGCCGAGATCCGCCTCCGCCTTCTTCTGAACCTCGGGAGTCGGCCACTCGACGCCGAGCGTGATCACGCGCAGCGTCCCGGTGTACTTGCCCTTCGTCGCCGGCGCCGCCGAGGCAGCGCCTGCGAGCGCGCCGACGCCCGACACCGCCGCAGCGGCTGCGCCACCTTTCAGAAGGAGGTCACGGCGGCTCATCCCGCCGGACTCCTCCCTGGGCTCGGTTCCGGTCAGGCGCTGATGCTCGCCCAGCTGCTCGACGAGCTCATCAGTGTCGACCTCGAAGTGGTCAGACATGCACGAACTCCTTTCTCCTCGCCGTCCGCTCGAAGATCGTCTCGGGCGCACCCCACGCCTCGCCGACGGCACCCGCGATGCCGCAACCGCAGCGAGAATGAGTGGCGCTGGGCCGTGGAATGCAGTTTGTATACAGGGCGGCCCGGCTGCAGTCAACTCGCCTCTCGCCGCCGGCACCGGTCAGCAGGGCGGCGACGGGAATCCGATCGCGTGACCGAGCTTCTGGGCCTTGGCGCCGGTGACGACGAACTCGACGTACGCGACCTGGATGCCCCTCAGATCGGTCTTCTCGGCCGCACGAAGCGCCACGGCGAGCTTGGCGATCGAGCGCCGATTGAGCTCGTTCCACTGGGCGATCTGCTCACGGAGCTCCCGCGGCGGTTCGAGCCGGCGCACCGCCTCCGCCTCGGCCCTCAGGATCGGCTCCACCTTCCGCACGGACTCGGTGATCTCGGAGGGGATGGTGACGTCGATCGGCGGCGGGATCTTGTCGAGCTTCGGCCCGTAGAGCCGGCAGATCGCCGCGACGTTGCTCAGGTACTCGGCTCTGGTCGGCGCCGTCTTCGAGCTCGCCCTGTGGGCGACCAGGACGATCCCGACGGCGATCGCGATCGCGAGCACCGCGCAGGCGAGGCCCAGCGTCAGGTGGCGTCGTGGCAATGCCCTTCGGGCGGAGCGGTCTCGGCCTCGCACGCGGCGTTCGCGTAGCCCGACCGGAACGGCGATTCCGCACCCGTCTCGGGGTCGAACGAGTGCCGCCAGACGCACCCGGTGTCGTTCGTCAGCAGGTGGATCGACACGGACGTCTCCGCCGAGGTCGTACGCACACGGTGGATGTCGTCGTGCGGCGGGAACAGCGCGTAGAAGTCGCCGGGGCGGAGCGGCCGCCGCTCGGTGAGCTCGAGGTCCTCGCCGCGGCGCGCGAAGATCTCCTCGTCCTGGGTGCCCTGGTAGAGGCCGACGAGCCCCCAGGCCAGGTGGTCGTGCACCGGCGTCTCGGCGTCCGGCGGGACGACGAGGGCGAACAGCGAGAGCGAGCCGTCCTCGGACCGGTAGAGGGCCCACTGGCCGATCCCTCCGCCCATGCCGCTGTCCGGCACCGGCTCGCGGTAGGTCTGCGGGAGCCAGTCCGGGTCGGCCAGCAGGCTCGCGAACCCGGGCCGGATCGCCTCGCAGGCGTCCTCCGGCGAGCCGGCCGTCGCGATCGCGGTCCGGACGCCCGCGACGAACTCCCGAACCCGCAGCGTGTCGAGGACGTAGTCGTCGCTCACCTGGGCCCAGTCTGACATCGCGTCGGACTCCGCGCCATCTACGAGGGCGAGCTCGAGCGCTGCGAGGAGGCGACGGTCGGCTCGCGGATATAGGCGATCGCGCGTAGGCAGACGAGGTAGACGATCGCCGCGGCACCCAGGCCCCACGCGATCTTCAGCCACGACATCGAGAGGGCGTAGTAGAGCGCGACACCGGCTCCGATCGCGACGAAGGCCGCCAGATTGACCCCGGTCAGGTACCGGTAGGGGCCGTTCGGGTCGAAGAGCCCCGAGACGTCGATCCGCCGCCGCTTGACCACGACGTAGTCGACGAGCATCACCGCCGCGAGCGGGGCCGCGACGTTGCCGAGATGGACGATCCAACGCTGTGCGCTGTCGATCACGTCGGGAGCGGCAGAGAGAGCGACGGCGGCCGCGGCAACGATGATCGTCGCCCATAGCCGACCCAGCCGGGGGATCGAGTTCACGAGCGCGAGACCGGCCGTGTAGACATTGCCGATGTTCGCCGAGATCCCCTGGACGACAACCGCGACGAGCAGGAGCGCTAGCAGCGGGTAGCTCGACGTGAGGTCGGCCACGGCGGCGAAGGGGTTGGTCTCGCCCGTCGCCGCCGCCGCGTAGCCGCCGATGAACGTGTCCACGGCGGCCGCGGCGAGCGCCGAGGAGACGAGGCCGATCCGCACGTCCCGGCGCGTAGGCGTGTAGCGGCAGAAGTCGGCGACGCTCGTGACGAGCGTCAGGCTCGACCCCGCCATCAGCGTCACGGCACCCGCGAAGCCCGCCCAGGTCAGATGCTGGTCGGGCGAGTCGAAGACGCGGCCGACGTCGAACCGCGGGTCATCCGTGGACGCGTAGAGAGCGATCATCACCGCGACGAAGGCGAGCGAGAGCGGCAGCACGATCCGCAGCAGCCAGCGCATCACGTCGAAGCCGAGCACCGCGAGCATCGCGTGGAAGAGCGCGACCCCGAGCGCGACCGGGACGAGTGGCGGCTTGCCGCCGCCCATCGCCTCCACGATCGCCTGGATCGCGTAGGCCGCTGCGATCGCCTGTGCCGCAAACCAGTAGGTCGCGGCGACCACGCGGTACGGCGAGCTGAGCAGGCGCGCCCCCCAGAAGCCGAGTGTCGCCCGGGCCGCCACCTGGCCGGTGAGCCCGTAGTCGACGCCCACCTCCGCGATCGGGACCATCACCGCGTAGGCGATCGCCTGCCCGAGCACCATCGCAAGGATCGCCCACGGAAGCGGCAGCCCGAACCCGGCCACCGCGATCGCCCCGAGCACGTACATGACCGGGTTCAGGAAGAACGTGAAGGTGATCGCGAAGAGATCCCGCCAGCGGGTCGCTCGGAGCTCGGCGGGGATCGGCTCGACCCCGTATTCCTCGACCGCCGGCACGGGCTTACGCCCGGCTGTGTCTCTGGAAGAACTCGAGCACGACCCGGACGTGCTCGTCGGTGTTGTCGAAGATCGTCGAGTGGTTCGAGCCGGCGATCACGTGCTTCTCCGCACCGGCGATGCCCGCGTAGATCGCCTCCTGCCCGGCGCCGTCCGGCCCCTGGTCCCACGGGGTCATCAGATCCTCGTCGCCGCCCAGCACGAGCGCGGGCGACGTGATCTTCGGCAGCCACTCGCGAATGTCCATCGCGCACATCGCCTCGCATGCGGCGGTGAACACCTCGATCCTGTTCGAGTCGCGGAGGATCTGCTGGATCGAGTCGATCGCAGCCACGCCGTCCGGCGTCTCGAGGAAGCCCTTCGAGAGCGCCTGCCACGCGATCAGCTCGGCGAGGATCCGGCTGCCCGGACCGTCGGGATCCATGCGCGCGATGTCGATCCAGTTCTTGAAGACGAGGCGGCCGGACCTGCCGAGCTTGGCAGCCGCGCAGTTGATCACGACCGAGGTCGTCCGCTCCGGGTACTTGCCCGCGAAGACGGTCGCGATCATCCCGCCCATCGACGTGCCGTGGACGTGCGCCTTCGCGTGGCCGAGGGCGTCGAGGAGCCCGGCTACGTCGTCGGCCCAGACCTCCATGTCGTAGTCCTGCACCGGCCGGTCGGACTGCCCGTAGCCGCGCAGGTCGTAGTCGATCACCCGGAAGTGCTCGGCGATCGCCGGGGTTGCGGGCGCGAAGTTGAAATGGCCGAAGCCCGCGCCGTGGATCTGGATCACGGGCTCCCCCTCGCCCGTCACCTGATACCAGAGCTCGACGCCGTTGACCTGCGCCCTTCCTTCCACGACGGCCGAGTATTGCATGATGTCTGACATTCGGTGAAGATCGACGTCGTGGCCGAGCGGTTCATCGAGCGGATGACCTGGCCGGAGGTCGAGCAGGCGATCGCGCGCGGGGTCGACGCGGTGCTGATCCCGATCGGGACGACCGAGCAGCACGGGCCGCACATGCCGCTCGACACCGACTGCTTCATCGCGCGGTCGCTGTGCGCGCGGGCCGCGGAGGCAGGCGAGGCGGAGGGCGTCGAGCTGCTGGTCGCGCCGACCCTGAACGTGACCCTGTCCTGGTACCACATGCAGTTCCCCGGCTCGGTGCGGCTCTCGACGCCCACGTTCTTCCAGGTCTTCCGCGAGATCTGCGACTCGCTCGCCGAGCACGGCTTCCAGCACCTGGTCGCGGTCAACGGCCACGGCGGCAACGCCGCCGCGCTGACCGTGGCGGTCAACCTCTGTCTGGAGACGACCGGCCGCCGGGTGTTCCTCGTCCAGTGGTGGGACCTGGCCTCGGACACGCTCGCAGAGATCGAGGGGCCGATGATCCACGCCGAGGAGGCCGAGACCTCGCTGGCGATGGCGCTCGGTCAGCGGGTCGAGACCGACCGGGCGACCCGGGACGCGTGGGATCGCGGCGCGGCCGTCAAGGAGGCCGGCCTGCCTTGGACGTCGTACGGCCGCTACGGGATGCGCGCGAGCGGCCCGGGCGTGGTCGTGCCGATGGACATGCTCCGCGACATCACCGAATCGGGCGTGGTCGGAGACGCGACCCGCGCCTCGGTCGCGACCGGCGAGAAGATCGTGGCGGCGCTGATCCCGCGGATCGTCCAGGTCTGCAAGGACATGTCCGGAAAGGAGTAAACGTGCGCGTGGTCGACCTGTCCCAGCCGCTCTCCCGGGAGTCGCAGCTGCACCCGTTCTTCCCGCCGACCCAGATCCTCCGCCACATCCAGCACACGGACGCGGAGGAGGGCCGACCGTCGTTCAACGCCGAGATCATCATCACGTCGAACCACGCCGCGACCCACGTCGACGCGTTCGGCCACTACCAGAAGGGCGGCACCGCGATCGCCGCGATGCCGCTCGACACGTTCTGCGGCGAGGCGATCTGCGTCGACATCCGCGAGTACGAGCGGGGGCACGATGTCACCGCCGGGGAGGTCGAGCGAGCCGTCGAGGCCGGCGGCCAGGACCTGCGCGAGGGCGACATCCTGCTCTTCTGCTCCGACCACTACAACCGCACCGCTGGGACGCCGGCGTTCCTCGACGGGTTCTGCGGGATCTCGGCCGAGGCCGTGCACTGGATGGCCGACCGCGGCGTGAAGATCTTCGGCGTCGAGACGATCAGCCCCGACCTCGTCTACCTGACCGACGAGTACCCGACGCACAAGGCGTGCGCCGAGCGCGGGCTGACCCACTACGAGAACCTGAACAACCTGAAGGACGTGCTCGGACAGCGCTTCCTGTTCGTCGGCCTGCCCCTGCGGCTCGAGGTCGCCTACGGCTCGCCGGTGCGGGCCGCCGCCATCCTCTAGGCGTCCAAAGTCCGGCCCGCTTCGCGTGCCATGACCTTTGACGGATCACAGGCCCAAGAGCCGCAGCGCCGAGCCCGCACAGGTCGGGCCCGGCGCCGACACCGGAGCCGATTCTAGGCTTCGGTAGTAATCGTCGTTTCCTGCGATGGGACAGCGAGGACGTCGAGCTCTCCGTCCTTCGGGATGACTCGCCGGAGGAGCGAGAAGTGGGCCGGGCTCTCGGCGAACGGGTACGGCTCCAGCTTCACGCGCCAGGGGCCGACCGGCTCGAGCGTGTAGCCCTGGAGCTCGGCCGCCTCGCCGCCGACCACGTCGCGCATGCAGAAGTAGAGCGACAGCCGGTCGAAGAGCTGGAGCAGCTCGTAGTCGGCCTGCCGCTCGCCGGGGTCGCCGCCGAACTTCGCCTCCTGCTCCGCGACGAATGCGTCCACGTCGCCCTGCACCTCCGCCGCGCGCGTCAGGCCGAGCGAGGTGTCGAGGCCGTAGCGCTGCCGGTAGATCCCGGCGCCGTGCATCGAAACGAGCAGTCCGGCGTACTCGTCCTCCTCGGTGATCGCGGCGATCCCGGCGCGGTAGAAGGCGAGGTGGGAGCGGACGTCGACGTCGAAGAAGTTGATCGGCGTGCCGTTCTCGTCGGGTTGGGGTGATTGCTCCCAGACCGCCCAGCCGTCGTCGTGGCGCTCGGTCGCGAGGACAAGGGACGGGGCGAGCTGGGTCGCCCACGCGCGTGCGAACGCCGCCGAGAGGTCGGCGTGGTCGGTCTGGAGGACGACCTGCCAGGCGTCGCCGAGGTCGCGAACGATCATCGTGCTCTCTCCTTTGTCCAGGGAACGAGCCC